>JGI20166J26741_12210028_pt1 | contig 18132 bp, 13 predicted proteins | sample TergutCu122P5_FD_26741 | JGI IMG/M metagenome (IMG submission 26741)
TTTAGACGATAAACGTTCCATGCGTGAACATATCCGTAAATTTGGCACATTAGAAGGCTTTAAATCCAAAAACTTTGAATTTACAAAGCCCATATAATATTATTGAGGTCGAAAACGGTTACCGTTTTGAAACAGATTTTGGTGCGGTTTATGAATTGACTTTCCTATTATATCCTATCGTTAATACGAGTGGCGGCAACGCCGCTGACCTACTCAATTTAAAACTAATTGTATGAATACTTTATTGAAAAGATTCTTTTGCAGGAAAACAGCGCTGGTTGTAGCTGTTTTGTGCTATTGTGCAGCAATATCGGCTCAGGAAGTCAATTACGACGAGTCGAAAATACCGCCTTATACGCTTCCCGACCCTTTGGTAGCGACCGACGGGACGCCTGTCCGAACGCCAAAAGAATGGAAAGTAAAACGACGTCCGGAGATTCTCGCTCTTTTCGAGAGTCAGGTGTATGGAAAAGCTCCGGCTGGTAAGCCCAAAGGCTGGCATTTCAAAGTATTGTCGGAAGACAGAAAGGCTTTGAATGGAACAGCTACCCGCAAGGAAGCGGCTGTATATTTTACAAAGGATACCACCCGTTTCATGACCATTTTGATGTATCTGCCCAATCAGGTAAAAACGCCGGTTCCTTTGTTTGTGGGGTTGAATTTTGACGGCAATTACACCATTGATAAAGATCCTGCCATTACTGTTACACAAGGATGGGTACCCAATAATGAGACCATCTCGAATCATCGAGCCAATCCGGCGCTTCGAGGTTCTGCCTCCACGCAATGGCCTGTAGCGATGATACTTCAGCGAGGTTATGGATTGGCGACTATTTATAGCGGCGATATTGACCCCGATTTCGACGATGGCTTTCAAAATGGCGTACATCCTTTGTTTTACGAATACGAAAAAGGTCAGACCCGCCCGCGCGCCGACCAGTGGGGAACCATTGCGGCATGGGCATGGGGATTAAGCCGCGCTATGGATTATTTTGAAAAAGACAGCGCAATTGATAAAAAGCGCGTAGCTGTCATCGGACATTCACGAATGGGGAAAACGGCGCTGTGGGCAGGAGCCTGCGACCAGCGTTTTGCTTTGGTCGTATCCAACGACTCAGGTTGCGGAGGGGCTTCTCTGTCGCGCCGGACGGTAGGCGAAACGGTCGCGCTAATCAATAAAACTTTTCCCTACTGGTTTTGCGATAATTTCAAACAATATAACAATAATGTAAATGCTTTGCCGATAGACCAGCACGAGTTGATTGCCTTGATTGCTCCACGCCCCGTTTATATTGCGAGCGCTTCCGAAGACTTTTGGGCAGACCAGAAAGGCGAATTTTTATCGGGCGTATTTGCAAGTCCCGTATATGAACTTTTTGGGTTGCAGGGACTGCCGATTAAGGAGATGCCGCAAGTGAACCAGCCCGTACAAACCGGCGCTATCGCTTATCATATCCGTACCGGCATTCATGATATTACGCCTTACGACTGGGAACAATACCTGAATTTTGCAGACAGGTATTTTAAGAATAAGTAAAATACGTCATTGTAAGCGAAGCAATCCAGAATGTTTATTCTGGATTGCTTCGCTTGTAATGACGGGGAATTTACAGGCTGTCGCCGAAATCTTCGCGGAATTTAGCTAACAGTTTTTGGGGCCAGTCGGATACGGGAGCAAGTCTTCCCATGAAGAAGCGCAATACGGGAGGTTCGTAAACGAATTTCAAGCCGCCAATCAGGTCGCGATTATCATAGAGCCATGACAAACGGTCGATCACATAATTAATTTGCGACAGGGTGAACACTCTTCGCGGTACAGCAAGGCGCAACAATTCCATATCGGCGTATGTTTCGTTGCCATACTCATCGCGCTGGTTGGATATGGAACCGCGTTCCATTCCTCTTACTCCCGAGATAAGGAAGAATGCTGCAGCCAGTGCGCCTGCCGGATATTGCGTTTGCGGCACATGCGGGCAAAAATCCATTGCATTCACGTGCGCGCCCAAAACGCCCGCCGGCGTTACCATAGAAATGCCTCTTTTTTCTGCTTCTCTTACAAAATAAGAAATAAAGGCAGGACTTTGCGAGATGATGGTTTCGTCCTGCGTTTCATACAGTCCTACTGCCATAGCTTCGATTTCGCGGGTAGAAATACCTCCGTAAGTCAAGAATCCTTCGTAAAGAGGGATTAGCGCTTCCAATTCTTTGTAAATGGTTTCGTCATTCGTACAGATGCCGCCGCCGCGGGATGAACTTAATTTACGGGCTGAGAAATAAACCAAATCGGCAAGCCCTGTCATTATTTTGATAATATCGGCAAGCGATGCGTCCTTAAATTCTTCTTCCCGTTCCTTAACTAAAAAAGCATTTTCTCCCAGCAAGCTGGCATCCAACACTAAACGAATGCCATATTTATCGGCAATGGAGCGGACTGCCCGCAGATTTTCGATTGAGAACGGCTGCCCGCCAATCAGATTGGTCGATGCTTCCATACGAATATATGGAATCGTTATTTTACCGTGTTTTTGGATATACTCTTCCAGCGCTTCGAGATTCATGTTCCCCTTGAACGGATGGGAGGACTTCAGCTTATAAGCCTCAGGATAGAGCAGCTCGACGATTTGCCCGCCTCTTTCGGTAATATGCGCCAGAGCGGTTGTGAAGTGATAGTTCATGGGAATGCGGCTGCCTTTGCGCACATAAGCGGCTGCCAAAACATTCTCAGCAGCGCGACCCTGATGCGTGGGTAAAAAATACTTTTTATCGAGCACGTCCTGAACTGCCTGCTCCAATCGTATAAAACTTTGCGAACCCGCATAAGCGTCGTCGGCTCTCATCATTGATGCGAGCTGATTGTCGCTCATGGCATTCGTACCGCTATCGGTCAGCATGTCTAAGAAGACGTCGGTCGTTTTCAATCCAAAAGTATTGAACCCCGCTTCGTTGATAGCTTCTAACCGCCTTTCAATCGGAACTAAATGTAATTTTTGAACAATGCGAACTTTGTGAAGTTCTAACGGAATAGTTTCACCGGAATAGAATTTTACTTGAAAATTTGACATAATGTTAAAAGAGTGAAATTAAATTTGCCGTAAAAGTAAGAAAATTTCTTTAATAATTACTAATATTATTAATAAATTTATTGAAACCCTTCCATTCTTTCCATGCCGAATAAACAATTCCCGCAATAAGCAGCAGCAATACGAAGAACGAACTGAAAGCGGAAACATAAGCCGCCGTAACATAACCCTGCGGACGGAAATCAAATGCTATCTTATGCTCGCCGGCAGGAACCAGCATGGCTCTCAATATCCAGTCTGCACGAAAATGAGGCGCCGGTTGACCGTCGATGGTAGCTTTCCATCCCGGTTGATAATATATTTCCGAGAATACTGCCAATTGATTGGAACTGCTTTTGGATGTATATATTAACCGGTTCGGGCGATAACTGTCCAGAACGATGCTTGCTGCGGAATCGGGTTGCGATGGCGCAAATCCTTTCAAATCATCGGCGAAACGCCTGTCAACCACCGCTGTTTGCAGGGGATTGATGGTGTCTAAAGCCGCTATTTCGGCATCGGCATTTTCTACTATCGCTACTTCGGGCACAAACCACGCATTGCCAAAAGCCCTGTTATTAACAAGGGGAGGATAATTTGGATTAATGATAATATAACGCGTGTTTAGCATATTCAACGAAGGAGTAAGATTAAACGAAGAAGAGGAAGAATCTATTGCCGATTGAATATCATTTACAGTAAACTGCCCTTTTTCAGTTGTTTGATTTTTCTGCAACGACTGTATGATGGTCTGTAAGGATTGACCGATAATTCCTGTTTCTTTCGCCAGCCGATGATCGATCAACTCCTGGTAACGCCTCAATTTGACCGGCGAATATCCTCCTATGGAATGGTGGTAATAAGATACGGTTGTCTCCTGAAAAGGATCGCCGGCAAGCGTCAATACACGAAAAGTCGAATTTTTATCGTTCAGGATTATCTGATCGGCTACCGATTCTTTATAGGCATCTTCCAATTTTGCTTTCTTGAAATTGCCGTCGTTCAGATAACGCTTGTCCACCGTCCATAAATCGACCAGGGTGAGTAGCGCAATTCCGATACCGACAATCAATGCGCCCTGTTTTTTGTTTTTTACTTTCATAAATGTAAAAACCAGCGCTGCGCTTAACAAAACAAAAATCAGCGAACGGAGCGCATCGGCAGAAGCCAGATGGGCGCGGTCGTGCAGCAATGCGTCGTACCAGGTCTGTTGGTCATATTGATTTTGAATATCAATATTCGATTGGAAATTGAAGAAAAGGGAAGGAAACCACCAGATTATCAGACAAAGTCCGCCCGTAATCGAAAGCGACCAAATAAATCCTCTTTTTAACAACTTTGAATCAACTTTTTCTTCGAGAATGTCTTTTAATCCCCAAAAGGCGATGACGGGAAATACCAGCCCCGGTATGACCAGCGCCATCTCCGGCGTCCGGAATTTATTATAAAACGGGAAATAGTGGAAAACAAAAGTATTCAGCCAATCCAAATTTCTACCCAACGCTAAGAGTATTAGAAATAATGATCCGGCGAAAAGCCACCATTTCATTCTGTTTTTTACGACAAACATGCCGAGCAGGAACAGGAAGCAAACTACCGCCCCAAAATAAACCGGACCGGAGGTAAATGTTTTATCGCCCCAATAGGCAGGCGCTTGAATGTCTTTGCCCACCTTATAGCCTGCGGCGCGCATCGCGGGCGCATATTGCTTATAAAATTCGGTGGAACTGTCTAATGTTTCGGTAGAAGATCCGCCATAAACATTGGGAATAAGCATCGTCAGCAATTCTCCCCTTCCGTAGCTCCACTGGAAAGCATAGTCTTTGTCCAGACCGGAAGAGATTTTTTCGCCGCTACGCGTTGTGGTAGTCAATTCGGTTGCTCCTCGAAGCGAGGTTTTCCCCAACTCCCATTGGGAGTATAACGACAGGGCGCTGGGTAAAATGGCGACGAGGGCGCATGCAGCCATTATTGCCGTTGCAGTGACCAAGCCTTTCCAATCTTTCCGTTTTATATTTTCAATGAAAAAGCCTGCGTATATAAACAGGCAAAGCAAAATCAGATAATAAGTGATTTGAATATGGTAATTGCTGATTGACAATGCCGTACCCAACAGAAACAGGATGCTTCCCCACAGGTAGTTTCGTTTGAAAAGCAGTATCATGCCGGCTATGGTGAGCGGCATATAAGCTATGACGTAGGCTTTTGTTATATGTCCAACTGCGATAATAATAATGTTGTAGGAAGCAAAGGCAAAAGCGATGGCTCCTGCAATAGCCAGCCACCGTTTCACGCCCGTGACGCACATTAGAATGTAAAAACTGATTAATGCCGCAAATACCATTCCTGCATTCAGATAGCCAATCATTTTAACAGGCTGCTCCAACCACTCGTATCCGGGTAATTCAGGCGCCGGATTGCCGTAGCCCGAATGGTAGGGCATTCCTCCAAACATGGCATCCGACCAGGCGCTGAATTCTCCGGGCTTTGCCGTTTTTTCAAATTGTTTCATCTGGCTCGCTCCCATTCCTTGCACATGGATCATATCCGACTGCTGAATGGTTTTTCCGTTAAATACCGCCGGAGCAAAATAAATGGCGGTTAGTCCTAAAAAAAGAAGGATTGCAGCAATATGTATGCCGGCTTTTTTGACTGAATTTTGCATGATTTCTTATTATTTTTCCGACAAAAATACGCTTTTTTTGAATATATTCAAAAGCGGGTAAATGTTTTTTCCGGAACGATAGAAATATCATAATGTCAATATGTGATTATCTATACTCTCGGAGAGAGCAGAAAATCGGTGTCGCCGCTATGCTCCGCCCGCAATGACACGAGGCTACTGTTATTTTTCTAACTGTGCTTTATTTTTACAAAAACGGGTATTACCGTATGGTTTGCCGACGCCGCCTTGAATGCTATCTGATTCTTTTCAAACGTCACTTCATTGTCGGCAACAATTTTATCTGCCAAAACTTCTTTCACTGTTTTCACAAAGCTCTTGTTGGAGTTATTATGAAACGATTTTTTTATCGCTGTCATATCCAGTCTGTCTTTAGAAAAGATGACGCACAGGTAGTCTTCGCCCGGCGTTTCATCCATTTCAATGTATTTCTTTTCATCGGGAATAGCTATGGATACTTCGGAACTGAAGTCGAGCAAAGCGGAAATGTTCTTTTCGGGGTCGGGGAAAAGCTGCGCCATCGGACTGTGTCGCGAATCGGTCGAAATGACGTAGATATATGCCGGTTGCGAACTTGTGATGCTGATGCGGAACTGGGTTCCACCAGGATAGGTATTCAGTATGTTGTAAGTCATTTTTTCGTTGCTTGCCAGCCTTAAACCGCGAAAAGTGGTTTCGTCTCCTTCCAGTTGCATGAAAGTTCCATTGTTGAGAATTAAATCGAAAGAGCCTTCCATTCTTTTCAGCGTATCAAGCGGTTGCGGCGGAACAGGTTCTGGTTTGGGCGGCTCCGGGGGCGGAACAGGTCGGGAAGCGTCATAAAAAGCTACGGCGCAGAAGAGTAAATTCCGAAAGTCGCTGTATTTTATATGGATAAAACCGCCGTCACCCCACAGGGTACCCCAACTGTTTATCAATTCAACGGCGCCAAATGAGCCGTCTCCGTTGTCGAAATTGTCGTCATATCCAATCATACAGATAGCGTGAGAACCTTGCAGACTGTCGTTGGCAACGCTTTTCCATACCTTGCTGCCCCAACTGGATTCGGTAAACGACTGATAGCATTTTATACAGCAGATAACCGGTTTATTATCGGCTATTGCCCGTTTTATATTGTTGAAATCCGCTTCGCTTCGAATGCCGGCGTAGGTTGTCAGGCGTTGAAAGTCTTTGATGACGTAAGTTTTTGCCTTCTGCAGAAAAGGAGTAATATCCGGATTGCACCCGTAGGGCAAATCGGTCAGGAAAACGGCGCCTTTGTCTTTCAACACTTCTGCGCTCTTGTCGATATAGGCGCCATGCGAACAGTCGTTATCGTTGTAATCCTTGACTTGGGTATAAACAAAAGAGGGTGAGAAAGCCTGATTGGTGATGTCCTGCACGTCGGTAAGGTTATTTTTCACCGCCCAACTGATGGTTCTGGCTCCGTAAGCGCTTGCCCAACTCGAACAGGTGCCGTATTTTCCCTGATTGCCGGGCATGGGGCAATATTTTTTTAAGGATGCCGCCGCCGGCAACGGTTTGATTGAACGTACTACCGGAACCATCTGGATGGCTTCGTACTGCTCGGGAGTGATTCGTTCGCCGGTGAATGAGACGGGTTTGTAATCATATTTGATTTTCATGTATTGAGCAATATCTTGCCAGTAGGGCGTTTCAAATTCCAGCACGCAGTAGGGCGTAATATACCGGCTGAACATTTCGTCCACATTGTCGGGCGTAACATTCAGCATTCTGCACATGGAATCGACCAATTGCAACTGCCTGTCTTTATCGGGGTTGATTTCCCAAGCTCGCGTACTGAGCGTTGCAACGGAATTTTTTCGGATGCATGATTTGATTAAATCCAACAGTTCCAAATTAACATTCTGTTTGTAATTGCTGTATTTTATCACGCAAACGCCCACAGGCGAAAGCAGTTTCAGTTCGGCATTCGGGTCGTCCATCGCTATTTTCAGATAATTGTCTAAAACATCGCCCTGTTTCACAGGCTGTCCGTTTGCAAGCGTTTTGCCTTTTACATTTAACACCACATTCTGGCTGTGGACAAGGCAGGGAAGTTGAAAGAGAACAAGCAGAAACATGTTTATTCTCACAAGCGTCATTCTTAAGTCAGGATTCTTCATAAAATGTTATATATTTTTCGCAAAATTACGAATATTTCACCTTTCGTGCAATACTGAATGAAATTTTATTGAATAATTTGTAAAATAGATAGCTTCGCTCCGTTTGCAATGACGGTATAATATAAAAAACGACAATTTGAAAAACACCTTGCCCAGCAGAAATTTTGCTCGATTGAAACATTTCATGTAAATTTGCCCCATATTTATAAGAAATTAAAATAAAATGAGCAAAAAATCAAAAGGGAATCAATCGGAAAAACGGATTACCAAAAATGAAATGACCGACCGGATTATTAATTTGTTTAATACTTATCCCAAGGAAGAAATGAATTATAAGCAGGTGAGCGCCGAGATAGGCGTTTCGTCTCAGGAGAAAAGGATGATGGTTGCCAATATACTTGAAAGTCTGTTTTTCGATGAATTTCTTATAGAAGTTGACAGAGGAAAGTACAGGCTCAACGGCTTAGGTACCCAGGCTGTCGGAACTTTTGAACGGCGGTCGAACGGAAAAAATTCATTTATACCGGATAACGAAGGAAACCCGTTGTTTGTCGCCGAGCGAAATTCCATGCATGCCATGAATGGCGATAAAGTGAAAGTGCAAATTTTAGCCCGCCGCAAAGGGAAAACGTCGGAAGCCGAAGTGATAGAGATTCTAAAACGGGCAGATAATACATTTATCGGAACGCTTTCGGTTAGCCCGCATCATGCTTTTCTTTTAACAGACAGCAAAATATTAGCCAATGACATATTTATCCCGAAAAATAAACTGAAAGGAGCAAAAGACGGTCAGAAAGTAGTGGCGAAAATTGTTGAATGGTCTGAAAAAGCGAACAATCCCACAGGCGAAATTATCGATATATTAGGCGACGCCGGAAACAATACGACCGAAATGCACGCCATTCTGGCTGAGTTTGGATTGCCTTACCGGTATCCGGAAAAAGTTGAAAAGGCGGCGGCTAAAATTCCGGTTGAAATAACGGAAAACGAACTCAAGTCGCGCGAAGATTTTCGCGGAGTAACTACCGTCACAATCGATCCAAAAGATGCGAAAGATTATGACGACGCTCTGTCGATTCGAAAGTTAAACGGCGGAAACTGGGAAGTAGGCATCCATATTGCAGATGTCACCCATTATGTAAAGCAGGACGGCATCATCGACAAAGAAGCCGCCGAACGGGCTACATCGGTCTATTTAGTGGATAGAACCATTCCGATGCTCCCCGAAAGTTTGAGCAACAACCTTTGCTCTTTGCGCCCGTTAGAAGATAAACTGTGCTTTTCCGTCGTTTTTGAAATGACGCGGAACGCAGAAGTGAAAAACGCCCGGATTGTCCGGACGGTCATTCGGTCGGACCGCCGCCTTACCTACGAAGAAGCGCAGGCAATGATTGAAAATGAAAACTATGCAACTTCCAATCCCGAAGACGCCCCGTATTCGGATGCGATACAGACCTTGGACCGCTTGGCTAAAATACTGCGGGAAAAGCGTTTTAAAAATGGCGCAATCAATTTCGACCGCTCCGAAGTGGCATTCGATATCGACGACACAGGGAAACCGTTGCGGGTGTTTTTCAAACAGGAAAAGGATTCCAATAAACTTGTGGAAGAATTTATGCTGCTTGCCAACCGGCATGTAGCGGAAATCGTAGGAAACGTTCCCAAAGGGAAAAAGGCGAAAACATTTATCTACCGAGTACACGATATGCCCAACCCTGATAAACTGTCGAATTTTGCGGAATTTATCCGCCGTTTCGGCTATAAGCTGAAAGACAAGGGAAGCGACGTAGAAATATCGAAAAGCATCAATCATTTACTCGATGAAGTACAGGGCAAGCCGGAACAAAACCTGATTGAAACTTTAGCCATCCGTTCGATGGCTAAAGCCACCTATACTACTCAGAACATCGGACATTATGGATTGACATTCAAATATTATACCCATTTTACATCGCCCATCCGGCGCTATCCTGATATGTTGGTTCACCGGCTGTTGACGCGTTACCTTGCAGGCGGACGTTCGGTAGCTCAGCAACCTTTGGAAGACGAATGCAAGCATTGTACAAATATGGAAATGCTGGCATCCAATGCCGAGCGGACTTCGATTAAATACAAACAGGTAGAATTTATGTCGGATAAATTAGGAATGGTTTTCGACGGCGTTATTTCAGGCGTTACCGAATGGGGACTGTATGTGACGCTGCCTGAAAATGCCTGCGAAGGGATGGTTCCCATTCGCGATTTGGATGACGACTACTACGAATTTGATGAAAAAACCTATAGCCTCGTCGGTTCACGGAAGAAACGCCGCTATTGTCTGGGTGATCCAATGAAAATAAGAGTAGTAAAAGCCAACCTCGAACGCCGGCAACTGGATTTTATGCCGATAATATACTGATGAATATCTTTAAACTATTTAATAATGAGAACTATCTGTTTAATATTCGCTCATTTGCTGTTTTCGATGAGCGTTTTTTCGCAATCATGGTCTTTGACGGGTAACGACAGCATTACAACCGCTGATTTTTTAGGTTCAAAAAACAATGCGCCTCTTTTATTAAAAGTAAATAACCAATTATCAGGATTTACAGGTTTTTTGGACAAATACAATGTATCGTTCGGTTATTTCTCTATAAGCGATCCTTTAACAGCGGGAAATAACAACTCGGCTTTCGGCGCCCAGGCGCTCAGACAGAATACTGCCGGAAGCTGGAATGTGGCAATTGGCGCTTTTGCGCTCGACTATAATCTTACAGGCGGACAGAATGTAGCCATTGGAGGAGGCGCCTGCGCACAGGCAAATGGAGGGGCTAACTACAATGTAGCAGTCGGATACAATGCTTTGTTTAAAAATGGAAAAGACGGCAATACGGCAGTCGGATTTGAAGCCGGATTGGTGAATACAGAAGGAGAGTCGCTTACTGCCGTCGGATTCAAAGCGCTTCGAAACAACACCACGGGGATACAGAATACGGCGCATGGGTTCAATGCGCTCTTTAACAATACGACAGGAGTCAATAACACAGCAGTAGGAGCCTGGTCTATGGTCGCCAATACGGAAGGAAATCACAATACGGCAGTCGGCATAAAATCGCTTTTTTCCAATTCGACAGGGGAATTTAATACGGCGGTCGGCGCTCAATCGCTTGAGATAAACACAACCGGCGAATATAATGCAGGTTTTGGGGCAGGCGCTCTTGGCAATAATACAACCGGAGCCCGCAATACGGCAGTCGGAACGTCGGCTTTGTGGGAAAACACAACCGGATACGACAATACGGCGCTCGGAGAAGAGGCTTTAGGCGGAAATTTTGAAGGAACCCTGAACACGGCAGTGGGAAGCCGCGCTTTATGGTCGCATGATAATACCACAAATCTGTCTTACGGTCGCGGTCAAAGCAATACGGCAGTGGGCTACGAAGCCCTGCGGGAAATATCTACCGGAGGATGGAATGTCGGCATCGGCGTGCATGCTTTGCGCGTGGACAGTACGGGAAGCGACAACATTGCCATCGGATGTTCTTCCTTAAACGCCAACTCAACCGGCACGGGCAATGTTGCCGCCGGAAGTAAAACGCTTTTTACCAATAAAACCGGCTGCTATAATACGGCTGTTGGCTATCAGGCAGACGCCGGTTCCGACAGTCTGACAAATACAACCGTCATTGGGAGCGGAGCTTTAGCAACTTCAAGCAATCAGGTAATTATTGGCAGCAGCAGCGTGACCAGTATTCGAGGGTTTGTGCAATGGACTGCCGTTTCCGATGGACGGGTAGAGAAAAACGTCAAATCTAACGTTCCGGGACTTGACTTTATCAAAACATTAAAACCGGTAACTTATAATCTGAATATGGATTCAGTGGAAAAAATCACCGGCAATCCTCAGGGAATAATAAATCACCCCGTTATAAAGGCGGGAAGAGATGCGCTGCAAAAACGGATATTCACAGGGTTGATTGGACAGGACGTAGAAAAAGCGGCGCAAAGCATCGGATATGATTTCAGCGGATTGGATGTAGAGAAAAATGGACTGTACGGTTTGCGCTATTCCGAGTTTATTGTGCCCGTGATAAAAGCAGTGCAGGAGTTAAGCGCTCAAAATGAAGAAAAAGATTTACAGATAGCTTCGCTGCAACAAAGGATAACTCAACTGGAAGAAGCCACTGATACGACAACCCTGTCTCTTCTGAAACAGAAAGTAGAAGCCCTGACTGAAATGGTAAACTCTTTATGGGAAAAAGTAAACGGACAACCTGCCGCCGGTCCTGCCCAATTGGAACAGAACTACCCCAATCCTTTCAATCAGTCCACTACAATCAACTATTCTTTGCCGCAAACTTTCAGTTCGGCAGAAATCACAATAACCGATGCATCTGGAAAAGTATATAAACATATTCCCGTTACCGGAAGCGGCTCAGGCAATATAAAGATATTAGCCGGCTCTTTGCCAGCCGGCTTATATCTTTATTCTTTGCGAGTGGACAATGCTTTGATAGACACGAAAAAAATGGTATCGGCGAAGTAATTATCCTAAATATCGTTTTTTATATATACAAAAGTCGCCCAAACCCTTGCAGCACGATAAGCAGCTCTCGACGCGGCCGGCACATACAATATGCACTTGACTCTATTTACGCTGTCGAATACGTTGGCTACAATCGGCTGAGGTCTTTTTGCACGGTTAATGACTTTCGTTAAAGCGGTGCATTCGTAAAAAACCCCATCTCCAAGAGTTGTTACCAACTTGGGAATAACTATTGAAGGCAAATTGGTGCAATCGAAAAAAGCGGCATCGCCAATTCTTTTTAACGAATCAGACATTGTTATCGATGTTAATTCCTCGCAAAAAGCAAAAGCCCCATCCCCAATGGACTTGACCGAATTAGGCATAATAACAGATTTCAAGATGGGAAAATCGGCAAAAGCGGAAATGCCGATACTACTTACGCCTTCCTCAATAATTACATCCGTGATAGAATCAATATAAGCAAACCACGGAGTAGGAGCAGGATGTTCATAATCAGGCATATCGCCTGTACCTGAGATAGTCAGTGTATCACCGGAGATACTCCATTTAAGCATATCGCCAAAATGACCACATTTAGGCAAATTGACGGCGTCATTCTGTGCGCGAGCTGTTAATGTTGATGCGCATAAAAAGCCAAAGAAAACAATTAAATACAAATTTTTCATTGAATTATAAAATTAGAGTGATTATTAGTCTGTTTCTTAATTGGATTGCGTGTATGATTTTTATATTTCTACTGCTGCAACCGGAACCTTTCGGAGGTCCAGCTGTCGATAACGACTTCTATCCGGTCGGCAGGCAGAGATGAAGTGAATTCAAGCGTCACTTCTTCTTTGTCGCCGGGCATCAGGGTGATGTAATTATCTGAATAATGCACGGGCAGGATACGTTTGCCGGTGTTTTTGTCAAACACTTTGATGCGGTTGAAGAATGATATTCTGTCACCGGTTTTTAATGTCACCGCAGCTTTACAAACATTGTCATCCTTCTGAAAAATCAGCTTAGTTTCCGGCTTGCAGGCAGGCAGTTGTGCCAGTGTTGAATAATCCTTTTCATGCGTAGTCAGCCAATAAATATGGCGCGATACTTCTTTTTCGGCTTCCAGCAGTGACAGGCGGAGGAAATAGACGCCCTCCACTTTTTCGGGACCAGGAACATCGAACAGGCGCACGACGCTGTTAGGAGCAATCGCCGATGAGGCTTCTTTCTCCCAAAGCTTCTCCCCTGCCCTGCTAAACAATTGAGCTTTGACGATAAGTTTATGATTTTCCAAAGCCGTATTAACCAGTTCTACCTGTTTGCTTGCAAGGTTATATTGCGCGTGCAGCGGCTCGCATACCTGCTTAGTTCCGTAGAGGCAGGCATTGACATCGAGAAACCAGTCGTACATCTGTCCGCGAAGCGCAGTCCATGGATTCTGCGTTTTCCATATCAGAATGCCGGTGTACCAGTCCCACATCCGCGAAGCCCATCCTTCCATAAAAGAGCGGTACTGTTCGTAGTTTACCGCCTGAGCATATTTGCAATAGGTTTCAACATCTTTCACTTCGCCGTAACGCTCCAACTGTGCGCCGTAGCCGAGGTCTTTATGGTATTGCCAGGCGGCGTTTCGCGTCCGTCCGTTGTGAGGAAATTGCGATAATTCTTCTTCCGTCATTATCTCGCGCATGCTTTCTATTTCGGGAGAGCCGATGGAGCCGGCTTCGGGATTGAAAGGCGTGGAACGGAACGTGAAAAACCATTCCGGTTCCTGAATGCCGTAAGGACCGTCGCCTACGCCTCCGATGGTGTTGCGCGTAAAGAGCGTGTCGGTTGAATAGGAAACGAAAAGCCGTTCAGGGTCGAGACGCGGGAAAACATCGTTATGTAATTTTTCATCCACATCTTTTGCTTGAGGCCATTCGTTACCGCCCGTCCATAAACACAAGCTCGGATGGTTGCGTACCATTTTCACCTGATCTTCAACAGATGCAAGAAAAAGGGCGTGGTTGTCGGGATATTCCCACCGTCTTTCACGCGATTCGGCTTTTGTCGGGTCGTTCCATGCACCGTTGCAATCGCCGCTGCCCCAAAGGTCTTGGAAAACCAATATACCGTATTCGTCGCAAGCGTCGTAAAATTCGGGACGTTCCAACAAAGCGCCTCCCCAGACGCGAATCATGCGCATATTCATTTCGGCATGAAAACGCACTTCGGCGCGATAGCGTTCGGGCGAAAGGCGAAGCATCCAGTCGGAAGCGATATAGTTGCCGCCGGTGATAAAAACCGGCTGACCATTGACATAAAACTTGCGTCCGCCTGTTTCGGGACATTTCAGACTCGTTATTTCGCGGATGCCGTAACGCAGTTCACGGCTGTCGCTCACAACGCCGTTCGTCTCAAAATATATTTTCATCTGTTGCAAAGCCTGTTCACCGATGCCGTTGGGCCACCACAAGCGCGGATTCTTCAACGTAATATCCTTGAAAGCTATTAAACGGGATTCTTTCGGAGCAAGCGTGAGCGGCATATCCAAACGGACGCCGCCGGTTTCGCAGACCAAGGTACCCCGTTGTTCTGCAGATGAGGTATTTTCTACTTCTACCGTTGTTTTAAGAAAAGCGTCTTTCTGGTTTCCGGCGGGTTGACGAACGCCCGGAACTTTGGTTACGACGTATGGATGCTGAACTCTGACCGCTCCGGTCACAGTGATGGATACTTCGTCCCAGATGCCTGTGTTTCGGTCGCGCACCGGTTGAATCCAATCCCATCCGGGCGTATATTGCATCGTAACGTTTCGTGCAATCAAACCGTCGCCGCCCTGTCCGCCGTTGGGATTGCCCGCAGTATCGGGAGGAAAAACAATTACCGCCAACAGGTTGGTTGAGTCTTTCTTGAGATAGGGAGTTATATCGAAACTTTCACGCAAAAACATCCCTTCGTGCGTGGATGGATTGATGCGTTTGCCATTCAGGAAAATATCGGCTTTGTAGTTGATTCCCCTGAAATTGAGCCAGACCTGCCGTCCCTGCGGAACAGCTTCTATCCGGAAAGGACGTACAAACCAGAAAGTGTAGAATCCGTTTCCTGCATCATGAATATCGGGAATCAAAGTGTTGTTCATGCTAAATTCCGGAGCGGGAAACATTTGATTTTCCAACATCGTTGTAAGTACGGTTCCCGGCACGCGGGCTTTCATCCAACCGTCCGACACAAAAGGCGAGGCGCTTAATTGATTGCCGTCGAGTTTTATTTCATTGGCTCGCCGAGCATACCAATTCGTATTTAATAACGTCTTCCCGCCAACGGCAGGAATTTGTATTGTTTCACCCGTTTGAGAATAAGACGGGAAAGCGTTTCCGGTTAATAACATCCTCCAAAATAGAATAAGAAAAATAGTTGCTTTCATGATAAATTCGTAATTTATAATTATTCTCTCCCTTGCTTCGTTTTTATCGGATGCTCCGCATCGTCATAAAATTTCTTTAATAAAGCAGGAGCAACCGTATCTGATTTTACTTCTTTTATAGCTTTTACGAAGCCGTCGGTAAATGTTTTTCTCATTAAATCGCCCAAGTCTTTGTTTGCAAACGAGGCATCTCCTCCATACTGATTAGGAAACATGGCATACCAGTTAACGCTGGTTGTTACAAGGGTCAGATTTTTCAGGCGATTCAAATCTTCGCCCGAATCAGCCCGGTCATGATCTACTTTTTTATACAAATCGGGACGCGCCGACAAAACGTGGGAGGCTTCATCAGAGCCGGCGTGACCCATGCTTCCTTTCGGAAGTTTAGCATATCCTTCTTCTACCTGTTTTCGGGATTTGGCATCGGGAAACAAATCGGTAACATCGGAAAAATAAACATTATAAGCATGTTTTTTATTTAGCAGAGCCATACTGAAAAAACTCAGCATTCCGTTATTGCCGCCATGAGCGTTCAATATAATAATTTTATCGAATCCGTTCCGCGCAATTTCGTCGCAGGTTTCTTCCAATAATTTCAATATTAAATCGGGACTGTAGGCGATTACTCCCGGCTGATGCCGCGCTTCGTTCATCTGTCCGAAATAATATTCAGGGAAAACGACTGCATATTCTTTTTTCGCAGCTTCACAGGCGATGTCGCGCGCACGCAGCAAATCAGTAGCTAATGGCAAATAGGGTCCGTGTTTTTCTATCACGCCCATAGGAACGATACAGACTTTCTCTGCTTTTTCGACGGCAGAAACAAATTCGGCTGAACTGAGTTCTTCCCATTTGACGGGCAGTTGCGCCGAAATATTTACACATAAAACGGAGAAAATAATAAATAAAAAATAACGTATCATGGTTTCTATTTTAATAAAAATTGTACAAAGGTAATATTATTTTATTACATAAACCAAATTTTATTTTTAAACAAATCTATTATAAACACAAGCAGGAAGAAAATATTCAATCCTCTTCCTGCATCATTTTTATTTTAATTTGTAGTTTCCCCTACCAACTTGCTTTCTTAAGCCCCGGTATTAAACCGGCAGAAGCCATTTCGCGCAATTGGATACGGGAAATGCCAAACTGGCGAACGTATCCTTTGGGACGTCCCGTTATTTTGCAACGGTTGTGCAAACGAACAGGAGAAGCATTCTTGGGTATTGTCTGCAATGCTTCGTAATTGCCTTCTTTTTTCAACTGCGTCCTTTTTTCTGCGTATTTGGCAACTAATTTTGCACGTTTCACCTCGCGGGCTTTCATTGATTCTTTTGACATATCAATTCCTTTTAATATTCTTAAACGGTAATCCAAATTCCCTCAATAGCGCATAACCTTCTTCATCGGTTTTCGCTGAGGTTACAAAAGTAATATTCATACCCAACATTTTAGTAATGTTGTCTATATTTATTTCAGGGAAAATAATTTGCTCTTGAATCCCGAGCGTATAATTTCCTCTGCCGTCCAGCTTGCTTTCAATTCCTTTGAAGTCGCGGATACGCGGCAAAGCTACACGAATCAGCCGTTCGAGAAATTCATACATTTGTTCGCGGCGCAAAGTTACCATCGTACCGATAGGCATTTTTCTGCGGAGTTTAAAATTGGAAATATCTTTTCTTGAAATTGTTGCAACTGCTTTTTGACCGGTAATTGCTGTTAATTCCTGAATAGCGACATCGATTAGTTTTTTATCGGCAACGGCAACGCCTAATCCCTGATTAACTACTATTTTCTTTAATACGGGAACTTGCATTACGGATGTGTAATTAAACTCTTTCATCAAAGCAGGAACGATTTTATCCTGATAGGTCTTCTTTAGATTAGCTGTCTCACTCATTATTTAATCTCCTCCCCTGATTTTTTTGAATAACGAACCAGTACTTTTTTTGCATTCAATCTCCGACCAATACGGGCAGGTTTACCGCTTTTGGGGTCTAAAACGTTCAGATTAGAAATGTGAACGGGAGCTTCTTTCTTCTGGAATCCTCCCTGAGGACTCTTTGCACTTGGTTTAGTTGATTTTGAAATCATATTGATGCCTTCGACAAGAGCGCGCTGTTTTTCGACGAGTACTTTCAGCACCCGACCTGTTCTGCCTTTATCATCACCGGCATTTACATAAACCGTATCACCTTTTTTAATATGTAATTTACTCATATTTATTATTATTAATTATTTTACCCCTAAATCCCCTATAGGGGACTTGGTTCCGGCTCCCCCTTAAGGGGGTCGGGGGGTGGTTGGGGTTATAAAACTTCCGGCGCTAAAGAAACGATTTTCAT
>JGI20166J26741_12211139_pt1 | contig 18129 bp, 10 predicted proteins | sample TergutCu122P5_FD_26741 | JGI IMG/M metagenome (IMG submission 26741)
CCCGGATTTTCTTGACGTTTCGGCACTACAAGGGTGGTAGGTCGTCAACCAAACGCACCGGCCGCCTTTACCCCAGGAGAAATCCCTGGTACTCACTTTCCGAGGCTGAGTCGACCTCAGGGCACATGGTTCTGTCGGGGGTACCACGGAAAAAGTCCCCATTGACACCACCGGGAATCGATCCCGGGACCGTCCGACTAGTAGGGCAGCGCCTTAACCACTACGCTACTCCAGGTCCCAAAAATGTCCACAGAACGTAAGGGAAATTAAGAAACAACTCATTCGAGAGATTTCATCTCTGGACAAAGTGTGAACACCGAATAAGAAACGGCATTGCTGGCCATTTTGCCGCAAAGTTATATTGCTGAGAAGCTTAAATGTTTTAGTAATGGCATCACTGCACATCTGAGAAACTCTATCAATGTTATAAACGTGTGAAGTTACTAAATGTTGCGTGTCCACTTCATGAAGTCATGTAGAGGAAGTCGCCTTATACCTCCACTCATTCTTAGCGTCGGCACTATATGAAGGTGAATGATCATTTATTAGTGGTTCTAGTGCACATTTGAGGAACATATTTTAGAAGCTGTGTCGCTGTACGATGGGGAACACTGTTACAGTAGTGGCATTACTGCCTCACTGAGAAGTGTTGTTTACACTTTAGAGGTTCTAGAAATCTAGACAATAAATTTGTGCCATGACTCAGGCGATTAGTCGCAGGCTTTCTACCATAGAGATCCAGGTACGTTTCAAGGCCAGTCCATAAAGGACATGTGGTAGAAGAAGTGACGCTCAGACAGGATTATTTCCTAGTGCAGGACTTCGGTTTTCGTCTGTCGGTGCCATTTCTTCACTGCTCCATAATTTTAGTATTTCTTAATCTTAGGAATGTACAGCGTCTTTAAAGAAATTACGTGTCCCTTTTCCTCATTCTACAAGGGAATCGCTTTTCATTATGGAATGTCTAATAAAATCAGAATTGCAATATTGTATAACTAATTTTATTCTAAAGACCTTACGGTTTGCTGACCGGAGATTGAAATGTGCGCTTTAGAATAAAAGAAAAGTCCTCCACTTCCAGTAGGAATAGCGTCTTCTTACATGCATTGAAACTGCCACAGGAAATAACTGCTGCACTCCCTCTACTTCAGACTGCGGCTGTCTGAACAAAAGTTCAAGTGGGCTATAAACAAAATTGGTTTAGTGCCTTAGCAGATATAGCCCCATTCTTGTGGTAACGATGTTCTTTCAAGGGACGTACATCTCGCCTGTCCGGTCTTGAATGGGACATCACAATGGCGGGGAAATGTGAGTCTGGAGGAAGTTAATGGAAACTATATTAGGATTACACGAAAAAATTTCTTGTCGCTGTGGTACACCACTGCGGAATACAGAAAGAGGTACACTAAAGAGATAAAAAAGAAAGAATTGGTAATACAGCCCTCCTTGAGTCTTGGCCATCCATTGGTGTCATGACGCCCTTCTTTCTTAACTTCGCAGTGTACGGAGATTAGTGGTCTGATTGAAGACTCGGCTGTGTTCCTACTCTACCGACTGGTTAGAATAATTTGTGAGCGCCACAAATATGATGCAGTGTTTAAGGGAAACTTTTCTGGCCCCCCGGGAATGTGACACCAATTCGTCGACTGTCCTTACAGTAGCCTTGTTACTCTACTGAGCTGCCTGGTTATCAATACACAAGTAAAATAACTATCAGGCCTATTCATAATATACTCGTATATTGCAGGTATTAATTGAAGCACACAGTAGCAAAACTGTATATAGTAAATAACTTTTATACTTTTACGATACACAGTCATTTGTTTCTTAATCCTTTCTGTACTCTTTAAGAAACATGTCTCGCAATTATTGACAGTGTAGTCAATAAATAACGTTCTTCTTAACATCATAAACTAAAGAATATAAGAACTTTATTCCCTACATGAAACTGAATACTCTACGGTTACAATAAATTTAACTTATCCTCGAAATAGAGGAAGGTTTCTTCTGTGATCAGTCATGCACTTTATGAAGAAGTATAAGAGTATAGGTAATGCTCCACGCATTATTAATCTCGGCACTAGACGGCGGTGGATGGTCAACTTCACTGCACCTCTGTTTAATGCCAGGGAGTGAAAGTCTATATGCACTGGGCGGGAGGCTGTGTGTGCCACAGAGCCAGCCTAGGATCCGTCAGGACGAGAACTCGTCTGTCCTCCGCGAAGATGAAAAAGCGATTTTGTGGCTGCCCAGCTCAGTCACTATAGTCATTGAGCTACGTTCAAAGTAAAACGAAAATAATAAGAAGCACAGTGATTTTGTGGCTGCCCAGCTCAGTCACTATAGTCACTGAGCTACTTTCAAAGTAAAATGAAAATAATTAGAAGCACAACAACTTAAGTAAGTTCTTGAAGTTTTCATGCTGTTGATTAGCCAATCTAAGTACTAAATTTCCTTGTTATGACATAACCTCATAAGCCAGCGATATTAAACCCGCGACCCGCCTAACATTTTTATGCGAGTCCCGAATAAGTCAAGGCAGTGATAAATTTGTTCACAATTTGTTTGAACACATCAAATCTATTGCTAATATACTTCAGATGTGGGAACTTCAGCTTCGAAAAGGTGACTGCACAACTCCCAAGCTTGTCAGAATGCATGGCATAGACACTCTGACATAAACTTCCGCAGTTGGTGATCTAAGGACTGCAATCAGTAACATGGTCTCAGATATCAAATCAAACGAAAAATCAATGAATTTTTTTTGCCCCTTTCCATGTACCTATCGCCGTTGTTCCTGGCGGTATGAACGTGGAAATAATTGATATAAATGCAACAATGACCTAAAAGAAAAATACATTAACTTTGGCAATTTTGTTTATATTCCAATTGTACTGACACGAACACTTTCCCAGCAATTCGTTCACACCCTGAAAATGGTTTCCCTCTTTGGAATTACCTATTTATGCGAGCAACTTTTCCCAAGGATGAAGAACGTTATATCCAAAACAAAGACCCCAATATCCGACACTCATTTGGAGAATTCACTGCGAATTACTACCTGCCAGATTACAGCTAATATAGAAAAGTTAGTGAAAAATAAACACTGCCAAATTTATAACTGTAAAGGAAATGCTTATAAAATTAGTAAGAAATGTTAATTAACAGTGTTAAGTATAAAACTTATATATTTAGATCTTGAATATTTCATTCTATTAGTTGAACCTAAATCAATCTGAGGAAGCATAGCTACTTCATTATTTTTCATGAAATATTCTTGTGGTCATAAGTAAATAATAATAATAATAATCATAATAATAATAATAAATAACCTATAAACGATAAATAAATAAATAATAGAAATCTATCCTATTAATGTTTATGTAGGGAAATATTAATGAGTACGTCCAGCAATAATATGAAAACTTTACATCGTAAAACGCGCATGCGTCTGGTCAGTCTTTCTGCCATTAAAATATGGCCTTTGAAGAAGTAAAGTTTGAAGACCCCTGTCCTAAACGTTTAGGCCTACAACCGTTTCGAAGGAACCTCCTGTATATGTCCAGCCCGGCGACGGACACAATAATTTGTTGCGAGATGTCTGTAACTTGTTTCTTATTCCAGATGACCACAAATTCAACACAGATGGGTGTTCTCTCTCTTCTTGTAGTTAAAACATACAACTTTAAACAAAGAAAGTTCAACACTCAAATTGAGAAACTGAAAAACAATAACTGGGAATCGTGACACCAGTTACATCCAAAAAATAAAGAGCAGTATTTGCATGTAGCTTTATTAATTGTAGCTGTTGTACAATCTGAGAAAATAATTAGCAGATTTCTTAATATATTTTATGTTTTTGTTATGTCCCCTTCAGCCAACAGGAAACCAAAATTTTACATTTTCAGAAGCTTTATCAATCCTGAAAGACGCTTTTTCATGTCGCTGTGCCTATTCGTAGGTATAGTTATGTACCTAATAACCCGAGAATCGCTGCAAATATCATTCATGATATTTGATGTCGGAGAATTCTTAAAATTCTCCGACATGTCTCTTAAAGAGATTTTCAAGGCAGTTTAGCTATATTTAGAATAGAACGTAACTAGTAAATTCGATACTTGCAGACCTACTCGCATATTTGAGCGCATCGTGAGTGTAAGTGCCAAATATTTATTTTTTAGAGCGTATAATTACTTGAGGAAGTGTAGTGCAGGAGAAGAAAACAAGCGTTTGATGTCCATTATATTTCCTTAAATGCTGGGAGATTAAAAGCAGATGAGCTCTCTCTGCACATTTCTAATTTGTATATTTAACCGCTGAAAGTGTTTCATGTGAAAAAAACTGTTCAAGACTTCGAATTTTTTCATTTACTATACTGCACTCTCAAAATAACACTTTTAAAAGTATTAAAAAAAAGACATAATTCGTGCTGTCAAACACAACGAATTTTTTTCAGTTTCGTCAATATATGCTACATATTTCGGTCGTACTGACCACCTTGACTTAAAAATTCAAAATAAAATGCATATATATTATGATGTGTCACAATTTTTGCAAACCACAATAATCTTTATATAGCATTGAAACATCTTTGTTTCTTCCGCGTGGTTTCTTAGAGTATGTCTTTCCGTTTAGCCTAAAAGTTGTTACTATCCTTGTTTTAGTTCGAGTACTTTGTTGCTTGTGGTACTTGTGAGAAATTTAATTTCTCTTAACATTAATGGAGTTTGTTATACCTGCAATTAATATTTTTTATTAATATCTAGACAAGTTATATACGTTAATTCTATACATATTTTGTTTTTAAATTACCTGCAGTCTTCTTTATTAGATTTTGTATGTACTCTTTAGATGTACGCCTGTAGGCAAATTTGTCGCCGTTATTTACATTTGCATTTATCTACTATTAGTTTTTTTTTAGAAATATCTTGTAATTAAGAAGTAATGTGAATGTGTACTTTAAGGTCTGTCTTTTTAAAATCACATAAAATTTTCTTGCACTTGAACTTACAGTTTACGATTACCCTTGTTTTCTTTTGATGGTGGTGTCCGTGTGTCTGGCAACTACATACTGGCGGAATGAAGCATCGAATCAGTACAGGGTGGTTCGGATTGAGGTCACTGAAAGAGGTCTTTGGATATAATTGCCTCAAACAATACATTAACTGAGACTGTAATTTTGTCATTTATTTGATTATTACCTCTAGTTTCGGGATAAATGTGGAATTTTTCTGAAGTGTTCATGGGTCTTCTAAGACAGTCATAATATCTTCTATTTGTCCCATTGAATGACTGTTTTCTAAGAGATGTTTTGCAAAATTGATTTACTATTGCCAGCCTTGAAGTCCCCTTACACCTTTTGTATAATGATCTTCTTTGCCCCTATATTTCTTATTTCACTCTGAGCACTTAATTTGATTAATTTCGCTCTTTAAATATTTATCGCGGTTTGTATATTAGACAGCATTTTAACTGATTTAAAATAAAGATTTTAACAACTTTTAGACAAAACAGGAGGACATACAATAAGAAACCAGATGAGAGAAATAAAAAAAATCTTTATATTTTATGCTACCTAAAGATTGTTATACCTTGCACAATTTGTGACATCTCACAAATTATATATATATATATATATATGCATTTTATTTTGAGTTATAAGTCATGTATTCATATGTCTGAGGATGGTCAGTACGACCGAAACGTGTAGCATATATTGACAAAACGAATAAAATTTGTTGTGTTTGACGGCAGCACGTTTTTCTGTTTTAATGTGATATACCACAATTGGATGAATTCCACAAGAATATTTAGGAATATGTTCATTCACATATGTTATGGTTTGCAAAAGAGTGAACGATGAGGCTTTGTGGCTTACGCGTAGTGTTTATTTACTCACAGACAATCTGGCAGTTCATAGTTGCTTGTGAAATTAATATTTGTTTACTCTAAGTAACACTAATTAGCAGTCTGAATGACGTACTTATTCGTCATATAGTGTCAGCTGTGATGTGTCCGTTGTGTAAAAGTGGATAGACGCTTTAGAATACTAGCATTTATCAGAGCTTCTTGTTGTGAAATCATGAGCTTTACGATGTTCGTAAGCGTAACTTCAGGTAGTGGAATTTACGACTTTAAAGCTTAGAGAAATAGTCACCACCCTCTTCGAATGTGACGATACATTCTCTGCAAAAAGAAAATCCCGGAACTCCCACATGTTAATGATATAATATAATATACTGGATTTCTGTTTGACCGTGCATCATCAGTGTAGGTAAAGTAATATAGCAGAACCAACTAGATGCAACACATAGTGCCACGTTGCCGCTCGCCGAACCCCTGCCTACCACAACAACAGGATACCATATGCTGTAAAACATCAGTCTTACGCTACTGAAGATGGGAAAAATATTGCCCGAAACATGTTGAGCTGATCTTGTAGATCAATAAATTATTATTGCATCTAGTTGGTTATTCTATATTAATATAATATAATTTAATATATGCTAACATACATTTAAGCTCTGTTAACTAAGAAGATGATTTCAAAATTATTGTGAAGTCTGTAAAAGTGCGGTAGCCTTTGTGACGTTCTCACTGGTGGGATGCTGAAGACTAGGATCCCTATTATGGCGTCATGTCAGTTGATAAATATTTCCCGACCTTTCGGAGGAGTTGACTGCCTCTCTCTTCATGGTCGATGCTGTCCAAGAAGAGTAATACCTGTAAATTAATTGAGGCTTTAAGTTATCAGAGTAAGAAATACAACCATTACAGAGACGTCTAGATCGCAGCGGCGATGATAAAGTCGGGACCCAAGCGTTGGCTGTATAAGCAGAACTTGTGACGTAGCTACGTGAATTTTCGGAGCCATTTGAGAAACACCCACGAAATTTAGCGGAGAAGGCTGCAGATCACAAGTTGGGAATCATCGGTCTAGCAGCTATAACAGAGCAAATGCACTCGAACATTTAAGAAATTCGCACATTTCCCTCCTTGTTACGGACGTGAATTTGATATGAGACCGACTTGCAGCCGACACCAGTAAAAATTTTCGTGCGAAAGATAAATTGTGTTAATTTAAGACGGTTCATCCCGTTGTTTTTATATACAGAAATTTTCCGAATTCCCGCAAGGGTTCCGTCCTTGAGACATTTAAGTAAGTCGGAATTGAACCCACCCCAATTTATGTATCACACCTCTTCGGTTTTGTATACGTTTTCACAGTGCCAGTATACATGTCGAAATGCTATAGCTATCAGTCTTTTTGCATGAAACGCACAAAGAAAAATACACGTAAAAATTAGAGTATTAATAATTAATATTATATTATGTAGAGTATCAATTAATAATATCAACAATTAATGAGAATTTTTTTACGAAAGTCCGAGTTAAGGTAAGTCGCATACTACGCAAACCGGAAACTGCTTGTATATAAGAATAATTAACCATATGTCACAAAACGTATCTGTTAAAATGCACAGTCATTTACATCTTCAAGTGAATTATGCTTTTATGTTCTTTTAAACATTAGTTTGTAGTATTTTAATGTAGCTTGTGCGCAAAAATTGGGACGCCAGTTTTTAATAATATTACCTGTACAATTGGATGGTTCTCTTTATATATAGTTGCACACTCTGAAGATGGCTTAACGTAGGTGAAACATGTAGCTGAATGTGGAGTTTAGTAATAAGTTTCATGTTAGACGGTTAATTACTGGTGTCTATCTGGAGAAATTTGAAACAATGTTCCTCCTTCCTACACGCTTACTTCTGTCCGTCATTTATTTTTTGTTTCTATATTTATCTCTTCTTTTTCCTCTGCTTTGTTTCATCTTCCCTTTCCTTTTCAATCATGATTATTTTCTGTTCCTTTCACTTTTCCTTCCCTTCTTCCTCTGTCTCTGCCTGCTATCAGTCTTCATCAGCCACTACCCGGCACAGTAGCTGCCACAGTCTCGCTTTGGCTCGCATTCATTTCACTCCCCTGTTCCACGTACACACATCCTTTCATCAGCCATGTCGGCCCAGTCCGGTCCTAGTTACTGCTGATAACAATGTCCAACGAGGTAGCTCATCGGAATCGTGGCTACATGTGCCGCATTCTGTAGACCAAGGTCCGAATATGGCCTATTGATAGTTGAGAATCACATTTACCAGCGGTGTGAAAGACTGTTCGACACATTGGTAAAGAAAGAAGGAAAGCCGCTTGGTCTGTAATGTGTGTTTAGCAGGATAACCTAATGCCATGAGAGATAGCCCTTCTTGAGAAACTGTAATGATCACCTACTCAGGAAGTTCCTAGAATTTTATGAAAACCTAATGATCATTACCGATTTCACAAAGATCTACCTGTACTTGTCCCTATTCTGAGCCAAACATATCCAGTCCGCGCCATTCCTTTCTGTTTTTTTAAGATCCATTTTAATAATGCTCTTCCATTTACACCCAGGTTTTCCAAGTGGCCTTCTCCCTGTATGTTCTCTTATAATAACTCCCAAACATTTCCCTTCCCTCTGTACATTCAAACTTCCATGGAGGCTACTACGAGTAACATATTAAAATTAAGTTTTAATGCAGTAGATTTTAGTGTATTCTCTGCAAAACGTGCATTAGATATTGTTATAAACTTTTTTCCGACGTTCTACTGTCAAAGTTAACTCCATATGCAGAGGAAACTATTGGGGATCATCAGTGTGGATTTCGCAACAAGTCAACTACTGATTATATATTCTACATTCGTCAAATACTTGAGAAAAAATGGGAATAAAACGAAGCAGTATACCAGCTATTTATAGACTTCCAAAAAGCCTATGATTCAGTTAGAAGGGAGGTCTTGTCTAATATACTCTTTGAGTTTGCTATCCCCATAGTAATTGGCAAGGCTAATCAGACTCTGAATGAAACCTATAACAGAGCTTGGGCAGGCAAACATTAGTCTGACATGTTTCCTATTAAGAATTGTTTGAAACACGGAGATAATTTGTCACTATTGCTCTTCAGTTTTGCATTAGATTATGCCATTAGGAAGGTTCAAGTAAACCAGGATGGCGTAAAAGGTTCTTTATTATGCTGTTGATGTTCATATATTGGGTGGAAACGTACATCCTATAGAGTAAAACACAGAACCTATTGTAGTTGATAGTAAGGAGATTGGTCTGGAAGTGAATGCTGATAAAATTAAATACGTGGTCCAGTCTCGAGATCAGAATGCAGGAAGAAGTCACAGTATAAAAGATTGATAATAGTTTCTTTGAAAGGATGGAAGAGTTCAAATATTGGGGAACAACTTGAAAAAATAAAAATTATATTCAGGAAGAAATTAAGAGCAGATTGAAATCAGGGAATGCTTGCTATCATTCGGTGGAGAATCTTTTGTCTTCCAATTTTCTCTCCAAAAATTTAAAGATTAAGATATACAGAACTGTAATTTTGTGTTTGAGAATACGTTGCTGAGGAGAATACTTTGGCTTAAGAAGGAGAAGGCAAGAGTGAAATGGAGAAAACTACATAATGAGGAGCTTAAATATCTGTACCCTTCACCCAACTATTTTCGGGTGATCAAATCGAGAAGAATGAAATTGGCGGGCATGTAGCACGTATGGGGAAGATGAGAGGTGTATACAGGGTTTTGGTGGAGAAACTCGAGGGAAAGAGACCACTTGGAAGACCCATGCATAAATGGGAGGATAATATTAAGATGGATCTTCAAGTAGTTGGATGTGGGGGCATGGACTGGATTGATGTGGCTCAGGATAGGAACATGTGTCGGGCACTTGCGAGTGCGGTAATGAATCCTCGGGTTCCATAAAATGCGGAGGATTTCTTAACTAGCTGGAAACCGGATATCTGCTCAATAAGGACTCTGCTCCACGGAGTAATTAAGTAATTAAGTAAGTAAGTAAATTAAATTAAACAAGTATTGTGGGGTAAGTGACAAGACGGTGGAAAAATCAATATTCTCCCTGTTGAGGATAAATTAATCACAGAAGGCTCTATTCTTAGTTTTCCTTTCAAAACTTAACAAGGCATTTCCTTTGTTAATCAGTACGCTGCTAATTTGAGTACTTAGGCTTTCCTTGTCGTTTTGCTTGTCAGTCATCCCGTCACTATTTAAAGTAGTAGGTTAATAAAGGAGTCAGGTAGTCACGTAGCTTGTGACTGCTAATTCAGGCTATTCAGGCTTTCCTACCAGTCCCTGTTATATCCACTTCTATCTGTAACATGGACGCCATGTGAACTTTGCACCTGATACGGACTGGTTAAAAAAACATAAAGTGTGATATTAAATCTATGTGACAGCCACTTCAAGCACCGATTCTTTTATATTCTGTATGCAGTGTGTATACAAACACCTATATCGATCTATGTGATCCGATGGGCTCTGGTTCAGATGGAGTCTGTAAAGTGTATTGTGTCGGAAGACGTACTAGGCTCATACTAAACAGTTTTTGTTGGATGATGTTTTGACTGACGAGATTTTGGTGAAATTTTTTTCGTGTTTCAAAATTTTAAGTTCTTGGAGAGAATATCCTTTCAACTTTAATTATAACACTGACGCGATTTCTGAAAACATCGAAGTAATTTTTTATATTTGCATTGTCATCAACAGGAGACACGATAATTTTAGACGACAATATGTTGCTTTATCGCATATTCAGAGCTGGTTTTCTCTAATAAAACGTGGACTGTTTTATTGACATAAAGATGTACTTTTTAATATTTTATTATGTAGTATTATGTGCAGAATTGTAATTTAACGAAAATACGAGTCAGTCCTTTCTATCATAGTTAACTGTGATTTCTGGATGTTAATCTCCAACCTAACAGCCGGTATGAATGACCGAAAACAAACGTTAACCTCTTATGTGGTGTGTGACCCAAAGTCGTTGTTTATCATTGCCGATACCATGAATGTTCCGTGTAATAACTAAAAGATTACCTTTTTGCTGACTTCCAAGAAACTCTATAGTTTTTCTAATGTTATTAGGTACCTACATATATACAGTAAAGTTATTTTTAAAATGCCGTACTTTTATTTGTAAACAAGCTTAGAATTGGCTCTAAAACTGCCATAAACATTGCTATAAACCATCTTCACTTACAGGCATCTGTCTTCCGTGGAGCTGCGACTCAATTCCTCCGCCTGCTTTCATGGCCTATTCAAGAAAAACTTCACTCTGCCTTTCCGTCTATACCTGTAACCTGCCGTGCACACTAACAACGGGACACTCCTTCCAAGAACGAAGGAAGGGGCCAGCAATCTGGGCTGAAATCGTTCACTAATGTATATTAGCTTATGTTATACTACTCGTAGTAGCGTTTATTTTCATAAAAAGATTTGATAGTATATGGGGTCCTATACGGCCAACCAAGAGATTAAAAGGCCCATAAGCCCTTAAAAATTGACGTGGTGTACTAGTGAATGCCTCTAATTTATTTCGAATCATTGGAGGACTGTCGCTATCTATCGGGGATATACAGCCTATAGGCCATTGTTCACATTAAATTTTAACACGCTCGAGTTCATTTTGCAAATTTGTAACTGCTCTTCACAATATATATGAAACAAACCAACAAATGCACATCAGTATATTATATTTTATATTTTTCTGATTTATTGATTTATATTTTATAAAATATATTTTATTGATGTTCATTTATTGGTTTGTTATATTTTATAAATATTATTTAATGCACGAATATGTAACATACAAATTTGTAACTACTTGTTGCATCAAGTACGGACGTTTATGCGCAACAAATCGAAGTCCCCCGAGCGGAGTTTTCTGAAATTCAACATTAAGGAGATTTACTAAGAATTTTTACATACTCTAATGTCCGTTTAAATCTGAGAACAATAACAGATTTTTTACAAGAGTACCTACGTGAGTTTCCTTACGAAAATTTACAGTAAATTACCAAAACATTGTCAGCGAAAAATGGTAGACTAGGAAAAGAAAATATATTTTGTGTCCAATATATAGTTTTTCCTTGCTTCTGCCGTTTTCTAGATCGTAAAACTGAGAGTACTTTGTGTCGTATCTTAACACCAGAGTAGATGGAATGACTGTGATCAGAGTGTGTGTAGGATGTTGATTTTCCGCACCACCTGCTTTAGGTTATTTACATGTCTTCAGGAGAGATATTCCGTTGTGATGTAGATAAATAAAAGTTGAGACATCAAATATATATATATATATATACAAACGTGACCAATGGTATAATGTCATTTACGTCATAAATTGTATTTGGTAGTTTAATCTCGCATGATGAAGGCTCTTTTGCTTAAGCCGAAACATGTTGTATTAAAGTTTTGTAATAATATAAACTAAAACTTCGTTGTGTTTGAAGGCCTTCACAAATTTACGTTGTGTTATTTACATAAAGGAACATCAAATTTATCATTCCAAAATCTAGGGGCAGTAACAGTGTGGACTTACCAAATCGTTTTCCTATGTGTATATTTACTAACTTGGGAAGACAATACTTTAAATCAGCATAGTTCCATTGTGAAATTATATTTACTCCAAACAGGTTCTCATCACGGATTCCAGTCGTCTGGGATGTTACGCTGCATCGCTGGATAACTGTCTTGCGACGTTTTGGAGGAAAGTGGCACTGTAATCTTCTGTGATTCTAGGTCCATACAATGAAGTAGAAGTGTTGACTAGAAACGTGCCTGCAGCATCATGTCGCAGAATATCGAAATTGCTGAGAAAATCTAAAAATTTAATTGCTTTTATCTATTTGAGAACTATCCGAAATATGAATGTTTCGCTTTTAATGATTAAATTATAAATTTTATAGAGCTTTGAGGGGATTGTTTTTAAAAACATACTTAATATTAAATGTAAAAAACAAATTATTATGTGTGCTATTTTCTTGTAATGATGTTTCTATGAAAACAAAGGCACATTTATATTTTGTCAACATAATAAAGCACAAAGTCAAAATAAAAAGAAGTCTGTTATATTTTTAGGAAAATGTGGTGAAGTTAAAATATTTTGGACACGAAATAATGAATCAGAATTATTCTCACTAAGACTGGACTGCATTCTGGGAATGTTAGCTGTCATTCAATCCATAATCTCCTGTCTAATAAAGTAAACATTGTAATATGAAGGCCTGTTAATTTACCTGGCGTAGCTGTGCAGCCACTGGACTGCTGGGATCGCGGGTTTGCACGCCGCTGAAGGCATTGATGTTCGTCTCTTTTGTTTTATATGTGCTGTGTAGGTATATATTTCTCCGCTCTTTTTTCCGAGGAGTCCTACCGGGTGTGTATATTTAATTATGTGTGATCTAGAAACCTCAACAGAGAGGCGGTCTAGCCCCGAGTTGGGGTATTGCACTACAGGAAAAAGTTTATCTGGTGGACCGAAATAGTGTTGTCATTATAATGATTTGCTATAGCCTGAAAGGTTGAGGGTTTGAACCCCAGTGGGGTGAAGTTTTTCTCACACGTCCCGACCAGCCCTGGGGCCTAAATAGCCTCCTGTGCAAACGGCGCCGGTTCTTTCACGAAGATAAAACGGCCGGGGCCTTGTGTTGAGTGCCTACCCCCATCTAAAGCCGACGTTAAAGAAAGAGTAGAACTGTAATTCTAATCCTTTTATGTACCCAGTTTTCGAGTATGATACATGGTCCCCCTTCGTAAAGAACGTAGCAGGATTGCCTTCGATTTCCACGTGTTGAAAAGAATATGTGGATCAAAGAAACTACTCAATGAGAAGCATCGTAGTGTGTTATTTTCACTACCTAAGGCTAATAAAGTAAAGAGCAAGACGGGCTGACCATGTAGCAAACGTGGGTGATATGAGAATAGTGTAAATGTCTTCTCACAAATTCTGTACAAGTATCTGGCTTCTTTAAACTTTCTTGTATCGTTTGAGCTAGTATATTAAGAATCTGGTTCAGTGTAAACTTGAGACGCTTTTTCAGGGAATATCCGGGCCCTATAGTCACGGAGAAATTAAAATGACGCTAAGAGTTCACACAGGCGCACGCACACACACACACACACACGCTCACACACATACAAACAAATATCGGGAACAGCATCATTAGTATTTCCATTACAGGAGTGGGTCACGCACATTTAGGTTTCAGGTAGATATATAACACTACAGTTACATTAATATCAATCGTCCTAATGTCACATAAGCACTTTTCAACACGAGCAGTTGAAACAATAATGCATGTATCCCTATACAAGTATGCACATATGTGTACTTGTGTGGCTTGTCGCATTTGCGATACTTCTCCTGGAAAATGACAAGCCGTTATTAACACTGAAATGCAAAAGATGACTTACTAACTTACTTACTCTACGGAACAGGATGACTACTACTGGGAAGAACCTTCGAAAAATCAGTGAATCTCCCCTCTCGCAGCACGTGTCGCTAAACATCTACCTCCGACACAAAACTACTACCAACTAACTGGACTTTTCCCTCTCTAAAATAATTCAGTTGTTTGCCGGAGCTTCTGGAAGCGTCCCCCTCTACTATCACTTTTATTAGCTCTGCTTCTGCCAATCTAAACAGCGTAAAATTTGCGGGCTGCTTCGTGGATATCAGTGGATTAACTACGAATACATATTTCTCTCTCTGTGTTAACACTCAAGGTTCTTGGGTGTGGAAGGCAAACTTTCACCAAACTGATTGAATACTCTAGTCTGGATCCACATTTCAAAGAAATCGCCTCGGGCTTCGAATCCCAGGAAGTTGTCTTACAACAGGAACAAAACCAATTGGAAGGTCTGCCTGTAGATGGTATGAATTGGAAAAAAATGTCTTTTAAAAGTTTAGGCTTTATTTATCTGTTTCCCATTGGAGTGTCTGTGTGTACACGGTAATGAGTCTCCGTATTTTATAACAGGAACTAAACTGACCTATTTTCAACCGTTCAGCAAAAACTTGCATAATGGTGCCAGGCTGGTTTCCTGAAATGCAGCGAATTTCGTGACAAGCATCAGAGAGCGGAAATACATGCTTTATTACAGAAAACGTGATGGAAAAGATTGTTTCTGGGCGTTAAGAAATAGTGTGGTGGGAAGCAGACTTTTGAGTAGGTAAGAGAGGAACTAAGTTGAACAATTACTGTAGTTGAGTTGACGTTCTATACTAACATTGGAGGGCTGGGACAGGAGCTTTCAGTGCACCGTGAAATTTGGGAGTTAACTAAGCATTTGTTTGATGATGGAGGAGAACTTCGGAAGACCTTTAGCGCATCCTCAACATTTTTAAATGATCTAAATTATATTGTATATGTCTACTGTACTGTATAACATACAATACACTCTCTGTCTCACAATCAATATGTTACCTCTCTACTCCAAAGACCGGTTAAAATTGTGGAGGAAAATAATCACGGTTTATTGTGAGCGTCATAAGAAACGCAAATGTAAAGTATGTGGAAACTTGGAAAGTATTAATAATAAAGCAGGCAATTCAGGTAGTAATCACTGTTATTTAAGAAGTTAAGTAACCTCTCATATAGACACATTCTGTACAACGAAAACGAATTCAAACACGTGTGTCACTGACAGATAAGTGATCTACTTTGCTGTATTAAATTATCATCTAAATTTCGAAACAAATTTAGGAGAATTTAATGACACATTGCTAATTCCGGCACACATGTCTGGAGTCACGAACAACTTTTGTGGTTGAAGTGGCCACTTTAAATTAAATAATAATGAGAGAATGTTGCAGAATTGCTGTGTTTGTTATGACATAATAAACCGTCATTTACTACAATAAGGGAATATTAATATCGTTCTAAAATAACTGATGGCAGTTAAATTGGAACTTGTTACAGAGACCTAATTCTTTAAATAGACAGATGTTCCGTACTTTTGGAAACACAATTCTTAGCTTAACCATGTTATTATCTTTATAATTCTTAATGATACTATATTATTCCCAATCCTGCACTAAGTATTATTCGGAAAAAAAATTTTACTTCATATTCCGAGTTTCCTTCCTGTCACCACGGCATGACGCGTCCTCAGGTTGCGGACGGAAGAACGGCCTCCGATATGGAGGGTAGCTGCGAATAAATTGAATAAGCAGTCGCGGACAGCCGACAAGGGGAGGTGCTCCAGCTTGGGGGTTGGGCGAAGTAAAAATAGGGGCATGTTAAGTAATATTCACAAGGAGAGATGCTTCCTCTGGAGACAAAACTATTCGGAGGTAAACTACTCCCCCACTCGGATCTCCGGGGAGGGGGGGTTCTAGAGGAAGTACCACGCAGCAGGAAACGGAAAAGGGACATTGCTTTAGGTACATGGAATGTTAGGAGCCTGTATAGGGCAGGTTCACTTACGCCAGTGGCCAGGGAATTAGCCAGGTACAAATTAGATTTGGTGGATGTGCAGAAGGTTAGGTGGGACAAAGGGGGCACAGTAAGAGCAGGGGACTATAATTGTTTCTATGGAAAAGGAAATGAAAATCATCAGCTGGGAACAGGATTTTTTGTACACCAAAGAATAGCATCAGTAGAGTTTGTTAGCGATAGGGTGTCATATATAGTTATGAGAGGTCGCTGGTGTAATATCATTGTTCTAAATGTGCATGCACCAAGTGAAGAGAAAAGTGATGAGTCAAAAGATAGTTTTTTGAGGAATTAGAGCAAGTTTTTGATCATTTCCCTAAGAACGATATGAAAATTCTATTAGGAGATTTTAACACAAAAGTGGGGAGAGAGAATATTTTCAAGCCGACAATTGGGAATGAGAGTCAACATCAGGATAATAATGATAATGGTGTTAGATTAGTAAACTTTGCCACATCAAAAAACCTAGTCGTTAAGAGCACAATGTTCCCTCACCGAAACATTCACAAGTACACCTGGACCTCTCCTGATGGGAAGACTTACAACCAAATCGATCATATATTGATGACAGGAGACGGCAGTCGAGCATACTAGATGTACGAAGTTTCAGGGGAGCTGATTGTGATACTGATCACTATCTGGTAGTTGCAAAATTGAGGGAAATATTAGCCGTAAATAAATAAGCGGCACAGAAGTTTGATAGGGAAAGATTTAATCTGAGGAAGCTAAATGAGCTGGAGGTTAAGGAAAAGTGTCAGATTGAGATTAAAAACAGGTTTGCAGCTTTGGAGAACTTAGATGTTGACGAGGACGTAAATGGGGCTTGGGAAAACATTAAAGAGAATATCAAAACCTCCGCTAAAGAGTGCCTAGTTCTGCACGAATTCAAGCAGCATAAACCATTGTTTGATAAAGAATGCTTAGATTTCTTAGATCAGAGGAAGCAGGCTAAAATGCAGTGGATACAGGATCCAAGCCGAAGCAATGTAGATAATCTGAACAATGTAAGACGTGATGCTAACAGGCATTTCAGGAACAAAAAGATGGCATATCTGAAAGCTAAAATTGAGGAACTTGAAACTAACAGCAAGATCAACAATATGAGGGACTTGTATAGGGGCATTAATGACTTCAAGAGAGGGTACCAGCCGAGAACTATTATAGTAAAGGACGAGAAAGGAGATTTGGTTGCAGACAGTATTATGACGAGGTGGAGGAACTATTTCTCCCAGCAATTGAATGTACATGGGGCTAAGGATGTTAGGCAGGAAGAAATGCTCTATCACCATTGCTTTTCAACTTTGCTTTGGAGTATGCCATTAGGAGGGTACAGGTGAACCAGGATGGCTTGAAATTAAATGGTACACACCAGCATCTGGCTTATGCCGATGATGTTAATATATTGGAGGAAAGCGTACATACGGTAGAGGAAAATGCAGAAGCTTTAGTAGTTGCTACTAAGGAGATTGGACTAGAAGTAAATGCTGATAAAACTAAGTATATGATTATGTCTCGAGATCAGAATGCAGGACGAAGTTACAGTATGAAGATTGATAATAGTTCCATTGAAAGGGTGGAAGAGTTCAAATATTTGGGAACAACATTAACAAATAAAAATCCTATTCAGGAAGAAATTAAGAGCAAATTGAAGGTAGGGAATGCTTGTTATTATTCGGTACAGAATCTTTCGTCTTCCAGTTTGCTATTCAAAAAGTTAAAGATCAAGATATATAGAACTATAATATTGCCCGTTGTTCTGTATGGGTGTGAAACTTGGTCGCTGACATTG
>JGI20166J26741_12212251_pt1 | contig 18118 bp, 10 predicted proteins | sample TergutCu122P5_FD_26741 | JGI IMG/M metagenome (IMG submission 26741)
CCCAAAACAGTGACCACCCCGGAGATTATTGATCAAATTTACGAGCTAATCTTGGAAGACCGCCGGATTTCGGCTAAATCAATAGCTGAGCAACTGGGCATCTCACGTGAGCGGGTTGGGTCCATCATTCAGGAAGATTTGGACATGCAACTTTTTTAATTTTTTCGGCGCTATCCAGATGATTTCCTGTCGCGATTGGTGACCATGGAAGAAACCTGCTAATATCACTATGACCCGGAGACAAAGCAACAATCAATGTAGTGGCGGCATAGCGGCTCACCCCACCCCAAAAAATTCCGAGTGCAAAAACCCGCTGAAAAATTTCTCGCCTCGATTTTTTGGGATCAAGACGGCATCCTCCTCATTGATTATCTTCCAAAGGGCCAAACTATCAACGCGGAGTGTTACTCATCTCTGCTCGTGCAATTGAAGGACATTTTGAAGGAAAAACGCCGTGGGAGGGTCACCAGGAGGGTCTTGTTCTTGCATGACAATGTCCCAGCTCACCGGGCACTTGCAACCCAGAAGAAACTGTCCTACCTGGGCTTCCATTGTCTTGATCACCCACCTTATTCTCCGGATCTGGCCCCATCGGACTACCACCTGTTCCCTGGACTGAAAAAACAATTGAAAGGTCTCCATTTTTCATCCGATGCTGAGATCATTGCTGCCGCGGAGACCTATTTGGACGACCAACCTTCTGAATTTTTTTTTGAGTGGCTTGCAAAAGTTAGAGCAACGGGCTAAGACGTGTATTGAGCTTCGTGGGGAATATGTTGAATAAATCCCGAGTTTATTCGCTGTACCTTGTTTCCTTCTTGGTCGGGCTAAGGACTTATCAGCATCCCCACATACAAGGGACTCTTCTGGTACACTACACAGTCAAAACCTGTAAAAACTCAGACTTACAAAATTGAGTATGGATTATGTTGTTTGGTGGTATTTTATATTGTTTATTCCGATACACTTTTTCATTAATGATTGTCTACATTGTTTCTTTAAATGTACCATAGTGAGAAGGTTTCATGTTTCTGTAGAGTTTGTTGAATTATTGTTTTTTTTTTTTGTCGTCATTGTTGTGGACTGTTATGACTGATGATGATCTTTATCGCCATCTGCAGTTCATGTAATACAGTACACGAGATTTTAGGTTTTGAGAGAAAGACCCATACTGCCATGGGGTCTGGCAGGTGATTATGAATGCTGCCTCCAGCTGCAGGACAGTCTGCCAGACTACATGGTATCACAATCCATAACATCAGAATGTGAATAGTACATGTTCTATAACATCAAAGGGTTTCAACAGTTACTTTGTGTGTCTTCGGAACAGAATCATTCTTGCAAAGTTTATATATGGTCAGTCACTCATTTGGGCTAGAAATTCCTTGACTTTTATGGATTAGTAGGTTTGTGATCTCATTTACAAGAGACTGCCACTGGCCCTTATCCTGAACTATTTGAGTCTAGTCCACATCCTGAAACCTATTTTGTTAAGAATAATTATAGTATTATATCTTCATCTATGCATGTCTCCCAGGTGCTCTTCTCCTTTCAGATATTGTGGGTTTAGTTTTGTATGTATTTCTTGTATTCATGTGTGCTACATGTCTTTCCTATCTCATGCTCATTGATATGTTCACTGCAGTAATAATTCATAAATAATGAATATCCTCATGCAGTTTTTGATACCATTGTGTTATATTTTGTTGTTGGTCCAAATATTCTTCCAGCACTTTGTGTAGGTTGGGTGAGAGACACAAATTCACACTCAAAATGGCATATATAATAAGAGTGTTTTTATAATTAAATCTTAAATGGTGTTAGATGAGAGATGCAAGGGTAAAAATTCTGAACTTAGTGTTAACAGGAATACTTTAATTTTAAACTGTGCCTGACTTCTTCATGAACATAAATTTGACTTCATAAATATATTAATTTTGCCACATTTTCAAAAAAATTGCTGGTTCTTATTATGTATTGATTATGCCTTATATCCTGGTGATGTGATAAAATTGTTAGATTTCTCTCTGCTTACATATCTACAACACTTCTACTAGTGTCTCATAGGGTTTCTTCATTTTTGTGTATTCCATTAATGTTATTTTCCAGTGAATTACCATCAGAATAGACTAGAACCTGATATATGCCTTTCATTTCTACAACTTCTGAACTGAATGACTATTCTTTATTGGTGAGGCTGATCTAAAGAATCCAGCTACATCCTAGGCTCCATGTTACTTGTAAAGCCTTCATCCAAATCCTAATCTGCAGGCTTTCACCTTGTTGGCGGTAGCCATTTACAAATTTTCTGCATGTGTGCAGTTCCTCATCTCTGGCATATTCAATATTGTACATGTACGATGTATATCAGTCTTGCCAGTGGTTTAATGACCATATGAAATTGGGAGTTCTATCTGTGGCCTATCATCATCATCGTCATTATCAAGGCCTCCACAGCTGCTGCCATCACCACCCCCCCACCACCACCACCACCACCACCACTGCCGCCGCCGCCACCATTTTCATCATTGTCGATATTCTGCCATGTGAAAGCTACAATCTGAGAACAAGAAACTAAGATACTTTACCGTCTGCAACAGGAGAATGATCAGAAATTTTTCAAAAAAGCATTATGGCAAGCTGATCGTTTAATACTGCTTTGTCTTCTCTATTTAAACAGAATTACAGTTTACAGTTAACGGTTTTAAATTCACAGTGCTATACAACTTAACATTATATTCCTGAATTTGAGGTGGAAAATATTAACTTTAGAGAGGAGATAACATTTATTGTGTACATATTCAGTAGAGAGTAGATGCCAATGCAATTCATTGTTCCTTTTTTAAATCTTAAATGTTTTCCTTAATTATAACCAAAGTTTTCTGTAGCTTTTTCATATTTTTGTACAGATATTTGCAGCACATACGAGACAAGTAGTAGCTTCTCACCAGATTGAAATAAGCAGTACGTATCCTCAGGAGGGTTGGGTTGAGCAGGATCCAACAGAGATTTTAACAGCTGTTCAACAATGCATCAAAAAGGCTGTGGAAATACTCCAAGCAGAAAGTGTGGAACCATCAGATATAGTAGCTGTTGGAATTACAAATCAGAGAGAGACGACTGTTGTATGGGATGCGATAACAGGAGAGCCACTGCATAATGCAATTAGTAATGAAATATATTACTATTAGAAGTACAAAATATTCAAGATTACATTTAGCTTAAGTTCAGTAACCTGTAATAGCCTGTTATACAGGATGTCTGTTTTAAAGCAGAACCCATTCATAGAATCCATAGACCTGCTCATAGAATCTGCATTAAACACCTGTCTTATATATTATAACTTACTGTATGTCAAAGTAGGTGTTGGGAATTACCTCCTTCTCCTCTCAGGCATGCTTGGCACCTGATGAACATGTTATTTTAAACTGTGAAATCCTTGTGTTGAAATGGCCGACATTGCACACCAGATAATTTCATTGTCATCCTGTGTGTTTGTAGAAATAGGTACATAGCACTGGACTGGATGAACGAGCAGGCCACAAAGGATGACTGAGTATTTGTTCTCCAAAAATGTTGCAGTAAGGTGGCCATTGAGTTAATGGGTAAATGCACTATCTTGCCAGAAGAACCCATATTTATTCTTAACATCACTTAAAGAATATGGCGCAAGAATTTGTGTATCTTAACTTTCTGAATTTATTATATCCAAAAAAAAAGATGAGTGCAACTATTCTTGTCACTAAGTGCACGCCATACTGACTTTTATTGTCATGTAGCAGCACCTCATTGTCAGTCTGGAATGATCTACCGGCTGCTTAGTATCCATCCAGTATCAGTACCACCCTGTCATGTATTTGTTGGGTTGTGTGTCATAATTCCACTCTTGAACAGATGAATCAGTGTGTTCAATCACAAAAGCTCAGTCTATGTTCATATTTTGCGGACAGTGTAATTGAACTTGTGTGTGTTGGTATACTGGGCTCCTACAAATTGACCTGGATGTGTTTATGAATACTATAAATGTGAGTCCTGAAGGTATTTCCCACCATGTCCAGTTAATATTCAAACTCATCCCTCAACACCACTGACAGTGTTATAAATTTAACTGTAAATTCTTTTTTGTTGTACATGAAGTATCTTTATCAGTGGATGCTGCACTATGATGAAACCTATTACATAGTTGCTGGAGATTGTTAGCGTAGGTGGGATGTAATTTTTATGTGTTTATTATGGCCCCAAAGAAGAAGTCTGTGTGTGTTGGATCAGGAAATCTTGAGACATGTCTTAGGACATAGGTACTGTGTCCATGTCTGGGCAATTTCTCGTTCTAAAATTCTGTTAGAGCAGCACAGTTGAATATTATTGCACCTTTTTATTACAAAATTAATTATCCTTTGAAGTGATCATTATGGTTGGGTATTAATCAACTTTTAATGGTATTTACTGCTTTAGTTTCTTGGGCTGCATAGTTATGCTGCACAAACCTGCTCCACTGTATTGTTGCTTACCCTCCAAATACCAATACTCTTCCACGTGCACAAACATCCTGCTTGTAGGAACTGTTTATCCCATGCTTGAATTGTATTTCTGTTTGGTGTTTTTTTAATTAAACTTATTTCTAAAAGCACGTTGCACGGATTGTACAATTTTCTCTTAATAAACCATGGAACACATGGCAAATTGTTGATGTGGGTCAGCAGTTTGGAAAAGTTTTGTTTTGAGCCGCATGTAGAGATGAACAAAACGAAAGCTCTCACAGCAGTACTTCCACATCGCATTGCATATTGTGTAAATTGACTTTTACATGCAAGAGGGGAGAGTCCTATGGAAGGAACCTTGCAGTGCCAGTAGGTAGGTTTCATCTGTCCCTTAGGGAGAGTAAAGGTATAGCTCTGCTCTATTTTTGACCTCGGCACTAGAAGGGGGTGAGGGGTCAGTGTCACACCCCAGCCTCACCTTACCCCCGGGAAAGACCCAGTACCCATTTTACGGGAGGCTGGGTGGGCCTCAGGGCTGGTCTGGACAGGTGTGGAAAATCTCGCCCCCACCGGGATTTGATCCCCAGACCGTCCAGCCCGTAGGCAGTCGCTATACCAACTACACTACCTGCCCCACACATTGCCAGTATAATCAAGTATAATCTCATTTTAAACGTGCCAAAGTTTTAAAATCAAGTGTTATAGAACCCATATTTATACATACCTGTTGGTTTTGTAAATGTAACACACCCTTACAGTGGCACTTTGTATTTCAGAAACATTCTGTATATATATATTTTTTATTTTTCTGCGCTGGTTTTTGATATGTTTTGGACATTTGCCCCATTAGATCTGTGGGATTCTCAGCTTGTTTTTTCAGAAACTGCCAGAGGGGGTGTGTTGAAATATATACCTATATTTGTCATCTTGATAAAACTAGAAAAGTTTTACTCATTTTCTGGATATTTCAGATGACTTAATGGGATTTATTTGCAGGATTCAAAATAAATGAAGGTTATACCTTTTGCATCAGTTGCTTCAAAACATACCATTGTGTGGTAATCTGGACCTCATAAAACTTCAAACAGAAGGCACTATTTGGCAAATTATATTTTTTCTTAAGGTTGAAAAGAAAACTGAATATCAGAAATACCTGGATTTGAATTCAGTTTGAATGGAGAAAAATGCTGGAAGTAATTGCTGCAGGATCTAGTTTTCTGGTGTGGTACTAGTAATACTGCAAGTGTTTAAACTGGTGGGACTGAAAGAGGAAGGAAGGTTGCTTGTTTGGGAGAATGGAGGTATTATATTTGTGTAAGAGCTGTTAGTGTCCCAGTAGGTGAAATAAATTTTGTGAAATTCTGAAATCAAGTTGTATCATTTTTACAGACTTGGAAACCATTCATTTAAGTGAACCTGACTTTTTTATATTTATCATAAACTATGCACTGACAGACTTCAAAATGGTGTTTCATAGATGAAGATATATTTGTAGTTCAGGAACCTGTCAGTTTGATTAATATTACTGCCATATGGATTTCTGCTATTTAAACGTTTTTTGATTGCTAATTTAACCAATTTATTCACCTAATTAACAGTTCATGTTGCTTTTCAGTCTGGCTGGATGCAAGAACAACATCGACGGTGGATGCAATTCTGGAAACCGTGCCCAACAGAAGTTTGAATTATTTGAAGCCCTTGTGTGGATTACCAATCAGCCCCTATTTCAGTGCTCTGAAGTTGCACTGGCTTATGGAAAATGTTCCCAGAGTTCGACAGGCAATAGATGAGAAGCGTTGCTGCTTTGGCACTGTAGACTCATGGCTTATTTGGGTATGAGGCTTTTAATTTTACAAAGCATGTTTAAATGATTTAATTATATGAACAAAGCTATTAAGAATTAAGTTTGGGGTGTTCCACGACTATTTTGTCAGGCTTAGGACCATTTTTTAGAGGTCATTGGAGCCACAAGATGTCTATAAACTGCAGCTTGCTTTTACACCATTATTAGGTTAAGCAGTAGTGTATTTTAGCACTGAGTAGGGGTAGTTAAACTTCATTGGTATCATTGTGACATTTTTGTGTACATAAAGTTGTTTCAGGGACCATATTATGACTGCTTGCATGTTGCCAGGTGTCACTCAATTCATTCTTCCAACCATACTGTTTCAGTTCTTATGCCTGCAGCGGCTATACTTCTGCTTTCCACCAGCTGCTGCCTTGTTTCTAGCTTAACACAAGTGACCAAGCCTGCCATGCCATCAGTCTACCATTCCCTGTCTAGCTTCCTTGCTAATTTTTAAACAATTACATGGTCTGTGACCTTTGAGGTTTTAGGCTTTTGTGGCAGTGTGGATGAATTGTCTGTTCTTCAGCCATATGACACTATATCACCGGGTATTTGGTTCCTGATGTCTTACTACCACACTGTTGTCTTGAAATGTTGGCACCAAACACCCAGTGATGCAGCATTATATCCCAGAAGAATGGGTACCTCTGTCTGTAAACTCTGCCAAAATATGGAGGCATTCCACCATGCTGTATCCACATTTGTCTTCTTGCTGCAAGAGGTACATCCTCTGAATGAAGTGGTACTTCATTGTTAGCAAAATTCCTTTAATAAGCACTGTTAGGTATTCCTCAGTAAGAGTGGTCCATGTAGGTAGTTTCTTAGAATTCCACACCTTGTGTTTACCAGAAATCTCTGTTGAAAATTATCTTTCTGCTACTTCATGTGGATTTAACTGCACCAAGAATGAGCTATTTGTGAGTTAATAATTGTCACATGTTGCTTTAGCCTCATCTGTTAAGAGAGTGCCAGACAGCACTGAATTCAGTTGGGTTACAGTTCAGCTATCTCAGTAAAGATGTCCAATTGACCTATGGTTTGTAGTACTTGCTTTGGTCTGAATGACTTACAGGACCTGCTCCAGATATTAGGCCAACTTGTCTTGGAACAGCCTGTGTATATTTATTTACTGCAGCTTATTAACTTTTGCCTGAAAGGGCATGCTTCTTCATCATATATTATTTAAGGGGTCTGAAATTTGATCAGCTTTTCCCTTCCGATTATTGATGGGGCTCTCAGGATAGTACTTGCCAGGCATAAATTTTTCATTTTTAGGTGCATTCGCAAAATTGTGAAAGCAACTATTAGCTTCGTTATGTCTGTCTGTTCATCTGTGTGTCTGCATGGAAAAGTTTGATTCCCACTCGACAGATTTTCATGAAATTTGATATATGAGTATTTTTCAAAAATCTGTTGAGAAAATGAAAGTTTCATTAAAATCTGACAAGAATAATGGGTAGATACATGAAGACATATGCATATTTATGATATCTCAATTAATTCTTGTTGGAATGAAAAATGGTTCAGACAAAATTTGTAGTGAGAGTCAAAACACTTTCCATGTTCAATAACTTTTTTCCAAAAAATGTGCCATTTATGAGATAATGTGGAAAAATGTGGTACAGCCAGACAGGCCACAGATGGTGGTGTGATGTATGTTCTTTGCATGCTGGATATCTAAGGCTACAAATACACACTCAGAATATGCAATACTTATTGCTTGTCCACAGCAACAATGGTTACACGAATGTGCCTCAGTGTTTTGTTTGTACGTACATTGCCGCTCTTGTTTCATCCTGCTACTATACCTACATTTTTTCATGTACTAGTTTCAGACCATCTGGTAGAGTCCCAGAGCAGCCATATAGAACAGCCAGTTAAACAGCTACCAGAATTTCGATCTGTCCATCTGAATGCATGCAGTTTTTTTATGTTGCAGAGTTTACCTAATATGCAGTGTGTTTTGTGAAATGTGAAGTAGAAGATTGATTCTTCATGTCATTCATTTCACCATTCCCTTAAGTGTTTTCTCACTGTCACTAGAATGTTCAATGGCAGACCAGTTGGAACAGCTTAGATTGTGTTGGCTGATTGCATGTATGCATGTATGTATGTCACACTCTACCTTTTCCTTTTCAAGAAGAGAAATATGTATCTAAGCAGAACTTAATGAAAATTGAGAGCCTGTTTTTATTCCAGAACTTAACAGGTGGTAAAGATGGTGGTATACATATCACAGATGTAACAAATGCCTCCAGAACAATGCTAATGAATATTGAAACTCTTCAGTGGGACCCATTACTGTGCAGGTTTGTAAACTGTGGGAAAGTCTTATTTCCGGAGAATGCTTCTGTATACATTGTGTGCATATATAGAGAAGTTACAGCATACAGTGGGTATTTGTTAGTATATTCTCTTTATAAAGATACATTGTTTTGCTTCCAGGCTTCAGAATTTGAAACTTTATGTTATGCAGAAAGATCAGTGGTAGTGTATCTATATAGCCATTGCTTCTCTGTGTAACCCAGCCTCAATAATAATGGAAATTCTTTGCAGAAAATGCTTTTAACAATTCCTTTGCTAGACTAAATTTTTTTATTGTTAATTTAATTGGCCTGTAATACAGCTGTAAAGGTGTCTCTCTGGTGATCTAGGAATTATTCTTGATTTTAACCTTTCCCATGTAAAAAATTTACAGATATTTCTAAATTCGGGTTTTCTATTAACCAAATGTGTTTTTTTTTATATATCAATCCTGTGATCTAGTATCTCTCATAGGAACTGTAAAAATAGCAGTCTCACCCTACAGTACTGGCACTGGTGCGCTGTAGAGACCTTGAATTTTTCACGTGCTGCTGGCCTTGGTGCACCATGTGGTCATGAATGTATTTAAGGGTACTATGAATCTAAAATTGCTCTCTCCTGTGGAATGGTTGGAATTTAAACCCCAGCCTTACCGACGGCCTAAATTAATGGGAGATTGCAGAATGTGTTGTGTTCAACACAGGCAGGAAGGAGACGTTCACAGAACATGTCAGAAATGATACATGAGAGAAAAACTCAAGTGTGGAATATATTGTACATGATATTTGAAGGATTAGACTAGAAGTAGTGTTGAGGCTGGCAGCAAATTATTCATGTTTCTCTCATGCTCTTTCTTCATCAGCATAATTGTCACAGTTGCCATTTATTGATTCATAGGTTTTTCAAAATTCCAATGGATTTGCTGCCTGAAATACGAAGCTCCTCTGAAGTGTATGGCTCTGTTGCTGATGGGGTTCTGCAAGGTGTCCCCATCTCAGGGGTAAGTAAATAATTGGTATTCGTTAATATAAATTGATGTATAAATTTGAAATAAGGCTTATTACTACTAAATACTTCTACTACTAGTACTGATACCGTCACTCCACCCCTACATCCACTGCCAGTCCCGCTGTTGCTGCCACCACCACCACCACCACTACTTTACAATGACGACAACGATGATGATGCTTTTTATCACCTTTATGCAGGGTATTTACAGTAATATATGTGAAACAAACCATTGTTCTGTATTTACAATTTATGCTACATGTAATGTTATTTTGCCCATGAAATATGTTTGTACTTTTAAATTAGCACTGTCCATAGTATGTGTGCAATGCTCAATATGGCTGGTTTTTGTATATTTATTATTATTATTATTATTGTTGTTGTTGTTGTTGTTGTTGTTGTTGTTGTTGTTGTTGTTGTTGTTGTTGTTGTTATCATCATTATTAGTGGAATGTAGTTTTCTTCACTGCCCACAGTGTTTAGGTGACCAGCAGTCAGCATTACTTGGACAGATGTGTTTTAAACAAGGACAAGCTAAGAGCACCTATGGAACTGGTTGTTTTTTGCTGTATAACACTGGGACAGCTGTAAGTTTGTCAGTATTGTTGTTTTATTTGTGGCTGTGTTGTTATTTTATTGTTTATCATCTTTAGTTTGGATTATGACATTGTGTCTTGGTGCACATATATCCAGAACATTGTAAAGAATGCAGCAATATAAAGTTCATCTGATAGTGCCAGCATAACAGATTTTTATGTAGCAGGAACAAAATCCATACTTTCCAACTTATTCACTTTCTTTATAATCTCTGATAATGTCTTGGTGTAAGGGGAAGTGTATAAAAACAGAATGTGAAAGTGTACCATGGTTGATACAGGTTTGATGCTAGGACTTGTAACTGTTCCTGAAATTTATGGTGGAGAAAAAAACATGTGTATAGACTAGAAGTTATGTTCTGTATGCGTCTTTTTTCATCCAGGAATCACAGAGCGTATTCATGTTGTTTAGTATGATGGTACCAGTGCTGTGTTGTTGTTAATGAAATACATAATTGCAGAGAGTTGACTCAACTCATGGTTTGGTGACAACAGTGGCCTACCAACTGGGAAAAAAAGCAGCACCTGTGTATGCTTTGGAGGGTTCAGTGGCTGTAGCTGGTGCAGCCCTCAGTTGGCTGAAGGACAACATCAACCTCTTGCAGAATTCATCAGAGATTGAACCTGTAGCCACCCAAGTTGGAAGTAATGGAGATGTGTACTTTGTTCCAGCATTCTCTGGTCTTTTTGCACCTTATTGGCAACAGGATGCACGAGGGTGAGCAAAATTAAAATTTTGAGTGGCATATATTATGAAGAAACACAGTTACAAGGAATAATGTTGACAGACAGATGTGGTCAGATAAAGTATTTGCAGTAGCTGGCTAAAGAAGTGAGAGCAGTGAGTTAAACAAGGGTCCACAAAGGCAAATGTGAGTAATGACACCAAGTAAATTGTTATCTGCATTAGCTTTATCAATAAAGAGGTACATGTTTGTGCATGTGTTTCATCATCACCAACTACATGCATGGAACTGAGTCTGTCTTGAAAATCAAACATTCAAGCTGGTAGTCTATGATTCTACACCCTTTCTGAAGACAGAAGTCTGTCACTCATTTCTCTCCTTAGCCTGGTGAGTCCATTTCAGTCCCATATCCTTTATTCTCAGCGACCACTTTCAGTGGTCTCCCTTCAGGTTTCCTGACCAAATTTTATATATGTATTTTTGTTTGTGTATTTTGTATTTTGTTCTCATCTATGTGTGTTGCATGCTGTGCCATTATGACCCTCCTTACAGTATTGGGTAAAGGTTACAAGTGATGAAGTTTCCCATTATGCAACCTTTTCTGCTATCTAGTTACTTCCTCTTTTCAGCACCCTCTTCCTACATACTCTTAATTTACTCTCTTCCCTTTCTCTGAGTGACCACATTTCACAGCCACAAAACACAACAAATAAAATTGTAAGTTTGCATATTTTAAGCCCTAAATCTTTAAATAGTGACTGGGAAGATTCTAAACTGAATGGCAGCAGACATACTGAAAATCTAATATCCATTTAATTTTCTCATGAGTGCTAATTTGATTTGTTACTGTCATTCCCAAATCTGAATGTAACCTTTTTTAAATGATTGATAGGTGATCTATGTTGTAATTTTTGTATTCTGACAAGACATCACCTAGACTTAGTTTTTTCTCTTTTTTCTTATAGACCATTCATTTTATTCATAGGTGACAGACATTCTGTGATTTTCCTTAGGAAACATTACCATACATAACAGACTGGAAGTTTCTCCTGGACATTCTTAGTGGTTTATTCTAAAACAAGTTGAAAAGCAGTTGCAGTAAGGTATCATGTTGTTTTGGACCACTGTGAATAGCAAATACATCTTACAGTGTTTGCTTGAATGAATTATACAGAGTCTGCAGTTTGTCATGTCCCTTATTATGGCAGCTTGATCACATAGGAAGCCTAAATTCACCAGGAATTCAGAGCATTTTGAGGCTGTTATATGACATAAAGTAAGCTGAACTGCAAGTGAAAGAGGACATTAAAATTTGTGGCAAATAAACATTTCCTATGCGATATAGCTCCTTTGGCAGCGGATGTGCTGAGAAACATGATAGAATGTACACACTGTGCTGTAGGTTTTGTATACTAAATTCACAGGGGCTGTTGCACAGTATTTCTTGTAAAACTGAATCATACATAAGCTTTCTTGAAGTCTAAATAACTGATGTGTTTTCCCATTATTCTTAAATTTTTTGTTCACTATCTGATGAATTAGGTTATTTGATCAATCTCACTCCTTGGACAATATGCCTGGTATATTCCTTCCATTGGCTCCCCTGCAGGGTGTAAATATTCCTCCTTGTGTGACACATCTATTTGCATTTGCATTCATGGTAGTAACTCACATTTCACCTAGTGTTTCTGGGCACTTTTTCTTCCTTCCATACTAATTATAGTACAGTTTTATTAGAAGTTAGAGTTAAAAGTAAAGTTGTTGCTTTGCATACCTTGAAAGTATACAGGGAATGAAAGTATAGCTGTACTCATTCTTAACTTTGGCACTAAATGGGGTTGACTGCTCAGCTTCACACTTTGGCCACTTTATTCCTAGGGAAAGAACCTCAGGTTCCTACTGAACAGGAGGCTGGGTGGGCCCCTAAGCTGATTTGAATGCTTTGAAGAAGAGAGAAATCAGAAGCCATTGTGTAGCTAATGGTTATATTCTGCTGTTAACAGTGTTATCTGTGGTATCACAGATGAAACAACAAAAGGCCACATTATCCGGGCTGCTCTTGAAGCAGTGTGTTTCCAAATACGGGACATCCTGGAAGCCATGAGTAAGGACTGTGGTTTACAGCTTACCAGATTGCAAGTGGATGGTGGCATGACTGCTAACAATTTACTTATGCAAACACAGGCTGACTTGGTTGGCATTCCTGTTAGTAAGTGTTGTTTTGGTTGAGTGGAGCATGGTTTAATTATTTTGTAAATCACATCATTGACTGTTTTACTTGCTACTTTAAAGCACTGTTACTGGTATATTGCTATCATGCAGCACTGATCATAACATGGGTCCATTTTCAAACCCAGAAATCTGTGGCTGTTTTGAATGGATTTTATTTCATTGCAATCTCTTACTATATGTAGTATGATTTTGTATACAATTATATAAGCTTGGCACAATCAGATTACCCTGTTGTGATCTACATTGTTGTTTACCTTCTTTGTGCACAGAATGTGTTTGGCCAACAAGTGTTCTTGTAACACCATGTAGTGTGAAAGTCTTTGGATATAGCCCATGTTTAAAAAATGGGTGCTTTGTCAACACTGATGCTGTGACGTGGTTCACATTCTGTGCTTAACAATATTCACTCAAATTCCATTAGACAAATGGTTTAGTTTGGAAAAAGATTATAGTAGACATTTTATCTTCATCTGTTGTTAATCTTGATGGACTGATGTGGATCAAAATCAGATTTGTTTCACAGTTTTAGTGTTGGCCTCCAGTAGCAAAATTTATCACATTGTACGAGCACTTTGTTTCTTGTGCAGAGATAGGCAAGCAGATAGAATCAATTTTTATTGCAAACATAGGAAGAAATTGATATAACAAAGGAAAGAGCAATACCAAAAGAAAATTAAGACTTTTATACAGACTCTGTGATAACTTATAAAAATATGTTACAGATGCACACAGGGTGATTCATGAGTTGTGGACATAACTGTAGTAGATGATTTCCTAGGTTTTTTTGATACAAAATCTTCCTATAAACACGTGTCTGATTTTGAACAGTTACAAAGTTAGGACTGCTTCAGACTTAGAATAAAAGTTAAGAATTAGTGCAAGGATATTACCTGATAAATTTAATGCCTAAATTAACGTCATGAAATTTTCTTTATTTAGTTTACTCTTACCTTTGGTGGAAGCAGTTTTTTGAAAATCAGATTTTCAGCCACCATGTATCTCGCTGCTTGGTTCTGAATGCACGTATTGTTTCCATTAACTGTTCCTGAAGGTCGCATAGCATTTAGTAGACTCCATAAGTTGTATGTGCAGTTCATAGGAGGATGTTTATAAGAATTAAAAAAAGCCCAAAGCACTGTAACCATTGAGAATAGGACCCATATTGATAGGAACTTCTTTGAACACAAAAATCTAGGAAATAATCTGCTGTAATTATGTCCATAACTCATGAATCACCATTTATTAACCAAATACTGGGAGTGATTACGGGTTTTCTGGCTTTCATGATGGGTGTTGCTCAAATGGTGGTCTTCTGGGTAGATTCTGCCCTTTTTCAGGGACATGCTACCTCCATCTCAGGGTGAGTGGGTTAGTTGCAAGTGGATACTGAAGTGTTTTGGAGGTGGAAATGTGTTGCTCACATAGGCAGCTATGCAAGAATTGTGACCAGTCAGCAAAGTTTGAAAGGTTGGAGGGGATAGATCACATACTGAGTGAAAAGGACATGAGAGTTTACCATCCACTACCTATCAACTTCAGCCCAGAGAGGAACATACATATACGTGGCACACCCTAAGAAGGGTCATTTGTTAACCTGGTTTGTCTCATTTAGAACCTGCAAAACATTGGAATCAGGTTGTAACTCTACATAGTACAATAAACCCAGAAGACTGTCATATTGGGAATAGTATCAGAAAGCCAGTTTTTCATCTGTGGTGTGACATTTGGTTTACAGTGTTTCTAGTTCATTTTGGGGGAAGGGAAGGCACATCAGTGTCCTGTTAAGACTAATATCACAAATGCAGAGTGTTGTGACTAGTATGTTACTCATTTTGAATTTGAATACCCTTGAAATGAGAGAAATTTACTGAATTTTTGCTTCACTGTACAGGCAGAACAAAACCTTGTAATTTTGTAACGGCAAGCTCTTTAAGCCAAAGGGATAATGACATGAATTTTTCACCTTGAAAATAATGTATGTTCAGTCAGCTATTTATTTAACAACTATAATTCGTGCTGCTATTTTTAGGATTTTTTCACTTCATTATTATTACAAGCACACTCATTTAAACCAATTTTATTATTCTTCAGACATCTCTCAACAAAAATAAAAATCTCCATGCCAGTCATACAGATTTTGGTAGTTTGAGGTGCATGTCATGGAACAGTGTCACTAAAATGTGACATCATTAAGGGAACTTTGCATGTGCAGAATGTGGTATATTCAGTTTTCTTTCACAAGAGTCCTTTTGCAATGCCAAAAGAAATAGAAGTGGAAACATGCGATGAAGGACAAGACTGCCTGCTACTGTGCTACTATGCAGAGGAACACAAGGTTATGGTCAATTATCATGCGCAAGTTGAAACACCCCACTGCATGAAACTTGTAATTGTTAATATGAATATGAAGTTAAACAGAATGATGTGAATATGTTTTTATATTGGCTGTTGTGCTTGGAAGGAGTGGCATGCTAGCAGAAAAATATGTAAGTTGTTGCTGCTTGACCTCTATGCAGCCCATAGTCATGAAGTATGTTTGATATTTGTACATACTGCAGAGTGCCTGTGTTCCATGTACTGTTAGATGAGAATGACATGCTGTGCATGAAATGTACATACCAGAAGTGCTTGGTGTGTATTAGTTGTTGGAAGTAAAAACATTGTTTTACTAAAAAATCGATGGTTGTACAGTGGCTTTCAGGCTGAATATGTTCTTTGAATTTAGAGAAATGTATTTGTAATAAAATTTACATTCTCCTAATTTTAGAACTTTTTTATGGCTCGTTTTATACAAGCCTGACATCACTGAATATCAGCATCAACATTTATGTACAACAGGCCAGTTAATAGGAAAAATAGCATAATTTTAATTTATGTAATTTAACATTTAATTTTTATGCCCTGTTAACAAGGTTTTTACTGTACACAGTGCAAGTTGAATAGACTAGTGTACAATTCCTTCCACTGCACATTACTGTTGACTTTTAAATTTCCAAGTATATTATTATGTTTTCTGTTTAAGTATCCTTATAGTTCTCAGTGTAGGAATAGTTATCTGTGATTCTCTTTCTGTAATACATCAGTGAAATTTGTTGACAGTGAGACCAGTGATGGCAGAGACAACTGCTTTGGGAGCAGCCATGGCAGCAGGCAGTGCTGAAGGGATTGAAGTGTGGGATCTCAACAATATACAACCTGTCCCATGTGATATTTTCAATCCACTTATAACAGAAGATGGTAAGGGATACATTTGCAGATTACTTTGCTTTACTGTTACAAAGGTGGGAATTCAGGCCTGGACATAACATATTCTGTGAGATGCCTGTGTTGAAGTTTTGCAGGCATTGGACATGATAAAAAAATGTTCTCCTCGGTGACTGGTGGTTGGTATGAGCACAAGCAAAACTTGGCATTTGCACAAAGCTGAGAAATTAACAAATTTAAACTCCCTGACTCAAACTCAGGGTGCTTGAACAATAATTTAAACTTCCTGGCCACATATTTTGTATTCAGTGCTTATTAAGGGTGCTTGAACAATAATTTAAACTTCCTGGCCACATATTTTGTATTCAGTGCTTATTAGTCCATTGTTCCTTGATAATAGAGACTTGAGTACTCTAGAAGAAAAACTTGACGCAATATAATGTGAAAGTGGGAATGTGGAAGTGTAGTGAAACAGTGTAAAGAAATGAACATGAACAAAGGAACTATGCTGGAAAGAAAACCATGGGATTCAACACATTTGAATTGAAGACTCTAAAAGGAATATAATAGTAGGTAGGGGACAAGTACTGAGAATTTGGGAGAATTATATTACAGAGCTATATGATCAATCTAATCAACCAGAATTAGCTTATTTAAAGACTGTCAAACACAACAAATGCTGAGTCCTGATTACAGGGTGTCTTATATAAGTTCAATAGGACAACATGTTTTGGTCAACCCTGACCATCATCAGGTCCATAAGAGCTAGAGTATTTCGGAACCCACGGGGATCCCATTGCGTTCTGAAATACTCTGTTGCATGTGGTAAACTCTAGCTCTTATGGACCTGATGATGGTCAGGGTTGACCGAAACATGTTGTACTATTGAACTTACATAAGACACCCTGTAATCAGGACTCAGCATTTGTTGTGTTTGACGGTCATTAAATAACCTAATCTATCTAACACAGCGGTGTGGAAGCCATCAATAAAGAAGAAGAAGAAGAAAAAAAAAAATCAACCGGAAAATGAGGAAATCAACCCTGAAGAGGAAGTAGATGCAGATGAGAAAGGTCCTTATATTTTACTAAGTGAAGTTAAAAAGCTATCAAGGAGATGAGGGATAAGAAGTCTACAGGAGATGATGTAGCTGGAGATGTACTGAAACTGCTGGGAGAAGATGGTCTCAGAATAATGACACAGCTGATCAACAACATATATATGAAAATGGAGAGTGGCTGAAGGATTTCACTGACGTTACAGTGATTGCCTTGAAGAAGAAGCCAGACATTACAAAATGCAGTGGCCATCACACAATGAGCCTCATCCCACATACAGCAAGATGGTAGTGAGGACATATACAAGAAGGATTGAAAGGAAAATTGAGGATGTACTTGGAGAAGATCAGTTTGAATTTAGAAGAGGAAAAGGAACTAGCTATCCCAGTGGGATGCTGAGAATAATATCAGAATGAACTTTGAACATAGACAAGGAATTGTGTGCATGCTTCATAGACTGATGGAAGGCATTTGACCATGTAAACTGGACCAAATTAATGCAGATCCTAATGGGAACTAGTGAGGGTACACGGTGGTGCGGTTGGTTAAGGCACTGCACTAGAAGCTGGAAGGTCGTGGGTTTGATACGCGATGGGGTCAGTGGAATTTTTTGTTTATTTAATCCTTTTGGCTGCATTATGGCTCTGGGGTGGACTAAGCCTTTAACGGAAATGATTACCACGTATATCTTCGGGGGGGG
>JGI20166J26741_12213362_pt1 | contig 18109 bp, 10 predicted proteins | sample TergutCu122P5_FD_26741 | JGI IMG/M metagenome (IMG submission 26741)
GTTTCAGCGTTGCCAAACGTAGTTCCATATATATACGACGTTAGCATTTCTGGCTTTACTAGGAGCTCCATATATATACGACATTAGTAGCCTAAGGGTTGAGCCATCCTCAGGCTGTGTATGGCTACCTAAATGTGTCTCCGTACCTTTCGAACCGTTGACATTCATTTGACGGAGCAAGTAATTCCTGCATAAATGTTCGAATATCCGACAGATGTGATCTCGTCAAATGTTGGATTAATCGATAGATTGACTTGGCTTGATGTCAGTGCATCTTACTGCTGCTTTAAGGTTCCAACATATCGAAAAATCAATTGAATAAACAAAAATTAAAATATCGATATGGACAAAACTTAAGGAAGTATTCGTAACAAAAATTTTTCGACACAAATAATGCGGGTTTTGTATCGCCACATGATTGTGAATACAGACTCTGAAGCGCAGCACATTTCGTGTGGGCCACGGTGGCGCTGTGGAGGGGCGAGCCTTATGGGTATACCGAGAGCTACTCGTAGATAAAGAAGACAACGACACAGATGCCTTCTTGAAAAGCTGATAGTGGCTCACGTAATATGGAATTCCCCGCACTCGAACATTCATTGTCATATTTACGAAGCCCCAGCAATGGCCCTGATGTGCGCCAGATGAACCCAGTCAACTACAGACCGCACATGTTAATATCGTTCAGTTTATCGCTTGGTACTAAAAGCTGTCTCTTTTATTGAGGGTTTTCACTAATGCTTTGTATGCATTTCTCCTTTCCGTCGTGACTGCTATGTTGCCGCTTCAATTATATCCAACAAGTAGACCATAATTTCGTATTATCCACCCAACTATGGAAAACGGAGCGAAACGGATCAGCTATAAATCAGATGAAGAGAAAATTCGTTTGTACAAAAAGGCGAATTGTCTTCTGACTTAATTTAACGGTGATTTCTCAATTTTATAAGTTTAAAAAAGTGAAATTAGTGTTAATTATGGATGATAAATTGGGGCGGATGTAAAGAAAGATATACTGGCGTGTTTTAAAGAACTGCTTCAGCATCTTCCTGGAGGACCGAACAAAAACACAAAGTCCTCAATCACGATACCGGAAGTCAGGAAGAAAATTAGTCTGTGGCGGTTGATTTTTGAGAAGAATGGAAGCCATCAGTTGTGGCCGATCGAATCTGTACTCCCAACGTCTGTCAACAAAGTGTGTGACTGTGGGGTATCGTAGTCGAGGAGTGACACGGAGACCCGCCGGACACAAAAGGATGCTGATCGCAAGAGCACTACTCTCAGTGCGACGATGATGTCTCAAGACGGTCTATCACCATTACACTTAAGTAGATTTGGATATGCTATGGAAACATAGAATTGTTGGCGATTGTGAAAAGATAGGCAAGAAGAAATTGGTCGATTATTAAAAGGAAATATCCGGTTGGCTGATTACGCTGACCGAAAAGTTTTTATTTTCGTATGTACATCCAGGTACTTTTTAAGATAATGCTTCAAAATAAGGTTCTTCGTAATATCTTCCAAGTTTGTCTTTAGGGAACATCGAAGCACTCGATGTTGTTTAAGAAAGAGCCTTTCCGAAATTTTTGAAACACAAATATTTTGTCTTACAATTATATGTTTCTTAAAATGTGACAGAGGAAAGAAACTCCATAAAATTTCATATGTATATTAAACAACAATGATTCCTATATATTTTCCTGGATGGAAAATTCGTACGTAATTTTCATGCAATTTTTTAAAAGCGGAAACCTGTTGGAAACGTATATAAAGATAATATTAAAATGGATCTGAAAATTGAGTTTGGTATGGACCGAACTAATGTGGTTTAAAATAGAGTCCAATGGCGAGATCTTGTGCCAACTATAATGATTTTTTTTTTTTGTTTCTGTAAAGAGTGTAGATGTAATTTTCTAATTTAGCCTTTATTAATTTTGAGTTCAACTTTAAATAAAGCGTGTAGTTGGTGAAATTTCTTTATTAATAGCAAGAAAACATTTCTCACGTGCTTGCAACATTTAATGCACAGCGCATCCCTCTTCTTTCAGTCGCTCTGCATCTGATTTGCATACCTGTTCCAGTAGTGTTCCATGAAATCCTCTATTTGGAATGGACATGCCAATCAATCATTAAGGCATGAAACAACGAAAAGCTGCCATATTGAGGGACAGTATATACCCGTTCAACCCCACCATCCCTTGTAACACGAAGCTAGCTCCTAAAGAGCAATGAAATTAGTGCCTGTCCGCTCTCTTGCCGACGCAGTATTTTGTTATAGCGATCAATACCGTATCCAAGTTGGTTCTAATCTAACTTGTTTGTTTACAGTCGCTGCAGCGCGGCACAGCCAGAGTACAATGAAAACACAAAACAAAGCCAGACACCGAAACTTTGGGTAAATAGGCAGCAATATGTATTGAGGAAAGAAAGTGGAATGCTAAGTGCTGAGAACAGCCAGGGAACGGTGCCTTGATGTATAGTATACATGTATCACCACTGAGAGAGGCAGAGGGGAAAACTGGGGGACTTAACAAGGATCCGAGTGGAGTGGAAAGTAAGCAGTTTTCTCACACAGAGTAGAGACAGGCTGGTAACTTCACCTTCTGCCGCATTGTTTCCTTTCGACTATACCCACGCAACCTTTTGCTACAATATATTTTCTTCAACGAGTGTGTTGTTTAACCCCATTGTCAATTGCTTACTTTATATAGTGTCGGTGGTGAATGAATGAACGAGTGTGGAGGATTGGTGGGGTGATACTGAGAGAGGAAAATCCTATTCGAGTGCTAATTTGTCCATCACAAATCCCACGTGATTGGCCTCTGCGGTAAGAAGCAGTCAAGTAACCGCCTCAGCCACGACCTACCGCAGTACCTTTTTGGAAACAAAATTAAAGAAGCAGCACTCTGAAATATACGGATTAAAAATTTTGTGTCTCTGCCTAAAGTGACGTATTGGACGGGAGTCCAGAGGGCTTGGAAGTAAATTTAAATTAATATTAGTTCTCTGTAGTACAGGTATATCCTTAATTTTGACATCGGGGCTTTCCTTGTGTAGACGGTCGAATTTTTAAGACATGAATTGAGGGATTATTATGACTAAGTGTTACGTTATATTTTGGAAGGGGGGAGGGGTGGCTTTCTTAAAAAACCAGAAACATGTGCTTAACGCCCGCGTGGGTTAAACACTGTAAAGTTACCAGAGTGTTAATATAAAATATTGTTTCAAATAATACGTCATAATGCATTTAAAATTAAATAGGCAAGGTTCTTATGAATATCTGCTCTCCAGTACTGACATTTATTTCAGCTTAGTGCTTTGATCATAGTTCGTTAACTGAGAGAAATTTGCATACTTACTTTTTCCGTTTAGTATACGGCATTCCTGTTACAGTACAAGATGTCAAAATGTGTAGTGATCGAAGAGATGAGTTTGTCGAATCTCAGACGGAAGGACCTCGAGGATTGCCTAATAGCGGTGATTATTGAGATTCACGCTCCAACCGCCTTATTCCGAAAAAATGAGTTGCCGGTACCCACTGCATAGAAAGCTGGCCCTCCTTCAGAGCCGGTCCGGGGTGTGTGTTATAGTCAGTCTGGACTTTGCTTTAGAGCCGGTCTGGATGTGCTTTAGGGTGGTCTGGGTGTGCTATAGAGCCGATCTGGATGTGCTTTAGGGTGGTCTGGGTGTGCTATAGAGCCGATATGGATGTGCTTTAGGGTGGTCTGGGTGTGCTTTAGAGCCGGTCTGGATGTGCTTTAGGGTGGTTTGGGTGTGCTATAGAGCCGGTCTGGATCTGCTTTAGGGTGGTCTGGGTGTGCTTTAGAGCCGGTCTGGATGTGCTTTAGGGTGGTCTGGGTGTGCTGTAGAGTCGGTCTGGATGTGCTTTAGGGTGGTCTTGGTGTGCCTTAGTGCCGGTCTGGATGTGCTTTAGGGTGGTCTGGATGTGCTTTAGAGCTGGTCTGGACTGTGCTTTAGGGTGGTCTGGGTGTGCTTTAGAGCTGGTTTGGACTGTGCTTTGGGGTGGTCTGGGTGTAACCGAGCAACAGAGTGCCTGTAAACAGTAAAAGTGAAGTTGACTCTGTAACCTGCCATGAAGGCGCAGAGGGGCTGTAGAGGTATAACTGTATTCTTTCTTTAACCTTGCCGCTGAATTGGAATGGGTGGTTAACGCCACACCTCGGTCACCTTACCCTCGGAAAAGAGATCCGGTGCCCATTTTACAGAGGGCTGGGTGGGTCCCAGGGCCGGTTTGGACGGGTGCAGATAATCTTACCCCCAATGGGATTCGATCACCGGAACGTCCAGCCTGTAGCGAGTCGCTGTACAGACTGTGCTACGAGTATCTCGACCCACAAACAGCCCTTGTTAGCCCTTGAAATAAAAATAGACTAGCCACCGCGTAGCCCTTCCCCAGAGCTTACTGAGCTATTTCGGCTCATATGAAAGGGAAAATTGCAGGACATTGGTAATAAAATGGAGCAGTTTTACACAGCATTATTTTAACGACACTAAGACATAACAAACTGCTGCAAAGTGTATAGCTACCGCGGTGGGAAAAATGGAAGTGCAGTGTTCATTTCTACGTCCACAAAATCTCGTCTTTAGGCAGTATTCTTTATCAGTTGAATGCGATGAACGTCTTATTGTTAGGCACAGTCAGATAAGTCGCGAAAAGCGCCTGTCAGTTTCGTCATGTTTGTCTATCCGACTGTCTGCATGTATCAGCGCTGTTCTCACTTGACGGATTTTCTTGAAATTTTTATACCGAGGGTTTTTAAGTAAATCTGTCGAGAAAGTCCACATTTAGTTACAATCGGACAAAATATCGGGCACTTTACCTTAAGACTTAAGTACCTTTTATTGTTGTTGCCGACAACATTAAATCCCCATAAAAACGCTGTCTTCGAGTAAAATCTTATCAGGCTGTTAGGACAGCCAAGGAGGTGTAAACGTTAGGCGGACTATCTGCAATGTTACTTTTTACGTACAGTGCCTATCTTGTTCATTTAAAATGTCTACTTGAAGAATCAGAACCTGAATCTGCTCAAATATTCAATTATAAGATGTAACTTACTTTTATATTCATACCGTGCACATTGAATAATAAATGGTTATTATATACCAACATATGCACAAATAAGTAGGGCAAATTTATATTAAAATTACTCCGACATGTTTCGGTGGTAATAAACCATCTTCAGGGAGTTTACAAGTTGTGTTAGCTAAAGTTATGAATTATTAAAATGATAAAATACAATATAGTAGTGTGTTTACTAAAATTTTATCGTAAAAGCACACTACCATATTGTATTTTATCATTTTAATAATTTATAACTTTAGCTAACACAACTTGTAAACTCCCTGAAGATGGTGTATTAACATCGAAATATGTCGGAGTAATTTTAATATAAATTTCAACCACTAATTTGTTCATATGTTGGTATATACTACGTAATAAACAAAATATATACCTTATTTAAATGTGCCTGGTCCTCCCGCAAACCCCAAGTGTATTATGACGCAAATCGAACACCAACAAGTGTGGCACAAACTTGCGATGTCCCAGGATCTACATGACAGTTCTTATTTATAACTTAGGAGTGAACAGGATTAAGAACTTCATAACGGGCGATATCATTGGTCGCTATGCAGTGATGTTGTAGTCTACTCTGCGTCTAACAGTGTCACAATAAAGAAACGTCCTCTATAATACAGACTCTTACACATTCGATGAGCGGTTTTGCAGATCCTCTGAGGAGATTCCGCTTTAATCTGTACGTAGTGTATGATCGTGTCGCGACTTCAGCCTGACACGCCAAGAGCGTAGCTTCAGCCCGCCAGTTACCTGTAAGATTTCATGAAAGATCTGAAAAACTGCAACATTCCCATCACGGTACGGCTAGCCAAAAATAATTTTAGATACGAAGATTGAAGCCTTCCGGGACGTTATGCTGTGTAGTATGATACAGGCGTACCGAAGTTTTAGAGGATCCTGCTGTCTGGCTACTGATGGAGGCGGCAGGATCATCTGAAACGTCGGTACGCTTCTAAAACACGGCGTGTCATACTCATACCAGGGGACAGCAATGTTCAAAGCAACAGTCGTAAGAGCCTCTAAATCTCTCGAACTTACTTACCGGAAGTAAGACCCTTACGCCTGTATACTCAACATCTACATCCCGGCGAGAAGTTTGGCTCTGAATTGTGTCACAGAGACTTCGCCATGTATGTACCGCCTTCTGTAACACTTAAACCTCTGCATTTTTCCTGCACGGTGTGTTTATGCGTTAATTCTTGATTCTCACAATAAGCACCTATCGTTCACAAAACAGCTCAAACTAATTGGTCTTCTTAAAGCAGAAGGATTTTGTTTTCTGTGAAGTAGGTACTGACTCATATGTAGAATTTAGATGAATTTTATACTTAAGGCAAATGCCGAAATTGGTCCCAAGTTCCAAGTTACTGCTCCATGCTTCTTTTGTAACCTTCAAATTTCAACTTCGTCAAAATTTATCCCCTTGTCGTAAAGATCTGCAAATTGTACAAACTGTGCACCCTTAGAATTAACTTGTATATAAAACAGCCCTTACTTTAGTTCGTCATTCCAAGGTTTTTAATTTTCCTGTTACCTATACGAGAAGGAAAATCGGGCAAATCCTGGGAACTTCCTAATAGTGTACTGCCCGTCCTTATCCCATCCGCCAAAATGAAGTGTCGTTCACTTCACTTCTCCCGTGACTTACTCTTTAATCCACTCGTCTTATGCTCTTGCATTCATTAATTCAGTCAGTCAGTCACTCTGTAAATATGATTGACATAAGCAGTGAAAGATGAGGTGTCCCAGTAAATTGGTCTCTCAGGAACAGAACTGCTTTGAACTCACTTCCCGTTCTGACAAATGTGGACCATGCTGTCCTTGTCACTATACGATATGGGGTCGGGAATGAGTGCGGAGGGTGCCACAGGGAACAACAATCCCTACGTTTGCTAAGTAATAAGACATGAGGATGTGAGACTTTGCCCGTAGTGTTCAGGAGCTAAGGATTGCTTGTTCTGGATGGCAAGAAAATCCGTTTATTCTTCAAGATTACTATGCTAGAGATGCTAGAGACTGGTAACTATTAATACCTCCACCCCTTGATAAAATTTTTGGGGGAATGACATTTATAAATTAACTTCGCATGCATGAAGAAATTAAGACCAGGTTATACACGTAGATTAGTTGATAAACCTCTGTGTATCTTGAGCATACGTACAGTTGACTTCTTGGTATATTTTCGGCATGAAATGCTAATGTATTAGGACGAAAGTTTTTCCTTCAGGTGTTTCAGTCCCACTGTGTTTCAGGTACTAAGGTAAAAACCATCCAACACAACATATACTATTATTTATAGGTATCAGCAGGTACAAGTTTCGGCAAATCGGACAGCCATAAAGCGGCTGTACTCGTAAGAAAATAAAGAGTAAAATTTTACAGCTGCAACTTTTTTAGTTTGAGATATATATCTATATATATTTTATATGTATAATTATGGCTGTAAATATTTGTATTTTTTATATTTGCCCATAGAATTAACATACTGTTAAGGCTGCTATCTCAACCTCTACAGGTGTAACATTTTATTTATCATTTTCTTTCGAGTACAGCCCGACGATGGCTACCTGATTAGGCAAAACATGTAGCTGTTTGTACCTGTACAGAGTATATGCTGTGTTTGACGGATAGTAAGTTGTTGTTTACAGAAGCAAGTTTAATTGGAGTCTTAATTTTTATTTATTTATTTATTTATTGAGAATCGCCTGTTTAAAAACATTACTTCACTGGAAGTACATTACATACGTACACACACACACACACACACACACACATATATATATACACATATATATATACACACATATATATGTATATATACACACACACACTTGTATTGCAATATCCTAATTACCCAAATTGTATACAATACTTGGGCACTCTGTTTATGAAGTCTAAATGTGAACAAACGAAGGCCTAATTGCATCACTTCAATTAAAAATAAATGTGTTATGTACCGGTAGTCTGAATATGTGTTTTGACATAAATTTATATTTAGTGAACAGCGAAATGCACCAGTATATGAATAATCACACTGTTAGCTTTTTGGCTATATAACTGTAATATCCTTCTCAGTTACGCAATTATATACCAGCTGGCCAGGCATTTAAGGTAATTTACATTTCATTCTTAGCAGAGGTAATAAGAAAAACGCCTTAGCTCATTTCTTGATTGAAAATGTGCATTAATGTAGCTTAGTATGCACGTCTGTTTACTGGTATGGAATGTGTTTTCTGCGCTGTTCTGCATAGAGGTAACTTAAATTTTGCTGTAAATCCTGCCAAAATTACAGTTAAATGCTTATGTTTGCTTTCGTTTTTCGTGTACAACCCGTTTCGTTTAAGTAGCTAGCAGAGAACCTACTCAAAGATGACTTGCAGGTGGCCAATTGACTGCTTCAATTTTGCTTGCGTCCTTGTTTTCACCCCGCCTTTTCACATAGCAACAAGGAACACACTCAGAGACAGCCTGCAGGTGGCCACTAGGGGGCAGATGTGTCGTGATCTACCATTTGTTTTAAAAGTGTGTAGTACTGGAAGAAAATAGAGCGATGGATGTTGTGGTGAAGTGAAGGGATGAGTTAGTATGAATTATAATGAAGTATGTAGTGTATTTTTATACGTAAAACTGGGGTGTTGTTAATTCTTATTGCATGTTAATTTCTTGTTTGCGTTAGAAAATACAGCATACGTATTTTCGGACAGCAAACCGCGCCATCATTCTAGAGTCTCACCAGTGCAAGTTTCAAGAATAGCCTCTTCTTGCGTACTGACCAACTATCTTCTTCATTCACTCATTGTTAGTTTAGTTATGTAAATATGTACCTTCACGCCTAATGAAATTAGTAAAAGACTTTGATTAGTTCCTGCGAATTTATTGTCGGCTCAGTTCGTGTCTTTAAGAAAGCTCGTGATATCATTATGTCCGGAAGCAATAACGTACGTGTAAATATGGCGAACAGTGCAGTGTGTTTGTGATGTGTTTTTTTATGCTCTGTTTGTAAAAGTGCAGACTGTGTAATCTTATTTTGTTATTGGTGGATGTAACATACGTCTTGCATTATCTTTATTCAATTATCGAGTGATATAACCTTCAGACAGATCGAAAAGGATGGCATGAAACTTTATGTTCGTCAGATATCACATCGTGTTCACTGCAGCTTCTAACATGGCGGAACACAACTGTGATAGAAGCTGAGAACGTGGGTAAGTAGAAATATGTTACTTTCTCAGGAATGCATGACGGAACAGTAATATGTGACTGAAAGTACCGAATTTTCTAAATGTCATGCGTACGTACCTGCATATGTATCGTCACTTCTACGGCAATGCTGCGTTAACATACCGTGAGTCGTCCTGGTGTATTGTATGTAAACAGTGTTATTAATGAAAAACTGTGAACATAATTATTTATTAAAATTAAATATCATTATTACAGGAACATTTTTCGGCTTCATGTAGGAAGTCATCTTCAGTTTGTATTTTAAAACTATATAAAGAGGAATAATATATAAAACATAATTTTTATGTGATTCTGCTTCATGTAGTTGGTAGATGCAGCCTGAAGATAGCTTACTATACACGTATTGCTGTAGTTGTGTATTTAATTGTAACAAATAGTAGTGTTGACGGTTTTTCGACAGTAACGTTGTTTCCTGCTGTACGTTGATATAGTAACACAGTTAAATCTACCATACGCTCAAAAATATGTGTGACGCGTCTGATCCATTCTGTTAATCCTATAATACTTCAGCCGACCATGAAATTTCTTCTTTCGGTTAATTGAGTTGTTTTCAATTAAATCAGCGAAATCAGACTGCACAACTTAGCAGAAAATAAACCGACTTTAATACACCCGCTCTCTCCCATTAGCGCGATATGCCTACCAAGAATTTCAAGAATGTAGTGTGACGTTGGCAACGATTGTTACAACTTCCCGTATATTTATATTTATTTTAAATTTTTATAAATTCCTGTCTTTTATTCCTTCAGTCCATACTCTGCAAAATTTTGACAACAATGTGTTATGCAGTGCTTCTGAACTTTTACTTTCTACGATTCTTCAACTTTTCGGAAACTGTGCCTGTTGTGACCTCTCGTAAATGTCGAGGTTTGCAGGTGTTCATTTGAAACTGTTCGAAGGAATAAAGCCTTGGGTTTCAAGAACCCCGCTCCCGTTAATGCGCGATACTTGATGCGTTATTGCGTGATTTAACTTGCGGGTGGTTTGTTTTAAAGAGATCGCACGTGAAACAGCAATTTGTCCTTACCACGACACACACTTCCGCAAGAGAACAAAAAACTAGGCAGATCATTAATAGACCAATATTTAAGCAGATTTGAGTTTTACGAAAATAGGCTATTATGGAGAAGCAATTTTTCTGTGGACACGGAATTTTGACAAAAAGTGTGTTTGTAACCCAGCTCTCCAGTAATGCGGGAATCTCAGTTTGACGAAGTGTGTGGGTTGCGACAAATTTCTGTCTCATGATTGAGGTGCGTCTCTTATCTGTGCGTGAAAGCGTCATTTTCATTACAACGGGTGTGTAACCGATTAATTCTCTACAGGTCAAATTCTAGTCAAGACTTGTGAATTGAGAAGTGGAGGAAGACAAGAGCCATGTGTATGGCAATTAGGTTTAAGGTTGTCACTTCTTTAGCAGACGCTAGCGAGGGTTCGACTAACCCGCACCACGGTTCCGTGATTTGTTCCGTACCGTATTAACTTTCAGGACCCAAGTGGTACACAGCAGGATGCATTCTCACCACATCAATTAAATTTTTCAATAAAATATCATTGCAGTATAGACATTCCCTTTCTGGAAATCCACCGATTTATACCAACATGTCTGCCTGGCACGCAGGAATCGCCTCTGAGGAAACAAGAACGTCAAAAGGATAAGTGATAAGGCATACGTGATCAGAATCGCACGAGTGTTTTTTTTAACAAACCACAACCATCAGTCACCTTTTGCGCAATCATGGAATAGCGCATCACCTGTCACGCATTGACGGTTGCGTGGCTTTTGAAAACAATGGCTTTATTCACAGTCACTAGAGTAATTTGAATTTTCCGATTCCAGATGCTCAATGTTGATCACTGTGAGGACATAAAATATTTTAAAATTTTTGTATTTCTCTGTACAATAAGAACCTACAGGATGCACTATTTACTTTCAATTTATTTCAATAATTAACCTCTACACGTTACGAGCAGGTTTACTGCTCTTCATCAGGAGGTACTACTCTGCATATACAGCAGTTGGAATATGTCATGCGTTTATGTTGACTGGCTGTTGGCAGGATCCACCACGATCCTGCCAACAGCCAGGGTGTATTTTAACTTACCTTTTTAAGAATATACGTCAGTACTTTGTACTTTTATTCTGTTTTTGAATACCTAATGTTTAAAAATGACTCATAGTCTTTATTGTCATCTGTATATTATAAATTGTGTGTAAAATTAGAATACTTGATGCGAAATACTTTCATTATTTTTGTATTGTATATTTTGTATTTGTGATTCATTCCACATCCCATTGTCATTTTAAGTTCTTGTTACTCCGGTAGGCTTACATTACGTGAGAATGTAAGTGCACGAAATGTCTGCACAGCTATTTGTGAGTTACAAGAATCATTGCAAATCTAGTCAAACACAAAATTCGTTTATTCTAGTGTTAATTCAACAACATGTTTCGGCCTGAGAGTACACCAGCAGGTTGACCAAAAATACAAGACTATGTACACAGCTATATGGAAACTGAAATCTCTGCTTCTTACAGTATACTACCTCCGTTTCCATGTAGCTGTTTACACAGTCTTCTCAGACCGAAACGTGTTGTTGAATTAACACTACAATAAATGACTTTTTGTGTTTGACTGGATTTGCGGCGATTCTTGTTATCTAGGACACAACGGGGATGAATAGTCATAAAAAATTTGTAAATTGATGTCTGTCATACACAGAAACGAACAGGTTAAAACAGCTTACTTGCATCAGCCAAAGGATTAACGTGCCCACCATTCCAGATGGACAAATTACTGTCAAACAATATGTTTATACACGTACTATAAGCACAACATACATTTCGGAAAGATTTTAATATTATGATACTGTCGAGAAAATGTCTATTTTTTAAGGTAGTCAGTGCCATGTGTTTTGATGATAAAAACAGGCCGTCGCGGCGGGCAGCAGATTCTTGTGTTTGATAATATCTGTATTTTATATTGTGGTAGCAGAAGTCGATGTTTCTGGACGCGTGACCCCTAAAGAGAACATTTTCCATCCCCGGTCATAGGCCAAAGTGTGTGTGGAACATTTGGTGGAATACTATTAACTAACCGAAATACTTTGAGAAAAACACGCCACAGTGCTGCTTTTTCACTACGGCCCCCGTGCTCATTGTCCTGGGATTGAAACCGACCTTCTGCAGTGTGAAGCCGGCGACTAACTTCCGTGACGCGGCCACGTGGTTCACAGTTAGTGATCTGCATATCCTTCGAAGGGTCAATCAGCGGTGAATGAAGACAGAAGGAATGACAAGTATAATGATGAGACGCGAGGGCACCCACATGTACACAAGTATGTTGTAACACTGGAGGGGCCATGCCATGGTTCAGGCAGTTACGAGGGGGTGCTGATACGTCCTTAGCCCGACCTACTTCCGGATGTCGTAGGACGGAATCGATAGTGTCCTTGGAAAGAGTGGTCTGTTCATGTGCCGAATTGCAAGTCTTTTCTTGTTACAGAAGCAGAAAGAAAGCATGTCAGGCGAAACGCGCGATTTCAGCAACATCGAGACGGGAGCTGTAAAGTTTTCTTTTTCCTGCAAGGCAAGGCGCCGACAGAAATTCAGCCATTGTGAAAGAAACATTAGGGGAACATGCACCATCGTATGCCACCGTCAAAAACTGGGTGACCCAGTTTAAACGTGGTGATTTTGCCACCTGTGTTGCGCCTCGTCCTGGACGACCCAAAACAGTGACCACCCCAGAGATTATTGATCAAATTCACGACCTAATCTTGGAAGACCGTCGGATTTCTGCTAAATCAATAGCTGAGCAACTGGGCATCTCACGTGAGCGGGTTGGATTCATCGTTCATGAAGATTTGGACATGCGGACGCTCTCCGCGAAGTGGATCCCGAATTGCCTGAACGCGGATCTAAAACGTCAATGGTGCCAGTCGTCTGAGCAAAGTTGGAATTTTTTCGGCGCGATCCATATGATTTCCTGTCGCGATTGGTGACCATGGACGAAACCTGGTTATATCACTACGGCCCGGAGATAAAGCAAGAATCAATGGAGTGGCGGCATAGCGGCTCACCCCACCCCAAAAATTCTGAGTGCAAAAATCCGCTGGAAAAGTTCTCGCCTCGATTTTTTTTTTGGATCAAGACGACATCCTCCTCATTGATTATCTTCCAAAGGGCCAAACTATCACGTGGAGTATTACTCATCTCTGCTGGTGCAATTGAAGGACAATCCGAAGGAAAAACGCCGCGGGAAGTTCACCAAGGTGGCCTTTTTCTTGCACGACAATGTCCCGGCTCACCGGGCACTTGCAACCCAGAAGAAACTGGTCTACCTGGGCTTCCAATATCTTGATCACCCACCCTATCATTCGGATGTGGCCCCGTCGGACTACCACCTGTTCTCTGGACTGAAAAAACAATAGAAAGGCCTCCATTTTTCTTTCGACGCGGATATTATTGCTGCCGCACAGACCTGGTTGGACGGATAACCTACTGAATTTTTTTTGGTGGGGGGGGGGGCTTGCAAAAGTTAGAGCAACAGGCTAGGAAGTGTATTGAGCTTCGTGGGGAGTATGTTGAATAAATCCCGAGTTTGGTCGCTGTAGCTTATTTCCTTCCTGGTCGGGGTAAAGACTTACCAGCACCCCCTCGCAGATGCCGGCCTGTCGTCGTGCAAATCCGAGCTCGATTTCAGACCAGTACACGTGGAATATGTGGTGCCCAAAGTGCCAGTTGGACAGGCTTTTATTCTTCTTCTTTTTCTTCTTCTTTTCACATTGCTGTGTTTTCCCCCTTTCAATAACATCTCACCACCGTTCCATATGCTCTCTTTTATTTATCACCGACGCTATATAAATTTCGTACTTAACAGCGTCGTTAAATAATACACTTAAATGAACAAAGGAGTTCGTCTATGAAAGTTAAAATTTTGTATCTCTATTCCGTTGTGTCGTTATTTGAAGTTTTTAAATTTCCCCCTTATTTTTCAACTTAATTATACGTAAACTTCGCTTAAGTTTCGATTACCTAAATGTAGCGTAACTCAAATACTTTAAAGAAGTAAATATTTTCGTAACAGTAGAGACCAACTTGCCTTCAAGCGCTTACAAAACTTCTGGTTGATAAATTTCGTTTATAATCATTACAGCTATTTTAATTGCTGTTTAAAATTACCGGTTAATTCTTAACCAGTACAACAACTTCTCCTTTCTTATACATATTACGAGGTCTTCTACCTTTCGCGGTGGTATTACTCTTGGTTTTGTCACAGTATTATACACTGGCACACAGGATGGAGTCGTGCTGTAGCTTCGTCAAAGACCTGGCAAGACAGACTACAAAATACACGTATAATGATATCGCCATAAGTTGGAATATCTAATGTATGTATACATATGCATGTAATTTTGTAGCCGGCTATTCAAAGACACTATGTCAACTACAGCTCACCGTGTAGGTTTAATTACGGAACTTTATATCTTTTTGAACAGCACGGAAGCAAGGGCAGGGCAAATGCATAGTCTGTTCTTCTCGACACTTATAAGTAGTTAGAAAGCCTTTGTGAAATTTATCCTGTGGTTAATCAGTATGGCGTGATGCCATCCTCCATATAAATTATAATATTATTAAAATAATTACAATTTTAATTCTGATGTGACTTACATTACTGCGACGCAGCAAGAAATGAAGCCCCACCCAGTCACTTCCGTTGGCAGGTGACCCAGCAAGAACATTTCACTAGGAAATGCGTATCGCAGAAGGCACCATAAAAGCAATAGTACTCTTACTGTGTACTTTTGATAACTCTGCTGTTTTGACTTCATTACTTTTAACCTGTTCGTCGACATCGGCGAGAAATACTTCCATGTAAATGAAAGAAAGACAAACATTTGAGAAAGAAGTTGTATAAATATGCTGTCAATAGAATTCTGTTAGGTATCCTGAAACTGTAGTGACTATTTTTGGTCGAAGCATGCAGTGCTGGGTGGACCGGGATAGCACAGTCGGTACAGCGACTTGCTACGGGCTGGACGGTCCGGTGATCGGATCCTGGTGGGGGCGAGGTTTTCCGCACCTGCCCAGACTGGCCCTGGGGCCAATCCAGCTTCCTGTACAGTGGTTAACGGGTCTCTATGCCAGGGGTAAAGCAGCCGGGGCGTAACGTTGACCACCTGCCCCATTTGGCGCCGAGATTAAAGAAAGAGTAGAGTTATACCTTTACTCCCCGTCTGGGCCTTCGTGTCCTGTTCTAGGATGAACATTACCTTTTAAATACAGTGCTTACTCTCTTGTGTTTTTGTAAATTACTTTATATTATTATGTGTTTCTATATTATGATAATATTAATAATAAAAGTGAAGTAAAATTGTCTCTGTGTACGCCATGGAACTGTATGGGGACGTGGAGATATATCTAAGCTCATTCTTAAGCCTGGAATTTGATATGGGTGATTGGGCAGTTCTCGTCCTTTCCGCTTTATCTCTGGGGGAAAAAAAATTATTTTTTATTTTCATTATCTCTCTCTACACGTAGGTTTAATGTTATTTTATTTAATACACGTTTAATCTGTTTGTCACGTCGGAAATATTAGGGTATTTTAGAAAAATGTTTGTGTTTTATCCCTTCTGATTGCTGCAGTTGCAATGCAAGGCGAACTACTTTGAGCCGAAAATATTAAGCTTCGTTTCATGGTCCCATTTCAGAAATATCACACTATTCTCGTGGCAGGTGATAGACAGGATGGGCTGTTTTCCGATGACAGCCAGTCTGCACATGCCATGGTTTACACATTCAGTTGTCCTGACCCGTCGTATTCTTCGCGAGTTGCTTACTCTGCCTCGAGCCGAGCGGTGGGATGTTTACGAATGCAAGAGACAATTACCAAGTAATCTCTCTTGTAGTCGAGGCGGAGGCCCACAAGTTTGTTTTATCGATTCTCTTTGTTTCTCCACATCGTTAATGGCTCCAAAAACTCATTTCAGTACTGATTAAAACTTGGAATAAAACAAACAATGAATTAAAAGCTTATTAAAAGCACGAAAAAAGAACACGGAAAACTCGAAGCTAGTCTTGTGTTCCCTTTTCCCCCAGCCACCCCATCCCTCCACACTGCTCTTGCTTACTCCTCTTTTCACCCCCATCCAAGTTTGCACTGGGTTAATTTATTATACATCTTGGTCTTGTAGTGTATCTCCCGCGAAGCAAAGCGAAGCAGTCAATACAAGTAGATACAATCTTGTTTCCAAACCTTCAGATAAATTATAGAGTCTATTGTGTTTTCAAGTGGCTAGAAGCCATAAGGTGTTATTCAATCTATAATGCCACTCATATGATCTGTCTACAGACCACACAGCGGTCTTAAACGTGTTCAGTGTAACAAAATACCTCCGGTCGACCGCTGTCGGCTTTGCAGTTCTCTGCACCATGGGTTCAACTGTCACTTTCGACAGAATCATTTAATTTATTATAATATGCAGTTAGTACTTGAAATATGAAGCCGAAATTGACACTTAACGGACAGATGTAAATTCCTCCTGCTGACCCATAACTTCATGTCTTTTTTTTTTAAAAAAAATCTATTGTTTAGTTTCGCTTTCTCCATTTCGACAGTTTCTCCAAAGACGTCTAACGGTAGGTCTAATCGATAGAGGGAAATGGACAAAGTCGTCTGGAAGAGAGATACAATGATTTCTTTGGAGTTTGTTCCTTGAGAGCGAAGTAGGTTTGTTCAGGGAATTGAGTTTTCGCGTGTATTTGCATTTATGATATTTAGTGAAAGCATAAACTTGTTTCGTTGTACACTAACTAAAAATTTATGAAGCCTAGTTATTGATGGAAAGCTAATTACTCCTAAACCAATCAAGATATTTCTCTTATTTAAGCCAAATATTCCTTACCGTGTACAAGCAGCAATCCGCTTGTCATTCTCAGCCAGATTATTCCATTTCTCAATTCCCGTCCTCTTTTTCTAAGGTCCATTTTAAGTCGCGTTCGCAATATCCGCTTTGTCATGTCTGTCCGTCCGTCCCTGCCCGCGTCAAACAACTCGGCTCCCACTAAGTGCATTTTAATGAAATTTGATATTTGAGTATTTTTCGAAAATATGTTCAGAAAATTCAATTTTCATTAAAGTCTTGAAAAGAATAACAGGTACTTTACGTGAAAAACTATATACATTTATGACATTATCTCGCTGAATTCTTCTAAGAGTGAGAAATTTTTCAAACAGACTAGTAGAGAAAATCAAAAGACACGTTTTATGTATCGTGAAGGTTTTCCGAAAATCGTGCCATTTATGAGATAATGTGGGAAAACCTCGTAGGGCGAAACAGGCTATAGATGAAAATTTAATGCGCATGCGTTTTGCATGCTGGATAACTAAGGCTACAGACACACGCTCATAATATTTAATACTTATTGCTTCATAACTGATCAATTCCATCTGATCTTGTAAAATGTTTTACGGCAACGCTTTAAAAAAATAAGAAATTGCGCAAGGATTTATTTACGATCTGTTTAGCCAAAATGTACATCTGAAGAAGGTCCTGAGAAAGGATAATTAATTTGTTTTAATGCAGCGTTTGTTTTAACATATTAAATAGTCCAAAATAGTTGAATATAATATCTTTCAAAAACTTCTACCTGTAATTTGCATTGTTGTCAGTGACAAATTTACCATAAAAGCATTGTTATGTAACATTCAGTATTGTTATGTATTTGACAGTGACATGTAAATCAACAACAATAACAACAAGAAC
>JGI20166J26741_12214473_pt1 | contig 18100 bp, 14 predicted proteins | sample TergutCu122P5_FD_26741 | JGI IMG/M metagenome (IMG submission 26741)
GACAACCTTACCACCATCCTGTGCTGCTGTCATGAAATCTGGGAACCTTAACTTTCTGGAACCCTCTGGGCCACTCCAGGCCTGTAACGGGACTGCTTTACCTTTACCTTTACCTCAACCTTCTGGAACCCTCAGATCCTGTCCAGGGATTACTTCACCTTTTATTTTACCTGAATATAAACTTATTTTCTAAATTTGAAATCTGTTATTTTTACTGACAAACACATTATGCCATACAACTTGGTTTCAAATTATTATGGAGCATATATTTGAAAGTGAAAACCACACCAATGGCTGCATTATATGGTTGTGTATCATCCTCGGTACCCTGATCACAGGATATTTGCTTACACAGCAGTTCTGTGCACTTAGTCACACAAACCAAAATGTCTTCAGAACAGTCCATATTCAGCAGCTGCATGTAACAGATTACTTAATGTGGTGTAAATTATTTTTGTTGTTTTTGTTGAGGTTGTTGTTTGTGAATAACAGCAGTTCTGTGCACTTTGTCACACAAACCAAAATGTCTTCAGAACAGTCCACATTCAGCAGCTGCATGTAACAGACTTATTTTGTTCTTGTTTATGAATAGGCAGTACTGTGTGACAGATAGATTACTTAATGTGGTGTAAATTATTTTTGTTGTGGTTGTTGTTTGTGAATACCAAATACAGTGTAATACAGAGTGCTTTTACTGTAGAAACCTACATAACAACTCCATATGCAAATGTTTTGAAATTGGAGTATGCAAAAAGGGCACAAGTGACATATATACCTCTTTTATCAATTCTACTTCTTGACGTTGGATTTCCTTCCGCTCTTTTTCTCTATTTTCCATCAATTCTTGATGTCGCTTTGCCTCTTCTTTGGCTCTGTAAGTTTATACCAAAATGCTTCAATACCTTGTGCTTCACATTTAACCCTTGGTGGCTAATGTCAGTTATGCGTGTCATACAGCATGATGCTCTAAACGCCAAATGACAGGCATAGCTGATGGCCTATCATGGCCTTTATTTGGCGGCCCCTATTTAAATTCTGGTCTGCTGCACATCACACTCAACACTTAATTCCATTGCCAGAGGGTTAATACGTACTTTCTTTAGAATATATTAAATTACAATTAGCAATTAACAATGAAGAGTATGATATTACCTATCTGCTTCTAATGATTCTTGATAAGCTGCATCCTGTTCTCTTTTCACAAGTTCTCGGGCTGCTCGTTCATCTTCTTCACGTATTTCCATCCGTTGCTGCTCAGTAAATACATCAACAGCTTGTATCAAACTTGTTAGCAATTCACTAACACCCACATTACCTATGACAAATCACAACAATTATTTTATTTTCAAAAGCTATATTACAGTGCAAGGCAGTTGTTATGAGTATGATCTGTAATGAGAAGTCAACTGCAGTGGCAGTTTAACAATGCACTGCCAAATTCCGTGTCTTGTATAAGTACATTTATTCAGTAACAGTGAGTACCCATCTGTTAACTCCACCATTTTTACAAGCACTCTGAAACTCATCTTTGAAGCTCAACTGCTGTTACCACAACCTTGTATGCTTATGGTAGATGTAGTTTAATTTTTCTCAGGGTCACAGAGTAATAAGAAAAGGTTAATGGTTGGGATTTGCATAATGTGGCTGGCCACCACCAGAGGCATTAGAGTTCATCTGAGAGAAGCTGACAAGGAACGTAAAACCAGTGCTACAAATGATGTTACACCGTCTCTCACCCACTGCCAAAGTATTTTTTATAATTTTTATTATGTTTAGTACTGTACACCCCCCCACCCCCACACACACACACACCACTGCACTAGCCACAGTTCATTTTTCTCCCCCCACCCATCTCTCAAGGTTATGCAAACAGGGACAGAGGCAGAAGTAATGGTGCTATAATGTGTGTGTGGCCTGTGTAAGAGAAGTTCAGAGGCAAAGTAAACAGTTTTAACAAATAATTACACTGGCTGCCACAGCTTCGTGACATTTTCTCTGACCCTTCAATATAAAATGTTTTTGGACAGCACTGTCAGCCAACTCATCATGGTCAAAGACTGCATGCTGCCAAGGTGTTATAGGAACCTAATTTATGTGCCCTCTTCATCCTGAGTGAGACACTGGTGTTCTTTTAGGCTGGTAGATTTGGCACCATCACATACAGCATGCTACAGCCTTTGGGGATGGAGGGGGTTTAAAAACTTTCTCTTCTGCCCATAACTGGTGCTACTGAAGAACATGGAAAAAATAAAAACTGCAACACAAGCAGAGGATTGCAAAGCATAACAACCACAAACACACGTGGTGGGTGAATTTCATGGAAAGGGAGGCATGCAGACTTAAATTCATAAGATTACAATGGGCTGGACATGTACAAAGACTCCCTTTGACTGGAAACCCCAAAACAGCCCTGAAAGCCGAGTTCACTGGCAATTGACCAGTAGGGAGACCCAGGTTTAAACGGGAGAAAGGTCTAAAAAAAGATACATATTACAACTGTCTCAATTCAAGATGTTGAAACTGCCAAATGATGTCACAATCAACATCAATAATAATACACTTGTAAAAATACAATTACTATAAATACATCCTTACAGTTCTCATGTTCTTTCAATGGTACACAGATGTGATACCTCATTAAGTGAAATTTCTTTACCATCTTTGCAAAGTACCACACAGAATTTCTCATTATTACGAAACCCGAATGGTACTTCATCAGTGCTACAGAGTTTCAATTTATCAACAACATTCATTTGCAACTTCATTTTTGGACAACAGCTCATAATTCCTTGACAGAATCATGCACTAGCAACAAAGAGCTGTCAGAAAGTAATGACTCCAATTTTTTTTTCCCCTTACATTCTTCTCTTTATAGAACTAACTACGACACAGTGAAGTTCTTGGACATTCTCGATCATACTCTAGTAGTCACAACTGTTTTGCTTGACAGATGGCAGCATCACAGTTGATTCTAAAACGGCAGAGATTCACAATCACTCAAAACAACAAGCAGTGACAGAATTTTTTGTTGTTGAAGAGAAGAAGGTGACTTGCATTCATGAACGTCTGCTCAGTGTATGGCGAAGCTACTGTGGATGTGAGTACTGTTTGATAGTGGGTACAACAGATTGAAGAAGCTTAAACAGGAGGAGCAAAACTACATGACAAGCTGCAGAATGGTCGCATTTGCACTGCAGTGATGCCTCGCAACTGCCAGGTTGATGAACTGACAAGCGGTGACCATCAGATAACAAAAGATAAATTATGCTCCACCCTATCCCCTGGTAAAGGCAGTGTAGTGGCAATTATTAAAGAGACCAGCTATTCCAAACTCTTGATCCCTGGGTGCCATGAATGCTAACAGATGCACATAAAGAAACAAGAAGAGCAACTGCTATTTGGGTGAGGGCTTCTTGTTGCCAATTGTTAGAGGGAATGAAACTTGAGTTCACCATTCTGAACCTATATCCAACTGGCAATAAACAGAACAGTGCCTTACAACATCCCCAAGGAGAAGAAATCCAAGAATGTGCTGCCAGCTGGAAAAATAAATGTTACAGTCCTTTGGGACAAGAAAGTGTTTAGTCCTTACTTCTTGACTAAGGGGACAACAGTTAACTCCGACTGCTATATTGGAACACTAAAAAGCCTGAATGCTCACCTTCAAGTTTGTCCCACAAGTAAACTGTCTGAAGTGTTGCTCATCCATGGCAACACTGGGCCATATGCAAATGTGTGCACCACAGAGGCCATCACAAATTTTGGTTGGATAGTGTTGCCACATCCACTCTACAGTCCTGACCCTGCATCATCAGATTATCACCTGTTTGGTCCTCTTAAAAAAAGCATGTGAAGACACCATTATGCCAATGACAAGGCGCAGCAAAATGTCATGTGACAGTGGCTGCAGAGGAGGGACAGAAACTTTTACTAGGCAGGAATACATGCTTGTGTTCAAAGGTGGAAAGAGACTTGATAAAAAGAGACGGAATTTTACAATAACTATGCCTTTGGCAATGTTGTAGTGAAATTCTGTGAAATTTTCACTTGTCCAACTTCCCCATCAAAACATTAAAATCAAAAATAGGAGGTATTACTTTCTGACTTCCCCTTGTAAAATTACATATTCACAAAAATAGCCAGTTTGTTTCTGGATAAGATATTTATGTTGCAAAATGCAAATCTGGCTCTATGAAGTATCTGCTACAATGAACAATTTTTCATACACACATTTTACAAAAGATTATTACTGTGCATTAAAGAAATTAAGATAAATGAAAATTATATTAAACCCCCAAAAATATGTAAGTTAATCACACCATGTACAACTGTGAATATCTCAGTAGCTGACCGCATCCGCATAATAATCAGTAGTGCTGGAAGTCTTTCCACTTCTATATTTCTAATTGTCATTGCTGCCACACTTCCCAGTGTTCTAGTTACAGACCCCAAGAATCTGCAACAAATAATACACATAACACATACATGCATTAAATAACAAACACATTAGCAAGAGTACACAGTGTAAATACACTGGCATAATCACTTCCCTCTATATCCTAGTAACAATGCCACAACTGAGGCAGTTCCTACTATGATGGACTATGGCACTGTTGCTAAGATACAGAGAAAACACAAACTATCTAGAGCATCAAAATTTCACTTTTGGCACATGAATTTAAATGACACATAGTCCAGTCTTCTTTTCATAACTTATGTATCAGCCCAAGGCATGATGGGAACTGTGCATTCACAGAGTATGGATGCCAAAACTCTACACACATAGAGAATGGATACATGAATACTGATGCAAGCATAAACACAGACAGGTCCTAACATAAACTGGCTGCGAAAACTGTCCAATATAAACAAAAATTTGGACTGGCTTACTAGTTTACCATAAAATTCCATGTAATGAAATTTCAGTATGATCTGTTCAGTTGTTCCTCAGCTGTTACATATGTAAATAAAGAACACATTTTTAAGAGATAATGCACAGAGAAGTGAACACACATCAAAAGTGGCATGGTGTTACAGCAGTCTGACATGTTACAACAGAGCCAGCAGCCAGCCTTGAGGACATTATATTTGATCCCAATAAATTAGGGCAATGGGATATCCTGAAGGTACGTAGAAAGCCATGGTCTCCCGACGGTCTTTCAGAAATACAAACTGTTCTATAATTTAATGTGCCCTTCTGTGCCTGGTTACCATGCCAAGAAGGTGCAGAAATCACAGAGGTAAAGGCTTCACTCATTCTAGACTAGGGTACTAAATAGAGCTGAGTGGTCAGCTTCATGTTCCAACTACTTCACCCACAGTAAGATACCAGATGGGCTCCAGAGTTAGTCTGCACATACTGATAAAGATAAAAATATCTGTCCTTGCTGAGAACTAAATCAAACTGTTCTGCTAACAGCCTGTCACTAAATACTGCTACTTTAATGTAACCAGTACAATGAATTACAAATGCAGTTCATACACACATTTTAATTTTCCATCACTTCACAAACACAAAAATTACATAGTAATGTATTTCAATATCCACTGATATCAGTAAGAACCGTCAGACTCGAGATCATGATGAGCTGGTAAGTATGGTATATTAATCATGTTCATGATTAAAGTTAAAAAAGATACCTTTCAGTGTGGAGTTAATTTATACTGCTGCAAGATGTAACACTGCAACTGAAGGACTGTAACTGTTTTCACTGATAATGGTACCATAATAAATACACCTTGCACTGCACCTTTCTATGTTTATGTAGTTAGTAACAGTATCCATTACACATGCTTAGTACTTGCTTCAAAATTACATAAGATGAACACATGCAAGCTTTTACACTTTCACAGCAGTACAGTTGAAGTCAGCATTCTTCTTGGATGTGGCACTGTGTCACTGGGTAATTGGTTCCTGACATTCTGATATGATGTAAGGGTCTCATCTTCAAGAGTCAAAATACAAAGATAGAGAAGACTACTATATCATCTCAAAATTTCATAACTAATAACCCAGTGACACAGTCTCACATCCCAGAAGAATGGAGATATGAACATGAACACAAATTAACAAGTAAAATACTCACTTTAACTTGTTTGATTCATGAGTGAGATCCCAACCCCATACAACAAAATGATTGTTAAGGCATTGAAGAACAGACTCAAAGCCTAATAACTGAGTGCAAAACACATTTGTGAGGACGCTGCCATCATGGTGCAGGTAAACCGCAAGAAGCCGTCTCTGCAAGAAGTCAGAAATCAGGAAATGGAGGATATATTTACATCTGTAATCATCTGAATGAATAAGCAGACAGAGGACTATGGATACAAATAAATAAATAAACAAATGCCACACTAACTATAGACAGAAGGACACTTATAATCAACAATTCTTCCTGTATATTTATTTATTTATTTTATTATTATTATTATTATTATTTTTTTTATTTTTTTTTATTTTTTTATTTTTTTTGGAAAAATTCATCCAAATATTTACATTCACTTATACCAAAGAATGATACAGAATGATATTATAAATGACAAATTTTACTCTGAGAGTTAATTTAAGTGTACAACATGTCTGACCAGCATTTGCAGGCAAACTATAAGACAACTTGCCATTACATAGCACAGACTGTCATTACATTTTAAACATCAGCAATAAAATATGTCTAAAGTTGTGAATGTAAACTAGAAGTATTAATTCATAACATCCCAAAAATGTAACAGTAATTTGGAAATAATTTACTCACATCCTTAGCTGGTTTCAAACATGCTTCTTTAACAGCTTCATCCAAAGAGCCAGGAAAAAACTCTGGGTGACATTCTCCATAACGGTTCGTAAACTGATCCGCGAAGTGAATACACCCAGCCGTTTCATCTTCCACATTATTTGGAACTGCATAAAGAAGAAAGGAAAAATATCTTGGAATTAGGACACATTCCAGTATAAGTTGTATTTCTAAAGAATACTTCAATACTGTCTAGAATCATCAGTAAATGTTGAAAGTTTATGAAGTGAAAGCAGAAGGTACTGGCCAAACCTGAGGTACCATCCTGGCATTTGTTTGGAAACCACAAAAAACTTCATCTCCCCAAATGAAGCCAGGTGTTACTCTTTCAGCCAGCTCAGTCAGTCACATGTGATATAAATCACGGAGAAAGTGCACAAAATGTCCCAAAAAAGCAGTTATTTATAATTATTTTGACTCTATACATACAAAGGAGCTATATCTAGTTATGTCAGAACTAACATATTCACTTGAATGCACTTAGTCAAACCTTTTCTACCAGTTGGTATAGAGGGTTTACACATAGCTTTCAATCTCTCATGGTCCTAAGCTATAGCTAGAGTACTGAACTGACATATTTTTCACAATAAATTTCTTGCTAAAACTCTTTACGTGGTTACTGTAGTGAAGCTTACTACATTATAGTGTGATAATAATAGCATTCAATTCCAAATTCAAGTCACATATGCAGATCACTGGAAGTGTCTCCCAACAATGACAAGGCCTCAACTATATGGAATGCATATTCATATTTCATGCCTTCAGAGCCCAAGTAATCATAGCTTTGGACAAATAGGTGAATAGCTCCTACCTTCACAGATAGCCATAAGCCACATTTTGGCTAACTTTAAAGAAAAAAACCAAAAACTTTTAAATGTATGTTTTTAACTGTTTCACAATTTTGAATATTCTTCATGTGATGGAAACTTAATCTCTGCACTGTAATAATTCCCTAATTTTCACTTTCATTTAGCTACAACAACATACTTAGTGGTTGCATCCTCTTTGTTTCAACATCAACAAATATGTCATCCTCTGTGAATGTCTCTGAAGCATCTTCAAATTCTTCTACAGAACTATTGTCACTATCTGCCAAATCCACTATTAACTGGAAGAAAATAACATGTTAAGTTACTTCAAGAGACAAGCAGAAAAAATCTAAATAGTATAATACATACACTACATATACCTGTATTAAGACTTTATGCAATAATCTTCAATAATGTATGTCCCTGCTTCTATGCAAAGTACGTAGACAAGAATTACTTAACTTTTTAAGTACAGGTTTATCTATATAACAAAGAACATCTTGTGGCCTAGTATAATGCAATACAAACTACACAGGCAGGAAACTTTATGTTTTTTGAACCGTGCATCGTGATATGCATATGTAAGAACCAACAAGATGCACATGGACATTCTGTTGGATCTTCTTACATATCATGATGCACGGTTCAGAAAACGTAAAGTTTGCTAATGCCCAACAGGCAAAACAAATATATTAAAAAAATGTACATCTTGTTGGTTCTTCTTACATATGTATATCATGATGTATGTTCAGAAAACGTAAAGTTTACACAGGTAGGACTAAATGTCCTTACAACAGGAACAAAAAGTAAATTGAATCACTACACTTTAGTCAGTGTTGGTGTAGCTAGGTTTTTCGAAATGGGCAAGCAATCACACTTTTGCCCTTCACAGAAATTATAAACTTTAAAAAAATCACATTTATTTAATTTCCTTTGTCTAAATTTTTTAAAATCTGCTGAGTGCTAAGCATCAATTTGTTCCTATTTAAAATAGTCATTTTGATGCCACTTGGACTCTGCTGCCCAGGGTTCACCACTCACCCCTGTTAGAACATCATGTCCCAGTGCAATATAAATTAAATGTATATACAACAAGAAACAAAATGTTTGGGTAACCATTACTTTCATATCTTCAGGGCAGCAATAAACATACTGATCACTGATCCAAAGAAAGTTATGTAATTTAATTAGTGCGGATGGCTGACAGAAATACACACTTACAAAAATGTCATTATTTTTTAGAATTTCCTCCATCAACTGGTGCAATCTATTCTCAGTACATACTGGGCACTGAATGTACATTGTCAGTAGATATATGATGTGCATACTTAAGTGATGTTACTTTTTCAAGGGTGGGGTGGGGGGAGTGGCTGTCAATTTGCAAAGTTTCTTGAATTGCAGCAACATGTTATTCAGCTGCAGTAACAACCAACATATACCAACCTTCTTGTTATCCTTTGAAGACTGTGCAGTAAAAGGCGCTCTCTTAATAGTAAACTCATGAACAGGGTATCTAATTCCTGAACATGCAAGAGTTGTTCTATCACTCTTCAGCTGTGATGGCCAGCCAGTCCACACTTGATGTCGTACAGGGATGTCAGTGAGTGTATAAACATCTGTTTTAACCTCCAGCACAGTTTTAGAACCAAGAAACTTCAAACTGTACTTCTTTTGATGAGATTCATCATGAACATTTAAAGTATAGGACTGTGTTAATCTATCTGCTATGTTTGAGCTGAAATGCATTGAAAAGTGATATCAAAATCAAATATAAAACTACTGTTATTTGTATGCAATTTGTAGTGACCAGATAAAAAAAAAAAGATGTCACTGTACTCAACACACAACACAAATCATGCTAAATGACTGTGGAACTTCATCTGTTAAGTACAGTCCAGAATTATATAATCAACTCATTGTACAATAGGTATGTAACTCGCTGGCAACAGAAAGCAAAGGTTCACTACATGTACTAGTCTGTCATTGGACATAATTCTATGCCACTTCAATCCAGTTCAGTCCCATTCTCCAAGATCAGTGTATTCAGTACTTAAGCAACCAAGTTCTATTTATTTGAAACATATTTTCATCTCATATATCTCACAAGGTATTTTTGGCAAGGGTGGAAGAGGCAAAGCTTATAAAATACAACTGTAAAGCCCATTTCCATTATATTATAGCCCACTGAAAGCATATTATAAGAACAAAATGTGTGTTACAAAGATGTATTCATAGCATTAAAGGTTAAACCATTTCTTCACAATCTGTTTCAAACCTTGTGGTGTTATACATTATTGGATGAATAGACAGACAGACATATGGTTTTCATATACTGTTAGGATATTTTGTTCTACAGTATTTACTAATTTGCTCAGTAGTTGGGACAAGTAGGGTCAGTATTTAAAAATGCATTTAATCCCATGTGTGAAGTGGTAATTTGTATTCTCCAGTTCAGTAATGAATTCAATCTGTACACATACAACAAAGTTTAATCAAGATATGAAGTATCAAATTTTGTGAAACTGTGTTCATGCAGTGCACAGTACATATACACACAAACAAGGCTGAAATAAGTTAACTGTCCATCATCTTGGGTTTTTAATATCACAATATTTTGAAAGATGTGCCTGTTTATGTCTTGAGGTGGGAAATAAGGGGAGAATCTTCAACTACTGGCCCATCAGAAAGAACTAGTCCCTATCATTGGATCAGTATACCTTCTTGTCCACACACATGTTGGGCACTATATGAAGAGAATTTCACAGTCGGATATTGAAATATTTATTCAACTTGGTACAATTTGCTGGAAAAACTGTCCACATGGTTCTTGAAAGAGAAACCAAGCACTTTCATAATAACAAAATCTCTCGGCCTGCCTACCTGCATCCAATTTTAAACTGAGTGGATATCAAGTGGCTGGACAATCACTGGAGCTTGGACAGCACATATAATGGCAAACATTTAACAGCTGTTGATGATACTAATAGTCTTCTCAGAATCAGTGAGTCTGATATAACTACTGCAAAGAACACGCATTGAGCTACTGTGTGCCTTTCCTGTACAAGGATATGAGTCCAGAAATAACCCCCGTAATGAGAAAACAAGGAAGGAATGCTGTGCCACATGAAAGCATTAAGCTGGTGTAACTTTTATTTCATTTTAGTGAATATGTGTACAATGGACATACATACGGTATTTCTTAATTGCATCAATGAGCATGTCAGCTTTATCACAAAGCAAGCCAGTACCTGCTGGGACACCCCACGACAACTTCTGGGCTCAGAACAGGGATAAAAGAAACACTCTAGTACCTGTGTACCAATTTTAGGGAAAAAATCATGGTTTATTTTAGCCCAACTCTTACTTCAATATCTTGAATAGTTGTGCCACAATGATAGTTGAAAAATATGGATAATTTTGGTACCCAGAAAACATGTTCATAGAAGTGGGTCTAACAGAGCAGAGAAGAGTATTTATGTACTTCCTGATGCAAAATTTGAATAAATATAATACATTTCATAATAATTAACACCATTAATAAACAAAATAAAGAATTACTTAGCTGAAGAAAAAGTGAATATTCAACTAATTAATGGAAAGAATTTGAAGATTTAATAATAAACACACTTATTTTTTAAACATACAGGAATCTACAGGGAAATATTTGCTGCTTGAGATGACTTAAAACTTCTAACAATTTCTCAAAATGTTCTAAAAAGGTCTGCATGGAAGAAACATTTGTACAAATAAAACGGTTGTAAAGAACTTATTAAGTGCCACTATAACCCACTGGAATTCCACAAGTTTTTACTAGTATTCATACAAAAGTGTTGCTGTATGTAAAGAGCATCAAAATCTGAGAAAGGGGATAAAGAAAATCAAACCCAATTAAGGTCAGTAACAAGCCATTTCAATGAATCACATCAAAAAATGAAGATGCCTTAGACAATTTTGTGGAGGCATACCATACTAATTACTATCTGAATTTGCACTGTTACTTGTGAATAAATGGTTATGCAAAAAGTAACACATGCTTCTAGATATTTTTGAAGAATTAACCTACAATGGTCAAAGTGTGTAGGGGCTAAAATGTTAAGAGCTGGAGAAGACCATGAAGACATAGAATAAGCTCCTAGTGTGGATTGCATGAGGTGTCAAAAAATGTCTCCGAAATCATACATGTCCAAAATCATTGTGCTGTGTTACTACAGCCTCAACCTCCTCAACAGTACTTTTCCATTTGTTTGTAACTAGTTCTTTTTCCTTTCATCTAGCAATTCCAACACACTGTCATTCTCATTTGATAACCTCTAACCTCCATTCTATTCTAACTAGCAGAGATCACTGTCTGTCTGCCAGGTTACATGCTGGTTGCAATTTCAATGAAAGTATAAAAACCTTCACACTTTACTTTAAAAGATATAAATTAGCATAAAACCTGATAACAATAAACAGTAACTTATACGGTACAGTGGAAATTACATCCATATTTAGGAGAAACAAGTTTCAATTCACAGGCAAGAACAGACAATTCTGACAGAGCTAGCCAAGATTTTACACTTTCTTGCAAAAACTTTCCACAACACAGACCATCCCCGACTTACACAATAGTAATGTGCCAGAAGATGTGGTGCATGTAGGAACCGAGTTCATGTCTAATCAACTACACAGATGTATACAACAGAGTTCAGCAGAAATCCAACACACTGGAACCTGACTGGCCACAGTATGACCACCCTACCACCTGTGTTTTCATCCAACAGTATTCTTCTGCTACCTTTGTCTTGTTGCACTTTCATTCCCGCAAGGGAAAAATCAACTCACGTTTAAAAAATGCTACTATTTCAACTTTTCACCTATAACAAATGCATAAGACTGGAATTCTGTAACCCAAAATTGTGTAATTCAGGGAGTGTCTCTAAAATAAGGCTGTGATTGAAACTTACTATGTCCTGCACATTACTGTAGAATCACTGCTCATGGTCATTCAACAACTTCCATTCAGAATAAGATCTCCTCTGCTGCTGATATGTGACACTACAATTGCAACAGAAATCTGTAACTGACACTACCCTAACTTACCTTGTCTCCATTATCTACCTATAACTTAATTCATATGTCACATTCATATTTGCAGTATACACACAACATCTGAAATCTACAGCTTCATCAGCAATGGCATCTGCTCCTACACTTCTTCTGTGGTAATACAACCCAGGGCAACCCTTGACCCCTTCACAAGTTCCTATTCAGTGTAGTTTCCTTTCACCAACCAGTTACAAGATTTGACATATCTCATTCACTGCTGCCCAACCACAATGTACTTTGTACCCTATTCCTCTGGTAATTTCTGAGATGAAAAAAGTTAATTTTCTGCTCAGTATGTATCATCGGTTCTGAACATGTGTCCCAATCACCTCACCCTTCCAGATTCTACTACCTGAATTACATGACTCATTACACAACTGATAAAATACAGAAATGTTTCTGATTTATAAGACCCAATTTTCATTCGTGGGACCACAAATTGTCAGCAGCTGTCCTGTTAAATACATCTGGATCAACTCTGGTTAATTCCCAACATTTAGTGCCATATGTGAGAATACACTGCAGAAGTGCTTCCTACATTCTGCATTTGGTGTTAATGCTAAAAAAAGTAACCTCATAACAGCATTGTTAATTAAATTGTGGTTATACTGATGTTGGTACTAATAAGCACATGCACTTGAATTCTGTTGCTTTCTTAAAATTACAGTTAGTGACCCCACAGATTATTTGTAGGTTTAGTTGCAATTTCCATATACTTTAATTTCATAATTATTTGTGTTTGATTTCTGGTTTTTCAAAATATTTTATTCACTGCCCTCCCTGATATCCCTATAATGTCAGTGTCATCTGCACAGGCTACAATGAGTTAATTTAAGTAATTAGCACAGTTTCCTTCAATTCCTGAATCCTGAATGGATTTTTACAGTGCAATATAAGCAAACAAACAGCATGCATACCACAGCATCAACATCTTTGTCATTTCCTCGCAAAACAGTTTGCATATGTCACTGAACAGTTTCTTTCTACACTTCACGCACATTAATATAGTAGACTATGTAGGTTAATTAATTCCCAGATTTACGCTGCCATATATTGTTTTTCTCTCTGTTTATAATATCACTGGCAACTGTATGGTATATGAAGAGGTGAAATATGCTGACACTGTACTCCCACATCTTTACCGCTATCTGTATTACAGCCTGCATTTGATACATACTAGACTCTACAGAAATCCACACTGGTTTGTACCAGTTGTTTTCCACATACGGTAATAAGTACACATATAAAATAGTTGAAACAATTATGTTGGCTGAGTTGGCAATATAATGCCTTGATTATATCTGCATTCTGACTCCTGTCCTACGTATTAGACATAAACAATTTTTTTTGTGGTTCATGCTTTTAATTATTTTATGTATTTTACAAGGCATGTTCAGAAAGCAAGGTTCCCTGAAATGTAACCCTTGTGTTGATCAAGCGTTTTATTCTTCACAGGTAGCACTTGTAGTAGGGGTGCCAAGCAACAGATGGTGCAGGAATCAATCAGATGCTATTCATGGGATAATCTGAGTAACTTGATGTGCAGTGACAATGACAAAAGAACCTTGGTCCCATGAGAAAGTTCCCAATATGATTCTATATAAGTGGATGAAACATGTACCAAACAAAATTAAATGCCAATTTATGATGAGAGTTCAGCGTGTCAGATAATGGTGCAGATTGAAAATGGTTGGACTCACATGATGAAAAGCACAATGGAGAACCTTGCACAACAAGACGTGAATGGAGCACAAGTGGAGGAACTGGTAGGTCACAATTCAAGATATATATGTCACTGAAGTTGGCTGTCTGTGAACAGCTGTGCATGAAAGAGCTCTATTTCTACCATGGCAGAATTTTCCAACTCATGCCAAGATGGGAAAAATGTATCAGTGTGCTCGGGGATTATGTTTAAAAATAATGATATCTGAAACAGAATGAGCTATGCTGAGGTTGTACTGGCTTCTTTATTTAAGTGTTATTATATAGGCAACCTTATTTACTATCCTTCACACCTTTAATTCTGCTTTTATCTCTTATAATGTAAGACTTCAGTATCAATCTTCACAAACAAATGGACAGACCTTCCAGATGTCTAGGGTAGCATCCTCCTGCACCTTGTGAGGTTAATCCCCTTCCTCTGTTCTCCTAGGCATTTCTCTACAGTATTAATTCCATCTACACAACAACTCTCTTTTATCACTAATCAATTCCCAACTTCATTTCTTCAGGTTTCTGTCCTAGTTTTAAACTCTTACTTCTTTCTTCTTCTTCAGTCGGCGCTACAACCCTTGGTGGGTTTTGGCCTGCTTTTTAAACTCTTACTTCAAGTCAGTAACTCAAAACCAACTTTTATACACCTGCATCAAGCATGAAAAATTTTGATTTCTATACCAATTCATGATACATACTTCAAAATTAGTGTAAATTACTTTCTTACTCTTTCTCCATAATATACCTACAACTTATTAATCTAAACTACCAACACCGTGTTGAAAGAGTGAGTTAAAATGTGCACGCGCGTGCGCAGACACACACACGATTTGCTTCCCATGGCTCTTGACACAGAATAAGCTCATGGTAAGGATAGTGCATAAAGCATTGAACATATCAGTGATATTATCTGCTCCCACCACCACCTGTCATATTATCCAAACAGAACTAATTTAAGCAATGCAACGCAAAGAACTCATGCAGGTCTATGTTCAGTGCCTATTAGGGAAGCACTTATTTTATGGCTTACATAAATAAGTTAAAATTAAGATTTGTTAATCCCACCGATCAGAATGATGAAAACATCCTGTACAACAAAGTACTGAACAACACCTTTAGACCACTAAAGACTACAAATATGTCAGGATTACAAAAGAGGAAGAAGTGAGTGTCATTATACAGAAGACAAGAATATCCACAGAACAGAGTTCTTTTCAAGAAGCTTAAATTATATTCAGGCAGAAAACAAGGAATGGTACATGATCAGTGAAATCCAAGGTTCTCATAATAGCAACTATGAAGACTGCTTTCTTCTAGGATGTGATGCCATGTAAGTTCATAAGTAGGTACCTGTGATGCTACATAGCTTCTCAAGCAAAAGCAATCATCAGTTAGGTGGTAATTTGGTATTAACATTATGGTGAAGCTAATATAATACAAATTTTTACATGGCAATTTACATCTTAATGTACTAGGATCTCAAATACAGTGGCATTATGAAAAGTTATGCAGATTCAAGAATCACATCTTTTACTCACTTGGAATATTACTGTCCAAAATAGAAACACCCTGTATGTATACTAATATTCTACACTTACTCTTCTGTAGACAGTTCACCATCCTCCATGTCTGGTATTGTAAGAAAAAGTATGTTCTCTCTAGGTAAGTTAAGACTAGCTAATGTTGTAAAGTCTGAATTTGGATATTGTTTCCATCCTTCAAGACCTTGATGACATGTAGGAATTCCCATCTGAGCTGTCAATAAGGTTTTCAAATCACCTAAAACAGAAAAAAAAAAGCAGCTTATACAGAAATATTTAACACACCACTCACACATGAATTTAAGTACATACTAACCTACTGTCCCAGTATCAGGCAACTGCAGTGGTATCACTTTTTCTCTGAAGTGGATGTGAAACTGTAGGAGCCTTGTACTGCTCTCAGATTGTGAAGTGGATGGGAGAGGAATTACATCAGCACTAACACTTATAGGTAATTGGAAAGGCAATGAACAATCTGAACCAATACATGAAACAACAGTTACATCTGGGCTTGATTTTACAGGACTGGATGGATCTTGTTTTGTCTCTTCTATCATTTCAACATCCACATCCATCTCAGAAGGCAATGTTTGTGTCTCTTGTGGCATTACACAGTTAATGGCAGCCTGAAAAGGCAAGAATGTGTTAATATATCTTTAATGTTGGTCCAAAAACCGAATACACTAATTTTCCTACAATGAAAAAACATGTGGAACAGCACACATACCATTCAGCACATTCAAACCATGTACTCTTTCATGTTCTTTGATCCTTCCTACTATGACCTTGTAACTTTCAATTCCACTTACTATTAGTCAGTTCACAACTATCACCAAAAGAGCAGAACACACTTCCCACTTCTTTTACATCAGATGTGTCAAAGAGGGGCATAACTGTGAAAATTACTCTAAGTACAAACTATGTTATCATACATTAAATTATTACACTTAATGTGAAACTATTTCAAATGCAGGTATTGGTATCTCTAGAGAGAGTTTGTGGACTGCTTGGGGGAGAGGATGAGGGCTGAAAAAAAGGCAAAGCTACACTCATGTCAATTTCCCCAAACTATCTTACCAGAAGATCCCAATTTGATTCTTCCAAGTGAAAAATTGCTTCTCCAACATCCTCTATGCCTGTGCAAGCCTGTTGGGGAAACCAATTAATACATCAAAAGAAAAATTCTCAGTTGCCACATAAAATTACTTTTAAGAGTCAAGAATGAATATCATGACTTAACCTAAAATTGGTCGATAATTCTTCAAAACCACTGCAACAGAATTTCTGCAACTGATTCCATCACCAACATTTGAATTTAACTATTAATGCTATGTACTGTGATGATTTCACGCGTACCTGAAAGTCAGCCAATATTTGTTCTCTATTTTCCGACATATTTAATTACTTCCAACAACACAAATACGAACACCCATTCATCACTATTAACTATTATTTGATGTGAAGATAATGATTCCACAGTAACAACTTCATCGTTCACTTGTTTCAGAAAGATTCAGAAAATCGTACTCCAAAATACCGTCCGTTTCAAGACCATAGCGTCTAATAAACGTTATTAATTAGCCTGCAAGCTGTAACTACACGACACTAATCTCTCTTTTAGAGGAAGTGTTATTATTGCACAAATTACTCAAAATCTGAACAGAATACGAATCCGACAATCAATCAGACCAAAACACCATTATTTTTGATTTGAGAACATACTCTACGTTGAATCAATGTTGACAATATAAACTATAAAACTGGGCCTCTTTGTCGCGGATGAGACATATGTCTGTCCAAAATTATATAATTGTTTCCATAATTCTTGAGACTGAAAGTAAATCTTTCTCTATGGTAAGGAAATTGCTGTGTCTAACAGAAATTGGCAGTAAGGTATTATGCTTTTGTAACGAAGATATTCAACTTGAACCAACTATATGATAGTTGAGGTCCCTGATGTTTACGTCCGTGGCGTTGGCCCCACTTGTTACTTTCGTCGAGGCATGTGTTCTGCTGCAAGGTAATCAGTACGAGGCCCAGGTAGTAATCTATGGGCCAGTACACGCCTGTGGTGCAAAGTTGGTTGCACAGATCATCTAGTATAGTTGGTTGTGATATATATGGTCAGTGGTTGTGGGTAATCTGTGGTTGTGAGTGG
>JGI20166J26741_12216695_pt1 | contig 18095 bp, 9 predicted proteins | sample TergutCu122P5_FD_26741 | JGI IMG/M metagenome (IMG submission 26741)
ATGTCTCGAGATCAGAATGCAGGACGAAGTCATAATATAAAGTTTTATAATAGTTCCTTTGAAAGGGTGGAAGAGTTCAAATATTTGGGAACAACCTTAAAAATCAAAATTCTATCTAGGAAGAAATTAAGAGCAGACTGAAGTCAGGGAATGCTTGCTATCATTCGGTGCAGAATCCTTTGTCTTGCAGTTTTCTATCCAAAAATTTAACGATTAGGATATACAGAACTATAATTTTGCCTGTTGTTTTGTATGGGCGTGAAACTTGGTCGCTCACACTGAAGGAGGGACGTAGGTTGAGGGTGTTTGAGAATAGGGTGTTGAGGAGAATATTTGGGTCTAAGCGGGACGAGGTAACAGGGGATTGGAGAAATCTATATAATGAGGAGCTTAATGATCTGTACTCCTCACCCAATATTTTTCGGGTGATAAAATCGAGAAGAATGAGATAGGCGGGGCATGTAGCGCGTAGGGGGGAGAGGAGAGGCGTATATAGGGTTTTGGTGGGGAAACCTGAGGAAAAGAGACCACTTGGGGAGACCCAGGCGTAGGTTCGAGGATAATATTAAGATGGATCTTCAGGAAGTGCGATATGGGGGTATGGACTGGATCGAGATGGCTCGGGATAGGGACAGGTGGCGGGCACTTGTAAATGCGGGAATAAACCTTCATTCCCCAAAACGCGGGGAATTTCTTGACTAGCAGAGAAGCGGTTAGCTTCTCAAGAAGGACTCTGCTCCATGGAGTATGGAGTGGTATGGAGGCAAATAATGCCTGGCACCCACAGTACTCGGTCAGTGTAGTGACTAGGCAACGGTACGAACGGCACTGGAATATTGTGAACGCAGGTGTTCTACTACCACTTGCAATCTTAAGACCGCTCACTTAACATTCAAATCTCCCCATTTCCCTGCACAGCGCATTTGTTTCTTAAGATTCTCAAAACAAATAGTGACTATTTTCCTTAATCAGCAATAAATGTCTGGTCTTCGTGATGGATATGGAATGTTTTTCTGACGTAGTACCTTAAGAGTTGGATCTCACGTCAGTATTACTCAGCAAGTTGTATGACAAGTGTTCTGGCTTGTATTCTAGAGTTTCTCGCTTCAAACTTCTGTCAGGGCACAGTATCCTGAGGGTCTACGTTGTTTACTTCAGCCCCTCCAGAATGTCAATATACAACTTCAAATTGAGACCATGGCCATTTCCTACCGTATTCTTTCCACTTCACAATTCATTAGTCACTATCGTCGAATTACTTACGGTATCGCTAAATTAACTACAAACAACAAACATAAATTTCGGATTTCAAAGTGTAAAGTTGTACTCTGTCCCCATTCTAATCTCCATTATGATGTCCCTGCCATATCGCCTGTTATTTATGAAGACCCTACTTCCAAATGTCTGCTGACGCGAAACATATGACACTGAATCATTAGATACTGACACTTTCAGAGTTGTAAGAGGCAAATATCTTAACGAGTAACATACAAAAGGAGACGCACAGATGCGACATGTCTGTTTACTTCCCGATGCATAATTAATTATGTACCATGGCGGACTAGAGTTTGATACTCTGCTGACTGTGTATGCAGTTTCAGTAGATAATAACATGACGTAAAGCGACATCGAAGAGCAACGTTTTCTCGTGATAGGATGCAATATCCAGAAATTATTATTTATCGCATTTCAGGGGCGTGGATATCCTAAAAGAGGTAGCAAGCTCTTCCGAAACGTTGGTAACTAATTACTCATCGCCAAGACGCCATACCATGTCAGAGTTTAATTTCTTCTACAACCCTCTGACAACCTGAAATCACGCGAAAAAGAAGTTAATTTTACACCACTTCTGTTACAGATATTTAATTTTACTAAATCTCTCACCACACTTTTCATTTTGTGTAATCGTAATTATTTATTACATGATACGCTCGAACCATAGTTCCAACCATCACTCGTGCTTTCCAGTCAATTTTCCTTTACTTCAATCATATTACTCCATGAATTTCTCCAAATAAGTAAATAAATAACTATCTGCCCCAAAATAACGAAAGAAATTTTCATGTTATCTGTCCATGTAGAATTACTTATTATTCTGTAATAAAAACATTTTATACACAAAGCACAGAAGTGACTGTGGTGTGAGACGCTGCACTGTCTTACTGAAACAAAAAGGCAGGGGCTTTTTCGTAATCAGTGAGCTGGTCACAATTACTTCAGAATGTTTTACATAAAGGTGTGGATTTAGGGCCCAAAAGAAGGTAGGCCCACTAGTCGCACCAACAGCACACCACACACCAACTTTTAACATCAAGTAATGGCACTGCGTGCGTTAACATGGTAAATTTGCTATTAAAAGGTTTTACGTATCCACTGAAATAAAATCAAATTTCATCGCTACATGCAATGAGGGTGGGATCTCTTTCTCTAGTATGCAACTCATGAAGGTATCAGTTCACAAATTCAGTGTTGCTTCTATGTCTGTGACGTGGAATTTGTGAGGACAGAATTGTAGGAGTTTTATTGCATTTCGTCCTGGTGACGCAGACACGTGCATTTACAATGCAGTTCGAGCTTGGAGAAGTCTCCAATCCATCACGGATTTCGTCCAGGGCTCATTTAACACGTGCCTTCTGCGTGCTATCTTACTGAGTGAAAAAGAATCTCTTTTTCAAAAACTTGTCAGGTAGTTGTTAATTGCTGCCCTATTTGGAAAGAGACGCATGAAGAAACTTGATTCAAAATTTACGATGACAGTTCTTGTAGTAACTGTATTTAACGTATCATAAAAAATCATGTGCTGGTCCAGTGAAATAACACAAACACGGTCCATGACGTAACCGACAAGGAATATGGGAGCTAGCCAGTGAACAAGCTTCATGTAAAACGTAAGGGAACCGACGGGAAGTGACTAGTGATTGTGGACATATTAAACGAAGGCCCTACACAAATAGCGCAATTTTTCACTTAAAAAGCTCAGTAGGCTATATAGTGTGATTACTTTTTTATCTTTGTACCGTGCATCTTTTATAATGTTAATATTCTTTTACCAACAAATGCGTTTTTTATTTAACATATAAAATATTAAAATTTACATTAAAACATTTCTTTACAGTCCCTCCCACATGTTTCAGTCCGTGCAGACCATCATCAGGGAGTTTATACTGAACCTGGCCAAAGTTACTTTTTTTGTAGATACAATCAATAAAAATACGTCGTTATAATTAACGCAGTATTGTGGCAGCATGTGTTTCAGTTTGTGGTGTGTGTGCTGCGTGGCGTGCAGAGTGAGACACTATTGTAAATTTTAATATTTTATATGTTAAATAAAAAGTGCATTTGTTGGTAAAAGAATCTTAACAGTGTAATTACTGTTTGCTTTGTCACGTGGATTAAAACAATTGAAGAGAAACAGACATTACAAGTTGTGCTGGCGACTGTTTTGTATATAAATTGGGTCAAATTCTATTTGATATTCAATGAAAATAGATACGAAATAAATAAACTTCAAATTAACAACATTCTGACTTAACCCCATTTTGTAGTTATGGACTTCATTTAAAATGTTCCTCCTTTTTTAAACCAGTACATTTGTAACAATCTTTACAAAAGCTTGGAATTGGAAAAATCGTGAGCCGGTTTAACAAAATGCACCTTCATGCTGTCATTCGAAGTTTTAACTTGTGAAGCTGATAAAGTGTCTTTCAATAAACCAATAATTCGGTACTCGTACGATCCGGTCGAGTTCATAGTTAATTTAATCATCTTTATAATGTAGCACTTTGACTCCATCTTGCTCACTTATCCGAATACAAAGGTCTGACGTTTATTGGTGTCATGTGATATCTGTCTTAAAGGACCGCGATGGATGTACTGTAAGACGACACGCTTCGGAAAACTTCCTTTCATATAAAATACTCGAGATCTTCGCTCTTCTGGGATGTTACGCAGCGTATATTTGTAGTTAATTACTCAAGTTTCAGGATAACCTATCAGTTCCATTTTCCTCCCCTTGCAGATGGTACGGATCAGTTGTCCCGAAGCATTTTTATTTAATTTCCTATATATGATGCGTAACATCCCAAAAGAGCAAAAATCTCAAATTAAATACATCCTACAATGAAAAACATTTCGTTTGCTGAAATGTTATGGGCCTTCGATATAGCATCTTGCAGTTCGGTAGATGGGTACCGGCGTTTCGGATAAATATGGCCTTTCTGCAGCCACCTACATCATGTTACAAGGCTTCGCATCCCAGAAGACGGTGACAATAATACTGACCCTCAAACGGGCGTGCATGCATCAGTCGACAACTTATGTTGCTGGTTTCATAGAAGAACAAGATTATGTCACGTATTATGTGGGAATAATTAAGATGAACTGAAAAATCAGCCCAAAGGAAAGCTATATTTGCCAAGCCCAATTATGCAATAAATAACATTTAATATTTCCGGGTTACTAAATTATTATACCTCTGTGAAATTTGGAAGAGAAGAATCAAAAGTGTTAATAACAGATTCCGACAGTGGGCACACTCCTAACCCGGTTCCATTGATCTCAATTCTCACAGAAGATCCATCTTAATTCAATCTTTTCTTCTCCCCGGTTTTTGAAGTGACAACATTCCAAGCGGTTTTTGGTCCCAAGACTTCGACCGCATTACTTTCTCCCTCTAGTTAAATTGCATGTTTAGCTAAACATAGGTGAACAAACAGATTTTATTTTATACATTCTAAAACTGATTTAGTTTAGTACTGCTTAATGTTATAACATATGATTTTTAAATATCAGGGGTGCTCAAGTCCTATGCGCCAGATCGCCTGGGCGACTGAATTTTGTACGGTGGTGCCTAATATTTGTAGTTCCTAAGTATGGAAATTGTATCATATCACCATCCTGGCACCTAGTTTACTCGTAGGTGTAGATGGTATGAATGGTGACTCGCCAAAGCGTGCACCAAGCGATCATCATCAGGACCATGCAAATGTCTGTACATCAAAACATATTTTCCAGTGTTTTTCTTTCTTCGTTGTTTGCAACTCTGCATTCGTCATGGGTATTGATTTCATTTATTGTAAACAAATATTCACTGTGAAGGCAATGAATCAACTATAAATATGACACTGCGAACTGCGTGTAACTCGTGGAACAGGGTCCATTTGGCAACGCAATAATTGACCAGCTGCTCAGAAACTTCACGTGTTAAACAATCGGAAGTTGCATTGTTTTGTTTACTGGTTTTGCCTATTCTGAGACACGTTTACCATTCTGATATTTTAAGATTTAAGATTAAGATTCTGTTTGTGGTCCTGCCAAGTCAGTTTAATTGACAATGGATTGAAGTCTTATCGGCCGATCAAGCGTATCAGGCTGGAGGTCGTATCCAACGTTTTATCAACGTATCATCAGGTTTGATGGAGGCAAATTCTACGAAACATCGGATACTCCACTTGGACACGGCTGAAAGCACGAATAGATTGCACTGCCTATGTTCGCCATGAAAGCTTCAAATGTTATACATTTCAGTCAGAAATCTATCCACAATGGTGAACTTTACACGTAATAAAACCAAATCTTTCAACACTCTGTCAATGACAAAGTTTTCTCTTTTCCTTCGCCACAATGTTTAAGTTTTGTGTAGAAAGGAAAGAGCTATACATCTCTTACCTGTTCTATTTTACACTCGTTTCCACAACCCACGTCGAAACTCCCATCTTCTGTTTTGTTCTGGAAAAAAGAATAGAAATAGCAAGATTATTAACAAAACTGTGTACTACTAGAGAGCAGATTAAATTCAGGGAGTGCTCAGTGCCATTCGGTCCAGAATTTTGGTTCACCCGTTTGCTATCTAAAAGCGACACAATTATGTGGGTTTTACCAGTTATATGATATTATTACGAAGTTTGATCTCTCATATTAAGGGAAGACAGAACACAGGTTAGGGGCGGTAAAACACAGGGTGCTGAAGAAGATATTTAGGTCTGAGGAGGCGGAAGTAAGAGGAGGCTGGAAAAAAGTTCACAATGCGTCGCGTCATAATTTATCCAATATTATAGGCCCAGTGACTGAGAATACCTCGATCTAAGGGCCTCACCAGGTTAGGTGCTTCTTTGCTTGAAGACGAAGCACATCCGACTTCCGAAACCTCGTGTTTTTTTTTTAATTTAGACAATGGTGAACTCCCCCTACCCCCATCCCACCCCCCCATAAAAGGAGATTGTGTCTGTGGTTCATAATTGAGCTGAAGAATTAAACGAGGATAAGATGGACAGTGCATGTGGCAGGCATGGAAGAGGAGAAAACTGCATGGACTACCTTGTGCGGAAAATTGAAGGAAATAATCACGTGGAAGTCTTCACAGTACGTAGGAAGACAATATTCAAAATGATCTTACAGAAATAGAATATAATGGCGTGGACCGAATTCATCTGGTTGATGTTAGGGACGAGTGGTTGGCTCTTGTGAACAAGTTACTGAAATTTAAATTCTCTAATATGCGGGGAATTTGTTGACTGAGAATCTTTAACTGCTGAAGAAGGACTCTCTTCCATGGACTTAGCTGTTAGTGCACCTAACGGAGGACCAGCCGTTCAGCATTTTACTTAACGAGACACTGAGCAGCTGGGGCCAAAGTCAGATATGCTTCATATCTTGAAAATGTCCGCGCTGTAGCCTAACAGCATAATAAGAAAATTTTTATTGTATCAGAATGAGGATGACCCATGGAAACAAGAAGAATACTGTTTCCCGTTATTTTATTAAATAAATACATTCCTTTTGTCCAAATGACTATATTCTGGATAAGAATATGAATATATATATATATATATATATATATTATAAACTAGATACTTTGTAATTTTGGTCCAAATGACTATATTCAGAATACAGACTTACGTAAAATATCTCCCTTAAATATGCTGATAGCTTATTAAGACTCCCAAATAAAATTAATTTGGTAAATAATGCTATATCACGTGAAAGGCATTTGAAAGTGACATTATAAGAAGAATAATATTTTACTATAAGAAAGAAGAATTTTTAGGGAGACATTACGTAATGAGCATCGTCATAAATGTTTGTCTTCCCCAAATATCATTCGGGGTGATAAGCTCAGTTTGGATGAGCCGGATGGTGCTCTATCACGCACGGGGAAATGAGAAATACATTCGAAACTTTAGGCCTAATTGATGGTACGAAATGGATTGTAAAGAAATAAGACGTGATTTTGTGGCATGATTTCAACTGGATTAGGACTGGGACCAGTGACAAGCTCTTGTAAATCGCCGACGTCCTTTGAAGCGGTGGAGTTTGTTTTCCGGCCGATCAGCTGCTGCTTCCGACGGTCGAGTGCGTAGAATTCCTGCTTCTTATTAAAAAAAAAGAGGGTCCACATCTCGGCCTAGTTGCAGCTCTCTTGACTGGGTCATTTCGTTGACTCCCTCCAAACAGTAGCTAGGTTAGTACCTCAAAATATGCCAACACCACTTCCTTCTGCATGATCTCAGTTCCATCATTTGACGCTATATATAGGCTGAGCCACTGACATAGTCGTTAATTATCATAACTTGTAAACAGTCGAGTTAAATAAAGAGCTTTATCATCCGAGGTATTTGGTTATGTGAAAACCTTTTTCACAAGTTCTATTTACTACAATATTAACAGAATTTCACCAGTTATGTTCTCTACAACGCCTACAATTATTTCGGCAGTTGCGTTATCTGCAACATCTAACATAAACTTACAAGTTCTGTTCTCTATAACAGCGAACATTATTTCACCAGTTCTGTTCTCCACAACTTGTAACCTAATTCAACAGTCATGGTCTCCACAACGCCAGTTCTCTTCTCTGCAACATCTAATATAATTTTAGAAGTTCTGTTCTCTACAACATATAATTTCACCAGGTTTATTTCCTACAAAATGTAATATAATTTCACCAATTCTGTTCTCTAAATTTCATCAATTCTGTTCTCTACAACACGTAACGTAATTTCTCTCCTTTAATCAGCAATCAAAGTAAGAGGTATTCTATAAGCTGATGTGCTGGCTGGCTGGGAGTCTAACTTGTAGACTCCCTAACGTGGTGAGGTCCCCTCCAGCGAGGAGATTTCGTAAGTTCAGTCACTCTTGATTGATGTTTGGCTCCTCGTAGATGAGGTTTCTATAACACACACAGCGACGCACCACAGCCGGTAGGACTCCTCTGGACGAATGGTCAGTTCGTCGCAGAGACCTCTATCTGACAACACACAACACTCACAACAGACAGACATCCATGCCCCCGGTGGGATTCGAACCCACAATCTCAACAGGAGAGAGGCCCTAGAACTACGCCTTAGACTGCGCGGCCACTGGGACCGGCACGCTAAAACATCTAACATAATTTCATTTCCCTCAGTTTCACAAGTGAAAATCAAACAACGAAACTGATACTGCACTTCCAGGAGGTCACCAAGGAACCCCCTCTCTCTTTGCCTGAAGACATCAAGGTGTTTTTGTGCATCTTCTGACTTCCTGCCCTTACCGCAACAGATGGTTGGCGAGCACAGGAATGGAAATCAGAGTAGTTGGCAGGTAGGAAGTAGGCCTATATCCGGAGGTACTTCACCCCTGACGGGGTTAACCTAAAATATTTTGACATAAGAAAGTGGCATAGAAAGAGCGGACAGGAATTTATAAGATAATACTGTAAGATTAGAAATGTTTACAGTAAGTAAAATCCCATGGAGCAATCAACTGCGACACGGCTAGGTTAATATAATGTTTCGCAGAATTTGTTGTCTCCATTGTCATGATCGATATCGTGGAGACATACTCTCTCCAAATTTTGGCTTGTAGCTTAACAATAATGTGTGTGACCATGCTATGGCTCAGGTGCTTAGTCGCCGACCTCTAATCGCGGAGGACCGGATCGGATCCCAAGTCAGTACATGTGGGATTTATGGTTGACAAAGGGAAAATAGGGCAGGTTTCTCCTAACATTTCTTCTTTACCGTCTCACTATCATTCCACCATAATCAGCTTTCACGTATCTCTATATCATTCCACTATTGCCCCATATTCATTCTTCATAAACAACGAGGCTACGTAAACTTAGCAAATTAAAGCGTTGCAGAATGGAGTGATAAGCAATTCGGCGGCTAATTCTTCAAAATATTTCAGTAAATTTTGTATCGTATCTCTCTCTCTCTCTCTCTCTGGCTGTGTTCATTACCTAAACATGTAATTAAGTAGCCAGTTAATTAAACATGTCATCACAATCAGCCTGCCAACTAAACTACAAAGCTTTTGAAAAGCTTACTATTAAACAGGTCGTCCCGCTTTCGTAGGACATGAAAAGTCCACTGCCCTGTTCAGAACGTAATTCATTCAATTGCACTGCAATTAACATTTCATTATTAATTTATCTGTTGCTCAGCATGAGCGTTTCTTCACTTACGCAATGAAAGCGTTGTTTCTACGTAATAGTATTATGCGTCAACCTCTGGGGAGGCAATAAACATGACTTACAAGTCGAAGAGCTTTGACTAAATAAGTAAAGTAGTTATTAAATGTTCACGGTCATTAATTATACAAATTATTAATTATATTCAGGAACACCGCGATGTGGCCATTTTGAATTGTCCTCAATAACCGGCTCTGAACTTTATCCTAATTCCAGTCCACATTCCTAATGTTATCCTGATTTTAGTCCATACTCAGTCCCCACCTTCATATAGTATCCTGATTTAGTCCACACAAGTTATTCTGATCTATTCCACACTCACACCGTTATCCCAATTCCAGTATACATTCATATATTATCACTCATATTATCCTAATTTCAGTCCATGCACATAAAGTTACCGTAATTCCAGTCCACTCTCGTATGTTATCCTGACTCCGGTCCTCACTCATATTATCCTAATTTCAGCCCATGCACATAATGTTACCCTAATTCCAGTCCACTCTCGTATGTCATCCTGACTCCGGTCCTCACTCATATTACCATAATTTCAGTCCATGCAAATAAAGTTACCCTAATTCCAGTCCACTCTCATATGTTATCCTGACTCCACTCCTCATTCATATTATCCTAATTTCAGTCCATAGACATGTTACCCTAATTCCAGTCCATACTCCTTTGTTATCCTGACTCCACTCCTCAATCATATTATTCTGATTCCACTCCATGTCCACAACGTTATATTAAATGCAGTCCACATTCACCATATTAACCTGATTCCAGTCGACACTCATAATATTACCTTGATTCCAGTCCATGATCTTAGTGTTAACCTAACTGCAGTTCACATTCATAATGTTAGCCCATTTGCACCCACACTCGTAAGTAACCCTGATTCAAGTCGACACCCTCCTAAAGTTATCCTGTTTCCTACTCCAGTCTCTGCCCTGGGTTATATTTCAGGTTCACATGTGGGTCAATATTACGATTACGTTTTCTGGTATGTGACGCCGTGTACTTGACAAATGGATACTAACTTTCCATTGGAACCCCTTTTAAACCAAAGATGGCGGCAAGACATTCCTCCGAGACATATGTACCTATATACTAAATCACACGGTGTCACATTACATAAAAAAGTAATTTTCATCTTCATTTTATGTACTCCGACTAATATTCATTCATTTCTTCTTTTTCCTTCAAGGCGGCATTTGCCGTCAATTTTCAAAAATTAATTACGTTGAAAAGTGCCATATGAGAGTATCAGTTGGCGGAATTCAAGAGCTCTAAATCAGAACAGTGCTGTAGTGTCGTTCCCACGGGTGCGGCTGTTTGCGCTCAGTCAGGTGTGATGGCTTGACAGCAGGTGAACCAGCGGACATCCGGTCGGCCCCTGCAGCCCATCATGGTAGACCATTCGACGGTCACGTAATTCTTTGCCTCACTTATTTATTAGATAAAATTCATCTTTACTTCACCTTCAGCAGGCAACATGTGCAGTAAGGTCCACTGAAATTACAACACTGTAACCTCTGAGTTTCCGGTGTCCTTACATTCAAATTCCTTTCCTTGGTGCGGATCTTTTGGTTTGTTTGGACGCTTTTCAAAAGCTAGAAGATTTACTATTTATCGGCTTATTTAATATGAGAATGAAAAGGACATGACGGCAAGTAACACCTGTGGAGGGATGTTCAGTGCATATAGAGTTCAATCGAAAAACCCAATAGACATCATCAGATATCTGGATATGAGTGGAAGTATTACATTGAAACATCGAGTAAACAGGCCCAAAGTTATGGATCGGACTGAAGTACTTCAGGATGGATGTACAAATTGTGGCAATGGAAGTAGTTTTCATCCTGCAGGCGAGGTCTCCGTTCTTCTTGGATGTGACGCCGCGTGATTGGGTAAATGTTTTCCGACGTTTCGAGACAACACACTGTCCTAATCTTCAAGAAAATGTACTTAGTCTAACATAGAATGATGTCAGCCACAAAATACGGTAATAGGGGAATACAAATTGATATTCCGGTTCCAGAATTTACGCTGCTACTACAACAGTTTTCATAATTTATTACAATTCAAGCTAACAAATGCACACAGTTGTATTAGCGTAATAATATTATTACATTAAACACTAACTCCTAGTAATAATTTAATTATAATACAAGGAATGGGAAATGTAACCTTTTCTTCATCTCCAGCAGGGATGAATAACCAAATATTACTTTAAAAATTGGCTAGAAACATATTATTTTAAATATTATTTATGAAATGTTATTTAAGGATTAGGTAAAAATTTGTTTTAGAAACATTTAACTCAGAAGGTTATCTACCACATTTGGGCATACAAATATAATCTCCTCTTCCATGAAATTTTATAGCTTTTACACAGGATTCTGACAATGGTGTACGACATTTGAACTCCCAGAATGTTAGGACTTTGTCCATCGTATGTGTCAAAACATAATACACCACGATTCTGGAAAGGTACGCTCCCCGTACTCAGGCTTACTTTTTCCAAAACAATTGTCACTAAAAATTAGAGTGTAAATAATCATCTAGTGTTATCTGTTATGTAAGTGTAAGCCTGAAGGCGGACAGCAGACCTCTCTCCGAAACGTAGTGTACAGTATTTCGATGCATACGATGGGAAAAGTCTAAGAATTCTATGAGTTTATAACTTTCGCTTTATCGGTATAAATGTCTGAATCTTTTAAAATGGCTAGACTTCTATGTAGCTATAAACATTGTAGAAAGATCGTGGTTTCGATTCACGATTGGGTCATTAGAATTCTTCATTGACTTCATCTTTGCGGCCCCAGTATGGCCCTGGGGTCGACTCAGCCTCTAACAGAAAAGAGTACAGTGGTGTCTCTTGGCGGGAGGGGGGTAAAGGCGGTCGGTGCGTAGGGTGAAAACCTTACAACCTCCGTGTGCCGATTTTCTAGAAATTCTGGGAGTCTCGACCTCCTTGAACCCTAAAGGCCTGTCCAAGCCTGTAATGGGATAGCTTTACCTTTTATAAACGCTGTATATTATTATACTGACGCTGTTTAACTCTTTTCAAAGTTTCAAGTTCAAGAACATAACCAAAACTAGTAACAACTATTTAGGTATAAGGCTTCATAGTAATCTGTAGTGGCCGAAACATGCAGCCAATTGCTGTTGTCCTTGTCGTCGCCGTCCATTTTGTTGCAGTAAATATAATCACTCCCGCATTTACTACGGTGCGCTGGAGTACACTAGAAGCTATGGGCTGGACGAGCCGAGTTCTATGCTTTGAAGCAACACAGTTTCTCTCTTCGTTATCGCGCCGCGATTTGATGTAGAGTCCACCCAGCCTTCTGTGCAATAGAATCTTACCACTCTCGTAGAATTAAGCGATTTCAGAATATAAACTTCTGACACGTATTAGTAACTGTCCGCAAAATCTGCCTCACTAAACCTATGGTAGCAGACACCGAAGGCTCAGCACCTCAAAAGTCAAAGAACACCGACTTGACAATTTGAGCCAGTGCCATCTGCTTTGAATCTAGACAATGTGTTTCCATTACATCCGTCTTAATATTAACATCCAAACTCTTCTGTTTTCCACGACTTTTTCTAAGAGTCAGTGTTGTGTTTCCTTTAGTTCCAACACAGATTTCTGTCTGTATCCTCTACGCACTTAATATCCCCACATGTTTCGGTGATGGCATAATAGGTGCAGTGACTATGGTACGGGCTGGGTGATCTGGGATTCGAATGCTGGTAGAGGAAAGAGATTTTTTCTCTTCTCTAAAATATGCACAACGGCCCCAGGGTCCACCCCGCCTCCTATTAGCCGCGAGGTGAGGAATGAATGGAGCTGTACCACTACTCGCCTTAATTGCCTTCATGGCGTTGAAAGGGACAATTTTACCTTTACGGTTTATTGCCATCTTCAGGCGTAGCATACACAAATACCAAACTGCGGTGCACATTTTTAAAGAATAAACACAGAAGCTTTATTATGAAGGAAAAATTTGTATGTAAATAAATACAACATGACGCAAAGTACGTAATTGTTCCAAGAGGTTTTCTCCGTCGAACGTCTACACATTTATCGTCTCTTCCATCCCCTAATATTCCCGGGTAACTATAGCCTCCTTGATTTCACTATCCTAACCTGTATAAATCAGGAAGTTCCTCATTATATAATAATATCCCAAATTGTTCATTCATCCTTCAGAGGTCCAATATTTTCCTGAGCACTGTAACACTTGCAACGTAATGCACCTCCTTTCATAAGCAGTGATAACATTTCTGCCAAACGTATTGTTTTATATACCCCGATATTCAGCGTTTCTCACACTTGGACGGCTTATAAATTTAAAAAAAAAAATAATTTCCAGATTTAATCTTCTCGCAAAAGCGCATACAGCAGTTGTATATAATTGATGTATACAGTCCATGCTAATGTGTACATTCGGAAGTTTGTACAGCATATGGCAGGCGGTACTCTGAGCATACTGCGCCTTGGCCTATTCCCGGCATGCAGCTACAACAATGTAAGGACAGTCTGCTCTGTAGCCGAAACTATCAGCATCATCGCTATCACAAACCCTCCTACATTAACTCGCTATATGACTGACTGGGGTAGATTACTGAATGTTCAGGTAACTAGCTTATTACCTAAATAACTCATTATACTCTATAATAACTAACAATCCCCAACTTATGGAACTCTCTAATACACGATAAACATTTACAGATACACATCGACTTGCGGAGTATTTGCTTTGCAGAAGGTCTGGTGCAAGACGAATTTTGCGAAAGTCGCAACTGACTGTACATATTACCAAATGTATATGTATACAGAAGACAAAATCCAAACTCTAACACGCCAAAAACCACTCGGTCGCAGCATGACCGTCCCGCTTCCTGTGTTATCGCTCAGCAATACTCTTCTGCCACATTCGTTTTGTTACAATTTAATTCCCTCGGAGAAACATTCGTCGTGCGTTCCATAAATGTTATTATTACGTTGAAATTCTTTACTTTTTAAAAATTGCGTGCGTAACTTGAAATTGCATACGTAAGGGAGTGTCCGCTTCTACTTTCCTAAATAGTATCGACCGCTTGGTCTTAGTAATCTAGATCCAGTTTACTTTCAGTAGGTACAAACTGGATTTGTAAATGTCATTTAAGTAATATGTTTTACAGAGTTAATACGTCTTGCTAATGTATTACGCAAAAATAACACAGTTTCGCCAACAATATTCATTAATTACACTGTCTGTCTTGCGAGATGTTCATAGCCTTTTCCAGAGCGAGTTCTCCACAGAGTTTCTTTATTTCTCCTTCTTGGAATTTCCAGCACCTTTTCTGTTCCTAAGATAATTCACTAACAACACAACTCTTCTTCTTCTTACTCTGTATTTTCTCTTTTATCTCTCATTTAGGAACGTGTTTTAGAAGGCAGTTCCTACGCATTAAATGAGCACACCAGTTAGCTTTCCTTCTGTTTAACGTATGTATTCTAGGATATTTTCTCGCCCTTGCCTCTGTGTAATACTACTACATTTTTCACGTAATAGGCCTAACTGATCTCCTCCGTCCTTCTCCTGCACAACATTTCAAAACTTTCGAGGTGTTTCATATCTAATTCCAGAAGTGCCTTGGTTTCAACACCATATAAAATCACGCTCAAACGGTAACATTTCATTATTCTCTTCCTTAAATTTAAGTCGAATATGCTGGTGAAAAGAAGAGTCTTCTTCTAGTGATAACGGGATCAGCACAGTTTAAAAGGCATTGAACACTATTAGTCTACGTGTTCATTTCGACCAGAATGACTCAACAGCTGTGAAGCGATGTGGCTTTGTTTGTTTACTCCATTTTCGTTTGAAGCGCGTTAATACAGGTTTAAGAAGAGTTCACGATTTCCATAAAAGACGGGAAATTTCTTGAACAACTAAATGACCCTTGGCTTTTGCAGGAATTTACGGTATGGATTTGGGCTTAGTTATTTTTAGCTTAATTAGAATTTTAGCCTAATACACACTACAATAAATGATATGCCTACACAGGACAATGGAAAACAAAAATACTTAATAATACCTGCACCTATTGTCAAGACTGCCCATCCCTATAGCCTCGCAGTCTAAGACATGGGTCTGTGACCGCTAACTTGCTGGGACTGCGGTTTCGAATTTCGCCTGGGGCATGGATATCTCTTGTGAGTTTTGGTGTTGTGCTGGTAGATGACTCTGCGTCGAGCTTATCACTCGTCCAGAGGAGTCCTACCGAGTGTGGTTTGTCTAAATGAGTGTGATCGCGAAGCCTCGTCCATGAGGAAGTCCTGGCCCACTAGAGGGTGTCGAGCCATGGAATAGGGGGGGAGGGTGGATTTTCGAGAAAATGCAAGACGACATGCACGTACAAACACATACACAGACAGAAAAAGAGAGAGAATAATTAGGAAAATTACCTTATATTACGAGATTTGAGGTTCCCATAGCCATGTTGCTGATTGTTCAAGTCTCCTGGAATGTTACGCCGCTTCGACTTTTGATCAGCAAGTTATTGCCTTCATTTCAAAGATCTAGAAATCCGAACAAGTTTTGGCTGGCTTGCTGGCTTCACCCTCAAAATGAAGGTACTACGATCCTTCGCAACAACGGTGAATTTAGCAGTCAACAAGGTGTAATATCCCAGACGACTTAAATATTCAAAATCAACAATAAAAAATAACAAAATACAGCATTTCCTCTTCGCAAATTAACTTCAGATGACGGTACACTTTATTACTGCTTAGTGCGTGAGTTCTTCAAATATCTGACGTACCCTCAAAAGAACATAATTTTAGAAACGCTATTATGGTCGTGACGTCATATTGTTTCACTGTGCCCTTGTCCGGTTGTCGTCAAGTTTACAGTGCACCGATTCATCATGCACACTGTAAACTGAATAATTCTTGTTTCTCATTGTCAATTATCAATTATTGCAGAGATCTACTGTCTTTTCCTAATTTAAACCACATATTTTTCAAATTACTCCTTACTGGAATGAAATGTGTTTCTCCTGCAGATAACCCACAAGCTGTAACTTCTGACCTCAGTAATTTATAGGTTGTATTATTTCTTTCCTATGTAAACACGACACTGATGCATGTTCTCTCTCTGCATTATCAGGCTTTGTACATATGGCAACACTTCTTTTTACGTACCGTTAGTCAAGTAACACAGAGCAAAGTTATGTATATTATTACACTCTTCATCTGGTATCACAGCACAGGTATTAATTAACACAGAGCTTCTTGCACTTCAGCATAAGCGACACTTCATAGTATTGCAACCCCTGCTGTAAGGTGAAGCTCTGGAAAGGAAGCATTCCGTCACAAATGCTATGTACTCCTGTTTACAGTGATATTCAGATTGCGTTCAGAGCACTCTAGGGTTTCCACACCAGACTTCCGCAGGAATATTGCATTTTTCTTTAGCAAATTTTAGAGATTCCAAGAGTGAATTTCATCCCGCAAGGACATTTTCTTTAGAACAGGGGTTCTCAAAATTTTTGGACCTCTTGCAGAGTTAGTGAAACCTACGGACCAGTTCTCACAAAAATGTATTTAGACGTATAAAACAGATGTGAGATTTGTTGGCGTTAAACATTTTTGGAGTCTACAGGCCATAAATTACTTCGTTGTCTTCATTCGTTGCTGAATGGAAAACTAATTTCAGTTAGGAATAAATGAAAATAGAGTTGTGATTCTTTTCTCGTACAAGTTCACGGACATCCAGAGACTTATCCATGGTTCCCAGAAGGGTCCCTGGAAACCAGATTAAGAACTGCCGCTTTAGAATATAACTGATAAATGTAATTTTGGTAATTTTGGATGTTTTTAATGCTTTCATTTTCTACCAAATATTCGCGCATAATCAGTGTTGGAATTCTTCCTCGTGTAAATTTAATTATGACGTTTGCATTTTGCACATACACAGCCACCTCCGTCTACACTTATAACTAAATTCTCATGTAAATGCTAATGCTAAAACTTTTCTTTGCACACAAACGACGAATTCGCCTCAGGATTTGGAACATATAGAAACTAAATTCTGCCTCTCAAGCAGGAGTGTTACTTTATATCGACTTTTAAATTTCTTCTGCTTTGTTCTCCTATTCCAAAATTTAAAATCCCAATCCTTTTCTCCTTGGTATTTCTTCCAGGCTCTTTACTGCTAAATTCGCGTATGAGTGAACACTCTTTAAGCATGAAGTGCGAAATTCACGTTCTTTCACGTACCCTAATAACATGTACCGTCCCTACCACAATTCCCAACAAGCATTCAATTTTAAAAAGAGCGCTCAGTATCTCCAGTGCTGCCATCTCTGAACAGCAGCTGTAAATAGAGGTGTCAACACACTACTCAACGGATCTAGTGTTGAGTCTTGGAGAAAATGTGTGGTCTATGTGTAAGTATGATTTATGTGGGTAATCCACATTCTAGTGTTCAAAGGCAAGTTATATCCCCAATTTTATCATTAGCATATAGAAAACATATTTCTGGCTGGGAAACTTTGGTCGGGCTGGGAAACTTTGGCACAGCGAAGATTGATAGCCCGTATATGCGCCCTTTTCAAGGCATACACCGGAGGACGGGCTTGGAAAGCGATAGGGGAT
>JGI20166J26741_12217806_pt1 | contig 18093 bp, 13 predicted proteins | sample TergutCu122P5_FD_26741 | JGI IMG/M metagenome (IMG submission 26741)
CATGCCTCCTTCCAGCCTCTGTAACAAGAAAAGGCTTGCAATTCGGCACAAGAACAGACCCCTCTTTCCAACGACACTATTGATTCCGTCCTATGACATCGGGAAGTAGGTCAGGCTAAGGACTTATCAGCACCCCCTCATATATATATTATGCGGAATTTCTAATGACTTACAAGACCCATGACCTGACAGACAGAAACAAATGACATTACTATTTATCTCATGAGCATTCCATTCTTTTGGGATTGAAAACTTCATCAAAGGGTATTCGAATCCTGGTACTTCAAGAAAAGGGAGTGCCCATATCTTAAAGGGTGACAGGACCTAGAACCTAATGACCCTTGAAGATGAGCAAATTACATTCCCTTGAAACGTCTGAATCCAATTACCCACTGATTCAGTGTCATATCCCGCAACAGAATCCATGCCACATTGTTGCAAAATCCTCACAACTTGCAAGATATTTCATTTTCACCATGAACTGCACAACAAAGATACGGACATTATTTTACTCATATCATTATCCTAAATTATGCACACAGTTTATTCATTCAATACATTATACAATAACTGATTTTAAGCCTTCGAGGTGATTCATGCACTGTCTGACAGTTGGCTATACTGTCAATGTTTCAAAGGAACATGCTGCCTCCATCTTCAGGGTTGGAATTTGTACAGCAAGAAGGTGTTTAGGTTATTTTCAGTCTACTACACATGATACCAATTTCTCTTAAATCTCTAACCGAAGTTTAATGACCTCTCTTTGTGAGTTGAACATACAGTACAGGGTATTCCATTGGACCTTGCCTGCCCAGCTGAATACAGTCACATTTTCACATCTTCTTTCTCTAAGAACTACATGCCTCACACTTCTAACTACAGTTCTTCAGAGGTTCTGACACAAAATGTTTCAACCAAAATTCTGAGTTAATTTCTTGATTTGACATACTCTACATGACCAGCCTACTTAGACACTGCTGATTCAAATGCCCTAACAAGATGAGGTAAAGAGTACAGAAACATGAAATATTAAACTACACCCTAACAGAAATTACATACCTTAGACCCAAGCAAAGTCGTTGCATTGCTTGTAGAACAGTAGAATAACCGATCCGGATTCTTTCCTGCATGTGTATACCAGGTGCATGATAGGCCACTGAACCTCTCTCTGTTCACACGATATTCTTCCACAGCAAGGTTAGACTGCAATAAAGTTCTCTTAGTATAAATACAGGCAGACCAGAAATGTTGATATGTTAATAAGTCTCAAAATACACACACACATTAAGTAGTGTAAGTCCTAACAATAGACAAACTATACACTACAGGTCTCAAACATTAGACAACAGATGAGATTCGAGTTTTGAAAAATATATTTTGCAATAAGGCAATAACAAAAAGCAAAGGATTACAAAGATGACAACAATTACTTCGAGTACCAGGTCATATTAAATAATATTCCATAATATTAATATCGTAACCACAAAGGTATCCCAACAAAGTCATATGGGGGAATGCGACAAATCATATGGGGGAGTGGAGGTATACAGTCATGCATTCTTAACCTTGGCATTCGATGGAGGTGACGAGTCAAGTCATTCAACTAGTCAAAAATGCCCACATTTCATAGATCCCCCCAATTTCTTCATTCAAACCACCCACCACTCCAACCTCTGTGTACCAGATGAACTTCATCCATACCCAAAAACCACACTGCTTTAAGGTCCATTTGATACTTCCCCCCATCTACACCAACTTCTTCCAGCTGAGTTCTTCTCTTCTCTTCTCTTCAAGTTATTCTCTTCATGTTATTTCATTTTACATGCCCAGTTCATATCATTTTCCTTGATTCAATCACCCTAAGAATATCTGGCCAAGAACACAAATTTATGCAGCTTCCATTATGTAATTTTCTGCATCTTCCATTACTTCTTCTACCTTAGGGCCATACATTCTGCTCAATGTATACTTTTCAACTGACATGTTATACACATACTGATACAGACATGGAAATTACTAACTGCAGGAATGTATGTAAGGAAGTACAATATTTCACAACATCTTCTACAACGTCAGTAACGTAACTCGACATACAAGCCAGTAAGGAAGCATAAATTAATACACACAGATACAAAGAATTAACCACAGTTTCTGTGATACCCTGAACCTGTGCATTAAATGTTACTGTTGAGTGTTTCACACAAATGATGGGCAATGTGGTGAATAAAGTACAAAGATGAATAAGAAACTGTTTTTCCTGACTGATCGGCCAGTGCCAGTATTACATCTATACAAATATCACAATATATGACAGCACATAGAACAGCGCTGCATACTGTGTATATGATGGTACCCCCACCTTGTGTGACTGCAGTGAAGGAGTAAACTCTGCCACCAGCTCGACAGCCCTTACTAAGCGAGTGCATGCACGATCCTCCTCTTGTGCAGCAGCCAGCAGTTCTTTTGGCAGGTGCATAAGCGTACTTACAATATCCACAAGATGGGAACCCAACTACGACAATACAAACACATCATGAATTTCACCACAAAATTCATATCAATACACAGTGCCCATTAGCACATTCAATATTCATTTTAAATATCACACTAACAATGCAGGGTATCTGCCATAAATCCTAATATACTTACAGACTTTACAGCTAACTTGTAAAAGAATCCAAAGAGTCCAGACCATTAGTACTAAAGTCTACTACTGACCACAATCCAAAGCTATGCAAATGCTATATAATTTTCAACAAAAATTTAAAAGTACAAAACATTCTACCATATGACAATGATGTATGAGGGCATATCCTAACGTGCCTGAACTTGCCACTAGGACCAAGAATGACAAGTAGTACAGGTTTCTACCATTAAGTGATGTAGTATCACTATCTTCTGTGTCAGTCTAGTGAGTTCTGGTATCAAAAGCCTCTGTGTTTCTTCTCGGTTGATATTTACTGTTGTGCATGTTCAGTGCAATCTGCAGTTTTCTGATGCCAGATCTGAAAGAAGTTGGTTTTGGACTTGGAAAACCATGCCAGAAACACATGAGATGAAATCTCATAATGAAACTACAGCTATGTGGGCATCTTTTCCAGCATGTCCCAGATTATCAGGAAAAATTTCTGACCATCCAGCCTGCAATTCCAGAAAGTCAGTTCCAGTGGTGCTTCCAGCAGTATTAGAAATGCTGGACCAAATGCATACTCAGGAGGGGACTACTACAAAGGGGAAAACAATGACCAATAAGAAAGGGAAGCATACAGCTGCATTGTCAACTCAGTCTGGAAATGTTTGGATATGCTCTCATATGTGATACAGAACTATACCAACATAAACAAGACAGATATTTTGTAAGACATATAATGTTAAATTACAATACAGTAGACTATTTTAAAATTACCTCTCTCTCTTTTGTAACGTATTCCAAATAATTTTCAATAGTCCGAGAAATGAACACAACATCCATTTTATCTTGCAGTTGCTTTCCACTGCCAGTGAAGTTCTTTAACCGCTTAGCACTCTCCAGCACGCTGCCTTTTGCCACACTCAGATTTACCTGTAACAAAAAAAAACTGGAATGAGTTAAAAAATGTGTCAAAAACACATGAAGACTAGGAGACATGCTTTCATGAAAAGCACATGGAGAATACGAGACATATTTTCATCTATGTCAGGGAAAAAAAAATGTGCAATGCCAGCACCAAACTTTATACACAAAAATCAACTGGAAGGAAACAAGAGATGGCCTATAAGTAGGAAGAAATTAACTTTTAGAACTTACCATGCTTGTCATGAGGTTATCACTCAGTGTGTGCTGCAGGCCTGAGGAGCCACCTGCTAAAATGTGGCAGCTCAGCTTACCTTGGCAATACTGTCACTTACTTACCAAAGATGGGGAGGGGAGAGATGGCCCAAGCAAATGCAGGGTGCAGAACCTTCCAAGGGTTTTATATCTATTAGTTCACCCCGCCCCCATCCAAACATTCAAAAGTGATATGGCATACTTAAAAAAGTATCAGGATTGGGTAATTTTTATTCTAGTATGTCTTCCATTTGGCAGAACAGTAAGATGTAATATGCCTCAGACATTACTTACTCCATGCAGCAGAGTCCTTCTTGAGAAGCTAACTGGTTCTGCTGCTAGTCAAGAAATTCCCCACATTTTATGGAACCCAAAAGATCATTACCATACTCACAAGTGCCTGCCACCTGTCCCTAACCTCAGCCAACTCCATCCAGTCCCCAAAACCCCCTCCCACTTCCTGAAGGTCCACCTCAGACATAAGAAATCAAAACCAAAATGTTAAAAATCTGCTGTCCCCTAAGCAGTAAACATTCAAATACAATTACAGAACATGAAATCAAGGACAGACCTTGGAAAACTGCTCCAGAATCTTGGTGGTCTCACTCACGTAAGGGCACGCAGTTGTATTCAGCCCCTCCCAAACTCCAGATTCTGTACAAGTGTACAGAGCCTTGAGAGGGGGCTTATATCCCATACCAGTCAGTTGTTCTCCTTCACACTGAAGCTCTACTGTGTATCCAACAACTGTCTTTGGCCATGTGTAAACACCTTTGTTGTTTGAGGTTACTGTTCAAATGAGAAAAATTTCTACTTACTTTCTTGTATTGTTGCATTGTTCATATTATTAATTATAAAAGATTAAGAAACAAACACAATGCACAGAAAAACCAATTTATTCAACTCTCCTACATGCTTCAGCCCTGCAGGGCAATCTTCAGAAAGAAAAATTGATATATGAGAAAATACTGAGGTTACAAAACAGTGACAGCCCCAAGTCAGCTGACTTGTAGGTGTAACTTTAGTAAATTCCTGACAGACTAACAATCCAGTCGTTATTTTAATATCGTCATAATAACGACATCAAGGAATAAATACAACTACACTCACATTTCTTTGAAACCTTCATGCTAAACCAAGAAAGGTGTGATAACAATTTAGGAACAGACCTGATTATGAATTAAACTCCTTTCAGCAATAAGTTATTTTATAACAACACTGCACTGTATAACCTATGTGTTTTACTGATCTTTGGCCATCAAAAGAAAGAGAAATACTGTTTCAACAACCACCAGGGCAGAATTCATACAAAAGTAAAAACACATCAGTTGAGAATTCAGCATTCCAATTTTACTATCACAGTAAATGTTCAGAAAAACCTTAAGAGTATCATAAGTCTGCTGTTACCTGAACAGTTTCTTACCTGTCTGTGGACAATACTCAGTGTCTTCAGAAATAACAATCACTGATATAGTTTGTGTTTGATTTCCTTCTTCTGACACCAGCCGACAATTCCATTTACCACTGTGGTCACGCTGAAGATGCTTGATACTAAGTGAGCTGTAAATGTTTAATAAACAAATCTCTTATAATATTTATACAATCTTATGACAATCTCAGACAAGCAGAATTATTTAATTTAAGAGATGTAACATTTCTAGGCATTTCTTTTCTATAGCACTATTCCACATTTCTTGGCCATTTTCACAACTCTCCAGCATTTGTAAGGCACAAGTTGCTCTATTCTTTCGTTATTCCAATTAATATTTAAATCTGAGAACTGAGTTAAAACACATCCTATACCAAACGAGAGATCAAGTACTCATAGCCAAGCACGTGCGCCCCATATGTTATATACCATTACAACATACCTTGGAAGACTGTCAACTATTTACAGCCTATACACATTTAACCTTCACTGTCTGGCCTTTAAAACCCAATGTTGCTGCGGATACAAGGGGTTATGTATGTTCTAACTGTCCATGCCTGTATCTCCTTCGAACAGCACCTTCCCTTTCAGCCAATAGAGGTTAATATATTACAAGGGGACAGTTATCAGAAAAATGTAATAAATGTTAAATTTTCAGAAAAAAAAACTTGTTACATTTTGGCGTACTTAAAGCAACATGTCATGTAGCTACAGTACAATGGCAGTGACGCTCAGCAGTTCATTACAGTGTAGAGAATGCCTGAGCAGACAGTTTGCATACCTCAACCCTCTATCTAACCCAGTGCTGCAAGGTAATTAGCCTCACTTGCTTAGAACCATTTACATGCCCTGAACATCGAAGATCGCTACATATGTGGAGACGGCTCTGGGCTTGATATTTACAAGAAGTTGCCATTATGTGTACAAGATCTATCTGGCTTCAAGTAACACAAGGTAAGTCATGGTGAATGCATTTAGAAATTTGTACTCCCTTTGATAAACGCCACATTGAGTTGAGCACTTTTGGTTAACATCAGCTGACTATTTTTGTTCATTGTCCAAATTCTAAATTTCTGACAATGAACCGGGTTCTAATGAAAGTGAGGCAAGGCAGTTATTTTGACTGTTACAAATTTCTAAATACATTCAACATGACTTGCCTTGTATTATTTGAAGCCAGACAGATCTCGTACACATAATGGTAGCTTCTTGTAAATATCAAGCCCAAAGCTGTCTCCATGCATGCAGTGATCTTCAATGTTAGGGGCACATAAACGGTACGTAAACGAGTGAGACCAATTACCTTACAGCACTGGGTTATACAGAGGGTTGAGGTATGCAAACTGTCTGCTCAGACATTCTCTACAGTGTAACAAACTGCTGAGCATAACTGCCAATGAATTGTAGCTGCATGACATGTTACTGCAAGTACCCCAAAATGTAACCTAAGTTCTTTTTCAAAATTTAACATTCATTACATCAATACTTTTCTACATAAAAAATGAAACAAAACCCCATTTGTTTGAAAAATATTATAGTAATTAGCAGTATTCCTCCGCACATTTTTATAGCTGTTCTGATGATGGCTTGGTCTCAGCCTGAAACACCTGGCCATGTTAGGAAACAAAATAATTAATTTTATTAAAAAGCAGTTAAACACAGATGTTTAATATTTGATCCTTAGAATTCTTAAAACTCATACTCAGTGTTGAAAAGTTTTCTTTCATTATGAAACAGTCAACACATCAAAATATGCTCCTTACTTGTCTGTGTGGAATGTAAAGAATATGGACCAAGCATTCTGAACTACCATAAGACTCTGCAGGAACATACCTTTCAACTAAACCACTGTCTGCGATGTAATGGTTTTCAACATAAATTTCTTCAAAAACTTTGGCTGGATCCTGACTGCCCCACATCCAAACTACACTCGCAATACTCCTCTCCCCTACCATCGTCCCAGCAGTAGGAGCCCGACATCGTAGTTTCAGAGAATCACCAGCAAACACAACCTGATCACCAAAGAAAATAATAATCATTCCTACGCAAGCAGGTTCACTTTCATTTTTATAGGACTTGCCACTCCCGATAAAAATAAAAGCTGGGGTATGGGAACACCAAGATGTGAGATTGTGTGCATGTACATGTGTGTGTGTGTGTGTGTGTGTGTGTGTGTGTGTGTGTGTGTGTGTGTGTGTCTGCGTGTCAGAGAGAGAGAGAGAGTGCATGTGTGCACACGTAATGCTGTATATCACAGTGTGAGTGTGAGTATATGCATAGTGCCCCCATTCGCTAATGAACCAACAAAGGAAAAATCACATTATTTTATCAGTACAGGCAGAAGTCTAGAAAACTTTCAACACACTTAAATCATGCAAGATGGACCTGGTGGTGCAAAAGCAGAGTGCTGTAACTCCCAGGGCACTGACTTTCAGCCTAGGTGGAACAATGTAAATGTTTTGGTTCCTCTAACTCCCCCTCACCTGTGCCACAACCAAAACCTGTGAATTACAGAAATACCAGGTCCCCACCATACCCCAAAATTCACATCAAACAACGGGTCTGATGGCATTCACAGGCCATCAACAATGGGAGTAAAAAATCCCACTGTATGGACTCTCTCATCCTTGCCTGGAACAGAGAGGCCAGGAAGGCCCAGAGCCCACAAACTGAAGTAAGGACAACAGCCAACCTCATCAACAGAATTTGTTTTCATACCTGACTGTGAGCTGGCTTCAGTTCCAGTAGAGTTCCATGGCTTGATCCAGCAGCAGGCCAATCGCAGTGCAAGTCAGTACCTAGCCGCAGCTTGCGGATGGGCTGTCCTCGTAAAGCAGGAGGGCCTCCACATTTTGGTGATGACATTAATTTTACAGACACATTCTGCGCCCATTCCAGAAGCCACCCAAGTTCACAATCACATACCAGAGGATTGCCTGACAGGTCTCTAAATGAACAGAAGACAGTTCATCAAGAGCAAAACCTGTCCTCCAAATTGCAGTATTTGTTGGCATTTGCCATACACCTTCTCTGCAACTTTTATTGTGTATGCATTCTTCATCTTTATTTACTGCAAATACAAATCTGTTGTTGAAAGGTCTAATTACCATCTGACATGATGCAATACATTTCTGACAAACCTACCGAACAGTACAAAGATACAAAATAATTTCCCTTGTTCTTAATAAAAAAATGCACTATATCTGAACAGTAGTTTCAAATTAAAGTTGTAGAATGTAATGAGCTCCATACTGTCAAGCATAAATTTATGCATAATGAGTCACTTTCAGAAAATTGATACAAGTTCAATTTATATTTCAAGTGCAGAATTAGTAACAGTAACTCATACAGACAAAAACTAAATACTGCAAAAAACTTTTAGGGCAGGTCCTTACTGCTAAGTTCATTAGAATATAATCAGTAGTTTTACAGATAACAAGTGATATCACTAATATGATCAATTCATTTTATGCATTTCATGCACTAAACAGCACAACCACACTCAACAGTCATTGGCCAGGTACTCTCTGGACCAGTGAATGTAGGATATGTCATGGACAAAGTGGCGATGGGACAGATTACTCACTGGGCATTTCAGTTTTCTCCTGTCTGTATCATTCTGCCAATGCCCCATATTCATATTTCATTCACCTACCACTCATCTCATATTACCAATCTTAGCAAATGACAACATTAAGTAAAACAATTTTCCTCTCACAATGATCGATAATGGAGCTCATTTCTTATTTAACACACAGTCAATTGTGACACTGAAAATTTCAGCAATATGCCTTTGTATATTTAATACTCTAGTGTCAGAAATGTTCCTCCATCTGCCCTGCATATAGTTCTGGACACAAGTCTGTGACTGTTCTGCAGAGTATGTAAGTTATCCTTATGAATAATTAAGCATCACACCACACCAAACCAAAGGACATACAAGAGAACAGAGATATAGCATCACACATTCTGCACCTCTGAATTCTCTGGCTGCTTTACTCCTTGTTACCCAGTGACTTCATATCAATTACTTGTGTAAAACTTTTTCGACAAGAAATTCGAGCCACGGCATTCTGTACATTTCCCATAATCGTTCTGTCCACAGCAGTATATCTATCTGGTATGCTCAACACAAGTTGGAAAACAGGTACTTACAGCTGTTTCAAAGACACTAGTTCCTCAAACGTTCCATCTTGTATCCTGGCAATAGAATTCAGGCTTAACACCCTGAAATAAGAAGAAACATTGAACTAAATGTCAATATCCTTTACTTCAGCATTTCATCTATATCTGCTGGCCTTTCATATAACTTTTCTGTTAACCCTAAGGGCAGGAACTGGTATTTTGACAGTTTTAAGACTGTAAAAAATTGAAAGTGTCAAGAACGTATTATATATCCATCAATCACACCTCACATTTATATTCTGTATTATGTTATTTGCATATACAGCATGTTTTGGATACTGTGGCCATCATCATATATCCCCATTAAAATTAACAGAGAAAATTAATTTGTTGGATTTTCAACAACCTATTTCAAGAATGACATCTCATTCCTTTATAGGAGTTAAGGTTTTTTAACGTCATGAACTTCCTTCAACATAATTAACATGAAGCAGCTGTGATTACCCCAATGTTACATAAAATTATGTTACATTTCTACTTAAAATTCAAGAGAAAGTATTAAATTAAAGACAGCACTCCTTTTCAAAACAAAGTTTTGATATGCTGTTAATAAACCCCCATTCACGATATGTGTAACTTTTGTTTTCCTTGATGTAGTTTACGTTGTTTTGGGGTCCAAATGTTACTTCATATTTGAATTCCCTGTAAAGTCTAAGGATTGTCAGTTTTAAATGTAAAATATGTATCTGGAGACAAGCACAGACGAAAAAAATTTAGGTGTGCCCATACTTTGTGATGGCTGTTGGAATACATGTCAGTATGTAACAAGATAAACAACATGTTTTATTTTCTCAATCAGAACATTTTCACCTCTGTAAGGAATACCCAACAACATTCAATACAATTCAGGGTCCTTCTAAACACAAATTTTACTATACACAGAAATGTTTAGCAGCTGCATATTCTGATCCTATACCCACATCATCTTCAGGCCTGCATACAAACAATGAGTAAAAAGAAAAAATACCAGATAGTTTTTCAACAAATAGAGCTGTAATGAAAGTATAAAGTATTTGTCTCATGGGCACTGTAAGTCTAAGTTACTCTTGCCTGTCATTGCAGGAATATCTACTATATTTTTTTTATTTACATACATGATTAAATCCTTATCTCTCTATAAATCATTCGCACACACCTTGTGGTATGTTAGTATGTTTAACACATCAACCCACAGCATAGTATAGTAACACAACTAGGATGACTCCTATCTTCAAGTATGATAAACATAACAACCAATAAAAACCTGCACTTACAACTTCTCCAAATTCTCCAGTCCTGCAAACATTTGGGCATCAATAATCTTCAACCGGTTGCCATACATATCCCTGTAAGAGACATTTTAAAAATTACATTTCCAATTCACACAATTCATATGATACAAATGCATGAACTTCATTTCTTTGTTTTGAATAACTACATTAACTGTACTTTGAGGACTCCATCATCACTTACAGTCTTTTGAGATTCGTTAGATTTGCAAATGCTTCATTATCAATTGTATGGATATGACTTCTGCTTAAATTCCTGCAAAAAAAATTTTAATTAATTAATTTCCATACCACAATGTCAAATCCCACCTAACTTTCTACACAGCTACGATTTATTTTAAGAACCTGTACTTATATTCCTCCATTCACAGAGAATACAAAAAGTAACAATATACAATTAAAAATACTGCAAACACATGGATGAAATAAAACTCTACAGTTGCATTACCATACTGTATAATACAAAGAAAAACAATGACAGTACACCTCTTGCAGACAAACAATCTTACTATAAATTCAAATGGTAAGGACTACATACATACTGAAGCAATAAGAGTTAAATATGGAAGCGGGTATCTGGTAAGAATGCATGCAACACGTGTCATATATGACAACAGTGAATACATCGGAGTCAGAGCTGCAGAGGTTTTGCTATTGAGAAAGAAAGACGCTAAAATAGCTCTTATAAAAATTAAAATTTTATGTTGATGTTACAAGTACACACTATAGTCTACTTACAGTTTCTGTAATGTTGGCAGATAGGAGAATGCTTCCTGTGGCAAATGTGTGATGTTATTTTCAGACAGGTCTCTGAAAAATAAAATGGTGATATTACAAGACAAAATAGGTTATAGATTACAAGACTGAACAACCAGTGTGCTACCAGCAAATGGACCTTCTATGCACACTTCTTCACCTTTCCCCTGCAAGGCCTCTTGTTTATTCACTTATTTTATAAAGTCGCACAAACTACAAAGATAAAATCATGTCAAAAGATATATGTTAAAATATTTATGAAGGGATGTGGGAGGAAAGAGTCAGGATGCTACCCCATATACCAGAAGAACTGAATACCAAACAATATTTCTGTTAGGATACTCCACAGATACAGGAAACCACTGGGATTAATCACCAATGTGCATCTGATACAACACAACAGTTTCAAAAATAAATCAACAGTGTGACTCATACAAAACAGCATCAACAACCTGCGGATTTCTCGTTGTAACAGGCACGTGCAGAGTGTCTGCTGTCAGTCATGACAGGGCATTGCAAATGTGCTATATCATCATACTGTCAGTTTAAAGATGGCAGGCCTACTACAAACACAGTAAAATGTCAAATGAAGCAGTGTGATTCAGTTATTGTACATGAAGGATGTTGCACCAGTGGAAATTCAATGCCAGTTAATGGAGGTGTGAGCACCACACGCAAGTTTTGCAATGGATGTGGATATGGTGCGATGCTTTTGATAATGGCAGTACAGATGATGGCCCAGATGCACAAACACATCCATTACAAATGACTGTCATGAAGATGCCCTTACCAGATAAAAAAGGTGTATTAAGTTGAATGAGACCAGCCAAGAATCAGACACTTCACTGGATAGTGTGCACAGTATTTCCCATGACCAAATGGATTACAGAAAATTATGTATATGCTGGGTGCCAAAGAACATCACAGACAAGCACAACAGCCAATACAAGAATTCATCTGGGATTTGTAAATTTCTCATGATGTTCATACGGTTTCAATGGCCAAGGAGGAGAAGCTAATGCTTGCTGGGTAACTGACAAACAGAGTGTATGTTGCTTCGTATAGTGTTCACAAGTGTTGACATCTGTTTCAGACCCAACATCAGAAGCTCAAAATCAGTTAAATACGTATAAGTAAACAATAGTAAAGAATTAAAATCCAAGTATGTTTCACTTGCATATTTTCAAAACACCAGCTACATCAGTTAAACAGAATAAACTAGCAACCTTAATTAAAACCCAAATTCTGTAAGAAGTCATGCAGAGTAAGCAGGTTGGAATAATTGTTGGATCTAGAAACAAAATACGCTTCAAATTGAGTGATAAGTACACATGGTCATCACACAGTAAAGTTGTTCCACTGGATTAAAAACTCACAGATGAAATAAATCCACTCGAACGTTCTGCAGATTCAACTCTTCAATAGTGGAAATTTTCCTGTCTCCACCTCCACATTTAAACTTGAATTTTACTGCAGGTCGAGAGCGAACCTTGGTGCATACACATTGTGGTGGGCAATAAACAGGTTGTTCTGAAAGCTCAATTTCTTGAACACAAAGCAGCAGCAGGTCCAGCACCAACCATAACAAATCTCTGTCTTTTCTTACATGCTTCATTGTGTCTTATACACCATATTCATCATCGTCGGTCACAATCCACCTGTACATAGAATAAAACGTCACCAATAATAATGTCATTAATTTCAAGGAAATAGGTAACATATAAAATATAATGCTCAAACAACTGTGTTCGTGACATGTCAGTTCCATCACTTTGCAGCACGTAATACAAAACTTGAGGTTGTTTCATCTCAAACCGGCACACGACTTATTCAAACGCTGTTACAAAACATGTATTTACCTTTCACGTGTATTAATTTTGAAAATGGCTAATTACATATTTATTTTCCGTATTTACCAAGATGCGTACTCTCTGACACCATCCAGTTTCACGCCATATTGAAATGTCGCGTTCATATTTTATTGGCTCTTGTCCATTGGTTGCTTTCGGGGTAGAAAATCATGCCCGACGCATCTCTACTTTAAACTCGTTCTATGTACATAACGGGTCTTTGTCGAGATCCGATTCATCCTGTAAGGGTCCCAAGCGTGACCAGTTTACTTACTATTTGCTACATGCACTAGTGGAAATTATCTGTGCACACGCTACGAGGGCATACAGGGAAAATGAAGGTTAATTCCTTTCATTCTTAACTTCAGCACTGTATGCAGGTGAGTGGTGGTCAACCTCACGCCCAGGCCGTGTACCCCCGGTACCCACTGGGTGGGACCCAGAGACGATTTGGACAATTTCGAGAAGAGTACAATTTCTTGTTCGTGCAGGTATTTGAACCCTGCAACGTCCAGCCCGTAGCCTAGTCACTATACTGACTATGTTATCAAACCATGCTACCCCCGAGTTCTCGCGTAATTGACTACAGTTACGTCATTCGAAAGAATTATTATTCATAATCTCTATGTATAATCTCGGAGGTAATAAACAGAAAATTCTGAAATATGATCAACTTTTCTTTCAATGCGGGACACTGGTATTTATTTATTTATGCTTGGTATGCCGGTCAGGAGGGACCGGCATACCAAACAGTCATTTACACAGACTAATCATACCAGATGATGTATTAACACAATTCGATCTCCTGATGATGAGCGCTGTGACGCTCGAAACACGCAGAGACATGAAATAAATAAATACATGAAAAAGTGCATCAAGTTGGTTATTTCCAAGAATTTGAAGTTTGTTGAGTGCTGGAAATAACATTGTGTGTGTGTATGTGTGTATACATACCAGCAGTCCGCTCAATACCCTGCTCTTAAAAACAATTTAACATTGGTACATACTGACCGGTGTACGACTCAGCTTACGTGAACGAAGACCCACAATCACCCTGAAGACGGAAACAGTGTGTTACTCCGAGAGTCTGAGAAAATTCAATATGCGATATGGTGTAACAACCAACAACCGCCACGAAAACCTGAAAAGGATAAACGGTTCTGGTTTTGAATTCCAATTGATAACGAACAGGTGGGAACTGGTGAATGAAGTGGGTCTGTGGACGATGACATACCGGTGAACTACTGGTGCAGAATGCAGTTTCTTGAACAAAGACTGACTTTCGAACGAAGAACGCTTTAAATTTGTTCAGAAGGACGAGAACAGTTGGTCTGCGAAACTGAGACTATGGTCCCATCGTTCGGCTCGGTGATTCGTTCATCCCGAAGCGTTCATATACGAACGGCATCACCACCGTGTTTTACCGTGTGCAGTTATTCAAATATGACATACAATACCCCCCCCCTCCCCCCCCCCAAAAAAGGCAGTCTGCAAAAGAAAGTATTGAGCTACTAGGTAGCTGATTCTTAATTTCGATTACTTAAGAACTTACATCAGGCACTGAAATACAGACCAGAAGGAAGACGGAACATTGGACGACCGAAGAAGAGAGGGAGGGACCAACTCCACTTTGAGGACTAAGGAACAGGGAACGCACCTAACCCTAAACGAACATGATGATGATGAACTTTTACATATATTCAATTTGTCCACATAGTATTGAGATTACCACGGATCAGGAAGTCTTCCGAATTGTGACGCCGTGTAGTCAGGTCAAGCTTTACGGGGCGTAACATTCTTCCGTGACGATAAATTTGTAAACATTATGCGGAGACACACCCCAAAAGACGGTAATCTTCCGATATTGCTTTTTTCCATAGTCTTTAACTGTAACCGGTATAACGATACTGCAGAAACCATTGAAATGTGAAAGGCGTTTCAGTTTTCGTTGTGCGAACACATGCGCGCCACAATAAAATGAATTGACTTTTTTTTTCACTTTACAATGAAATATTAAATCATTTTGGGGCGTAATTCGCCTTACAGTACAGACGTTATTTACTATAGAAAAGAAAAGCGCTGGAATTATGATTCGGGCAACACCTAGAGCTTCAACCAGAAGCAAGTTTGAGAGATATGAGATTATGTTGTTACCTCTTCTATGTAAATACATATCTTTATTATTGAAGGTAATTTTAAGTAACCAAAATAGATTTCAACAAATTCTGGTGTACACAGTATTAAAACAAGAAGTGTGAATCATCATTATGTACAAATTGTCAACATCCATATTTTCGGATAAGAAGATATTATGCTGGCAACAAAATTTTCAAAAGATTATCGTGTACACTCGCAACTTTTATGTATGAAGATTCTCTATATAAAGTAACAATAAGAAGACTTTTAAATACACGTTCTTTTTACTTAGTTGTTGAATTTATAACGTTTCAGAACGATTCATAATTTATTATGAACTGCATATAACGGATTTAGTGTAACATTTGACAACTGTACTTGAAATAATTACTGTAGGTTTGTATTTTTTGCGACTGACTCCACATGCTATTATTGTTAGTTTGAATTCTGTATAGATGCATGTGTATGTTGGCAACCCGTTAAGATAATAAACAAATGACAGTACTATATGATCTGTGGTAATCACATTGGTCCACATCAGCTCAGATTATTGCATGGGAGATTGTCGGTGGTAGGTTAGGTCGTAATTGTTATATTCAGTCTAGTTCACCTAAAAAACCGCATTTAAGACTTCTGTTCTGTGCCAAGTATTGTTTTTGTTTTGTTGAAATGAATACATTTACAAGAATACCAGTTTTCATCGTGGGCTTCAATGTGAATATTTTGTTGTTTGGTTTATTTCTCTTTCAAGAATTTCTGACAGTGGTGAATACTGTAGGTTAGTTGAAATGAATGACAGTAAAAAAAGAACAGGCACCATAGCTGTGTTACGAAAATGCATTTCTTTCCTGTAAATGGGCAGCTGATTATTGTAAATACAAAATTGCATTAATATTGAACTGCTTTGAAGCATGCTTTTGTTTTTAACATAACTATGATACTGAAAGAAAGTGACATGTCAGTGTATGTGGATAGACTTTTCTAGACAGCTAGATTTTTGGCCACTTTCACGTGCGATTAGGGTGAATTACATGACTGGCCAACAGGAGGCCAGCATGGATCACTGCTTGTTGAACTTCTGTTAGAGTTCCTAGTTAAGTCAATGGCTGAACTGAAAAGGACATATGTCACAACAAAGCAAACAGTGGCCAGAAAACTATTCCCCTTCAAATTCACCGTTAGTTAATGCAATCACACTGATAGCTATAACCACCTTTCTGTGTAAGTTGTAAGATATTTGAAAATGTCCCTAGAAAAGTAAGGGAAGTTGATAGAAGATGAAACTGTGAATGAAAGGCACTGTCAGATGAGTCTTTTATATTTTGATAATTAGTGGCAATGGTTGGAATAAGACCTAGGGTATTCTGAATAATTGGCTAGAATGCTGATCACTAGATTACTGAAGTAGTTGAGAAATTGATGTTGCAACACCCTTATGTTATTGTCTGGCAGACAATGAAGCCATATGTATTCTTACAAGTAGGCTTGATTATCTGACAGCCTGTTCTTTTGTTCTGGTTTATACAGGCTATTTCAGTTTTCTAGGCTGGTAACAGTTGTGTCCTCCTTTTCAGCTAACAACTTGCATACTTATGATGGTATTTCAAGTTCAGATATCATTGGAGTAGATGTATTCTTTGAAATCATAGAACCGGAAGAACTGGGATATACATACAGGATCAGACCTGCTAAAGATTTTGGTGCACAGTTTGTAAGTTTGTAAAAAATATTTTAAGGTTCAAGAATAACAAATATTAAGACAACAGTCTTTAGGTTGTAGAACTGCATAATACAGTAAACAGCTACCAGCATTTCAGAGGAACCTGCTGCAAACTATGACCATTAAAGGTCAGAGTGACAAATTGCATTTCACATCTTTAGGTTCCTGGTGCTATCCATTTAACCCAGTTTTCTGCTTGACCACATGTGAATGCTCTTTTTGCTAGAAGTTGGCTTGACTTGTGTTTATGCCAGGAGGTAGATCTTGCAATAGTAAATTTCTGCCCTTTCTTTGATTTATTGCATACCTTTACTTGTAGAATGAAACAATTTCTGGGTATGGAATTCCTCTTGTGCCTGTGGAGCCTCCATGTGGATGTGGATGGCCACATAATGCAGAGGAACTGGAAGGGAGTGTGGCTTTGGTTGAAAGGGGGTAAGATAATATTCTACTAATGTTTGAATAATCAGATAATTTCTTATGAAACAGAGGCTGTGTTTCCTGAAAGTACCACATTGTGCATAACCCATCTTGGGCAAACAACTTTTGAAAAAATGCGTAAGATGTGGGTAATTCTGTGCTTACAGGAAAAAATAATATATCAAAAGTAGTTAAAGCACCATATGGTTCTCCAGATTTCAGCAAGTTAATTCATTCCTGTTTACTGTCATGTATTTGTACATGGTGTGTACCGTATTTTTCAGCCCATAAGGCGCACTTTTTTTCCTGAAAAATGTGACCTAAATTTGACCTGCGTCTTATGCGCCAAGGGTAAGTATTATTTCCAAACTTATAAATACCGGTACATCTGTTATACAACATCTTTATCATGAGATAGTGGAAACAACCATGAAGATGATTTTAGTGGCAGTGACAATGATTTTCTTGGTTTCTATGATGAATAAATTATATTATGGTTGCTAATTTTGGTATGTAACAAT
>JGI20166J26741_12218917_pt1 | contig 18079 bp, 10 predicted proteins | sample TergutCu122P5_FD_26741 | JGI IMG/M metagenome (IMG submission 26741)
GGAATAATAAAGTTTTTTGTAAACCATGTACTAAAATTTAAATGCCTAGCGAAAATAATGTCGTACGCGAAGGTTGACTGTAGCTATTTAAATCCCGTTGTGTAAAGGTTAACTGCCTGTAATCATTAATCCGGATAACTGGAAAAAAAATAAAAATTGTAATGTGATGCTGTTACTGTTGACCATTAGTCCTTAAAAAAGGTCTGCAGTAATACCATTTTCATAGGATTTGTTGTTATATTTGTATGGTATTGTGGTGTGTGATTGACAAGAAAACTGCTGTGAAGGGCAGAAAATAAGATTCTTATGACAAATGTACAAGCTAAATAATTAATGGGTGTATGTTAACAGTGACAAAAGTAGGTGCTGCCCTGTTACAGGAGTGAAACGTCACATTTGAATGCAAGGGATTAAGATACACGCTCGTATTTGAACCATTTTTTGATATATTACAGGCAGTCCCCACTTGAACAAGTGTTCTCAAAGCAACAGCTGAAAAATAATCAAAACAAATCATAATTCAAGAATATGATTCCCTAAAATCAGTGGTTCCCATAGTGTGCTCCATGGATCCAAAGGGATCCACAACCACCACCCAGGGGATCCGTGGGTACATTTATGTAATGATTACTTGGAAGTTTACGTACATTTTCAATTAAAGGAATAATGCTTTGTGAAAAATAATTTTGGAACTTCAATTGACAATATGTTTATTTCATATGACTGTTAGAATATCTAATTAAGAATATTCCAGTATCGACAAAGTGAGTGACAATCAGTTTAATTAAGGTTGAATCATGCAATGTACTATTACATATGCAACTCATGTACATTCAGGTATTTTATTCATGTGAGCAAGGATGTGAGGATCCATGATTATTTTTCAAAACCATAATGGGTCTGCAAGAAGAAGAGTTTGGGAGAAACTGCCCTAAAATGAAGCACAAGCAGTGGAAAGAGTTCAGTACATGTGCTATTGAAAATTAATGGAAATATGTCTTTAAACAACAGTGGGGAAATTATCATTTTACTTCTTTCACTGTTGTTTCTGGTGGCATAAATAATTCCAGAGAACTGCTTCAGTTCAGAAGATTTTGAACACGGAAGTTTGAATTGGGATGATGAATCAGGTGGAGGTATGTGCTTTCATATGATCAAAATTTCATAGTGTGAATCTTTGTGAAGGACTGTCTGTGTTTAATAAAATACAAGGAGATATAATTCTAAGACTCCAATGCATTGAGCTTCCCATGGTCTTTAGGAAGGGGTAGAAACTTTACTTCGGACCATCTACACCAGCTCTGGGGCCCACCAAGCATGCTATTAGACTGGTTCCAGGGGATCGTGTCTTAATACCAAATTGCGTAAATGGGCACAGGGACAACTATACCTTTTACACTGGTACCATTACAGGAGGGCTTACTAAGCTTTACCCTCAGCATAGCAGCTTTCATTGCAGCTGTATCACATTCAAAGCCTGCATTCACTGAGAACTTGTGCTTTTGTTTGTACCAGCACTTCAGCTTGCCCTATTTCATACAAAGATTTTGAAGTGCTGACCTCCAGCATCTAAGCAGGCCTTTCATTTTCTGAAAATACTTCTGGGTGTACAGTACAGCTCTTACCTTGAAATACGTGCAGTTCTTGAAAAGAATGTGGATTTTACTACATATTCTCTGCTTCTGTTAATTCCCTGAATAATGGAGTCATGTTTGATTTAATGTAATGGTTGGAATTTGTTTCTTTGAAAATCAGGGGTCCTAAAATTTTAAGTAAATATGGGTTATCCCATTGCTTTTTTACATGTAGAGTATCGGTAATTAACTGTCAAATGCAAATACTTACTGTTTAAAACAACCCATTTTTCCCTGTGATTGTAAATAGCCTAAATTGGGCTTAATGCTGACACAGGTAGCTGTAATTGTGATTTTAAACAATCAGTAGTGTGGTGGTGGTGGTGGTTAATTATTGATGAATTTCACATGATTGGTTTGCATTCATGGCATTTAGAGGTAAAGAAAGGAAGCTGTGTGGAATGCATGGGGATTTTCATAACACCACGATCTTTTATTTTGCTTCTTTATGTTCTTAATTAATGTAAAACATTCATCATATAAGAACAATACAAATTTCTGTCTTGTGTTTTGTCCAGTAATGAACGTCCAGTTCATTATTTTTTTTTTTGCTAATCTGTATATTGTTAACACAGCACTGTAAACACGGGGCCTTTTTTCCACAATGTGTAATTTGCAAAAGTACTGCAAATGAACACACTGTGTTCAACAGAATACACTTCTCAAATGCACCAGCAACATTTTTGCTATATATAGCATGACTTAAGAGCTATATCATGTAGCAGTGCAGGTAAGTTGACAGAACACTCCTGATCCTGTGGGAATCTGCAAGCAGATCAGCCTTTTGAACCTCTGCTAAGTTAATTCTAGGCCCATAACCCTTCTTAAATTTGGCCCCTCCCCCTGATGTTAGTTAATGTTAATCTTAAAAAAAAATTGCCTTCTTTTGGTTCTTGAAATTTTTACTAGTTGCAGATCTTACATCATTCAAATTATCTACATTAATTTGGTGTGGATGCTGTAACAACTTTCAGTTTAGCCTGCTTCCTTTGATACATAGAGTTTTAACGTTCATGTAATCAAAATTTATGCAGTTTCTGTTCATACTGCCCTAGATTGTCTGTAGCTAAGATTTTGACATTCTGATATGTTCTCAATCACTATTTATGGCCCCAACTATCATAAGTTTGCCAAAGCTGCAAATCTGCGTGAGATTTTAAGCTGATACTGTTCCCCAAACTTTCACCTCATTCATTTAGCTGCTCAAGTTTCTGCCTGTACTGCTGCTCATTTACTTACCAACAGTCTCTCACTAATTTCTTTAACCACCAGAGATTGATCAGTAGCACCATCAGCTCCCAGAAATATTGCATGTCAGGTGTAAATGAATGCCATCTCCTATTATCTATTATCAATCTGATTTTGAGTCTTCAATTGGGAGAGTTGCAGGTGTATTATGAATGTTTCTGTGCACATACATTACATTTGTAACAACTAAACTTTTTAACATGGCAAAATTTCCTACTCGTAACACCCTTATCATTACTATGTTCATGTACACTCCCATTCCCAATTGTTAGTTTGGAAATATCTTCTTTTTCCTGTTTTGTATTAAAGTCTCTTAAAAATGTTCACCTGGTACTTAGGAAAGTGATGGAATACCTATTCTAATTCTTAATAGAAGCTGTACCTTGAGTCATCCCTTTTGTCCGCAGTTGGTGTGTGCACATTTGGAACAGTAATATCACAACAGTGTTTTCTCAGCACCATATTGGTAACCTTGTACTAACAAACTCTGCTGTCTTAATTGCCGATATGATCCACTGGTATCTACAAAATCCTGTCCCTAATTGATGATTTTCACTTTTGTTCCCATAGAAAAAAGTGTAATCCACTGCTCCTTCCTTGTCCCATCTAACCTCCAAAATATAACCTGTACTTTGCTCATTCTCTGGGCACTGTCTTAAATGACCCTAACCAACACGGGCTGCTCAAGTCCCAAGTGCCAAATCTCTTGCACTTTCCATTACTTATGATGTTGAAAAGGATCTTTACAGGTCTGGGACTATATTCTATTTTGTAACATGTTAAGTTTTTACAGTGATGAGTTGTTAGCCCTTCATCCACCCAAGGTGGAGGACAACCCCTTGTCTGCTGTCTATCTCTTCACAGCTACCCTCCATATCTGAAGGTTGCCTCCTCCATCCACAACCTGAGGACACACCATCTGTGGTAATGGGCCCACATATCATGGTATGTAACATGGCTGTGAGTACAAAATCACGAACAGTAAAACTTTTATTAGACGTTAGACAAAATGTATTACAGTTGCATTACAAGAATAGGCCTTTTCCAGCTGCCACTTATCACAGCGGTTGTAAGACCTTTAATTCACTGTATACACAGATGTCATTTTTTTTATAAATATATATATTTGACACTGATTGTGCTCTTCATAAGACTGCATCAAAACCAAGCTTATTACTGTAAATACAAGTCTTCTGATGTCCCATTTTCTTTTGCAGTCTATACTACCAAAACAAAGTACTATACAGCACTGTGGAAGTATATTTCTTGTAATAACGTAACAGTACTTGACGAATTAGATTTTATGAAATCTCATAGTACATGTAGTACTATATCATGAAACATAAAATCATACACTGATGAAGTAAGTGGGTGGAATATCAATTTGTACATTGTCCCCGTCTTTGGCAAGCTGGTAAAGCCAGCAGTAAATTATTTCTTTTATCTATCACTGTTGATTTGGGCGACGTTCTCCCCAGTCAAAACCACCTGGCCGATCCTCTGGCAAGGGTGTATAGTCTGGGTCCTGAGGGTGAGCATCAAACAGAGCTTTCCTAAAACAGAGTTGAATGTCAGAATGTTCTTGACAGTTTACATACTTATACTATGATAACTTTAATTAGTTCTAATTCTCACTGTATCCTTATACCCATGGAAAATAACACAAGTGTCTGCTACACATTTAAAAACCTATAAGATGAATTATAAATACAAAACAGGAAGAAAGCAACAAAATATTCTTTTGAATAGAAGTGCAAAACAACATTAATGTCCACGCTAATACTGGGGCTCCTAATAAGTTTCGTTTTGAACATGGGCACATACAGTAACCTGAATTGTTTAAATTATTACACTACTGAAAGCAATATGTATTGCACTGACTGTGTAAATTAATTTCCACAGAAATGTTTCTTAAATATTTTCTATGCACATGACACCATTTTGTTTACTCGCACATATTACATTCAACTGCAGTGCCTGGCCAAAAGAGCATGATGGAATCTAAAAACTGAACTGAATCTAATATATGAGTATAAAGACTTACAATACTTGTGGCGTGTTGAGCAAGCGGAACCCTCCACGCTGGTTTGGGAATACATCTTCCACAAAATAATATGTGTGTCCCACAGCCATACCTACAAGGTCTACCCAGATGGCATTGCCTAATAGCACTGAAAATCCTAGTAGCACCCATGGTAAGTATGGTGCCTGAAAATACAATGGATGAGAGGAACAGTAATGTTTCTGCTTCTATGAACCCTTAACCTACCAACGACGACTATAGTCGCTCAGCCATTTAATATTATTAAATGGCAACTGAAATTTAATCCGGTAGCCTAAGGGTTAAGGTTCACATTTCTTGTGGGCATATTTTATCTTAATGACTGTGACAAAATTTAGTTACCCATCCAAAAATTCTGTACATTACTTGCACACAGTACAGTCCTGCTGCATAAACACATAGCTGAACAGTATTTGGAGAACATAATAGATGGAATAACCAGATTCAATTACAGCATGTGTCAAATTTACTACGTACAGAAACATCACTGCTAGTTTCAAAAAGACACTCCACATTGAGCAATAATTAGGTTTCTGAAGGTTGGAATTGAATAAATGGTCAACTATGTACATGTGTGTGTGTAAATACACACACCCCATGCTGAATCATCATACATGCAGAACATATTCACTGTGAAAATCTTAGTCTACTCCCTTTCCCTTATTAGCTGCTGCTTCCATCTGTTTGCCAGGAAGTGATTGAGTGAGAGCTCTCACCCAGCAGTATTCTTCCATCTCACAGTGCTTTCATTCCCATAAGGAAATAGTTTGTGTGTAGTTTAAATTAGTGTTATTATTATAATTGCTGCTGCTGTTGGAATATGTGTAAGTCTGAACTTGCTTAAGCTGTGAGTGTCTGTACTTGATTCCACTTGATTTTGGAGTATATAATATGATTCTTTACGCTGCATATGTCTACATGAAAATAGTGTACAACTACAATATTGTCACATGTTCTAGCACTGAGTGATTCTTTCCCGAGATTTTAATGCTTTGCTGCTCCCACTGTAGTCAAATGCAATAAAATATACACAGAACCTCCTCGTCTGACATGAAAACATTAGAATCTCATTATTTAAATACTCGTATCTTCCCTAAAAATCTTGGCTGACAGTGCCACATTCTGGTGTTCTAAGTGGAATGGATGAGGAGTTAAACATTAGTTAGGTTATCAGAATATATAACTTTTGTTTGTACATACCTGGAAGTTGATCAGTCCAAAGAAATTCATTCTTACAAAAGGATTTCTACGAGACCACACATACACCAACATGATAGTAAAAGCTTGACCAAGGAACAGCAGATTTACAAAAAATGCAAAGATCTACATCTGCCTGTCAAGGGAAACATTTTTACATAACTGTGTACATGAAAATGGCTTTCAGACTGAGTTCAGGAATTACATTATATCTGAACATGTGCTAACAATTCAACATTGAGTTCTCTTCAAGAATTGCAGGTTCCTGAGGGGTAAAGAAAAACAGCACAGGCCATGGAAAGAGTCCAACATACCAAACTTGTACCTTGCTACGCTCATCTACTGAAGACTTTGTGCCTCAAGTACAGATGCAGAGTACACTGCATTTAAATTAATGAGTTACACAAGTTACCCATACAGTCTGTTTACATACATACACTTTTAAAACTTAATGTAGTACTCTACAGTATGTGTATCTGCCCTACTAAATGTGATAAATATCTATTTAGACATCATGGATAGTAAGTCAGTTCTCTGATGACAAGGACAGAGATGATCCTCAAAATGTTCAGTTACTCGCCATGCAACAACCTGACATGGCTGAAAGCCCAAGAATATTTTATCGAATTCATAATTCATGTGCACATTTGTTATGTCTTCACAAATGTGTAACAACAGAAAAATGTTCATAAATAAGTCACGTTTATAAATTTTTCAATCGTGGGTGTTTATACTGAGACTATCTGGACTGTAGTAAGACCATTTTTCATTGTAGAAATTTTCAGTTTGATCCATAAAAGAACAACCCCTGACAACCCAAGGCTCAGTCTTGGGCAAAGTTTAAGGATACAATCATACAAATTCCTCCAAAGAGAAACATCATCACAAAATCAGCAGTACGCCCTCGGAATGAACCTTCCTCTAGCATACGGCAGTACCGATAAGTAAATATCATATTGAAGAAAAAATTGAAACCCACTGTTCCAAAAAAGAGGAAGGTTGTTATCAGTCGCCATAGCTGGAAAAAAATCAAGATAGGAAGTTATTATCAACATGATCGGCATAGTAGTAGTAGTAGTAGTAGTAGTAGTAGTAGAATGCACTGATCACATCACATGCTCATTGCTGCAAAAATGTTATTGATAATCATTGCTCTAAATAGGGCACCAGGATAGTGTAGTCGGTATAGTGATTTGCTACAGGCTGGATGGTCCGGGGATTGAATCCCAGTGGGGGGGGTTGAGATTTTCTGCACCTGTGCAAATTGGCTGGGGCCCATCCAGCCTCCTGTACAATGGGTACCATGTCTCTTTCGAAGGGGTACAGTGGTCAGGGCCATGACACTGACCACCCACCCTCATCTAATGCCAGGGTTAAAAAAAGAGTAGAGCTACACCTCTGCTTCCCATCCGGGCCTTCATGTCCAGTTAAAGAGTGAATTTTACCTTTACCTGCCCTGAATATGATATGTAATATGTACATAATGCCTACAATACTGCACCAATCTGATACGTGTTCACTATCTATATGTAATTTTTTTTTTATTTTGTCCTTAACTTTATTACTGGTTTACAGAACAAGTAATAAAATCAGAGAGTGTCATCTAAAATGCATTTTTCTGGCATATAAAATTGAGAGAAAGAACAAAAATTCATATGAAAGGAATGGACACTTATTTTTCTGTTGATTATGACAGAACTATCATACCTCACAACCTGTATCAATTGTGCACACTATCTGCAAATTAAATAACCAGGCAGCAAGGACTTCTGACAGCAGGACATGGAATTACAGATAAAGTACCCTCAAAGCAAAGAACTGAAGGAACACTGCTGTCAGTACCTATCCTGATGAGCTATATATATATGCTGTGGGGTTTTGTGTTTCCTTACAAAATCTTTTTGTGATGCCAGTTAAACCTCATGTCCAATCCTCAAAACTGTACCACTACCCTAATTACATCTATTCCTTCTATCTGGTTGTCACTTTGTGCACATGTCATTGTATTAGACAGCAAGTTAAAGAAGTGGCCATACAACTGTGACAAACTGATACAACAAGAAAGTTCCATTTACATTTTAAGCTGTCACATATACTTAGTGTTGAGGATTTAAAATTATTCGTATTTAACCATCTGAAATACAAATTCCGTCTGAATTATATTTAAAATAGAGGCAAACTAGGCAATGATATATGGAGAAACAGCCACTGTTTATTTGGAGAATCGTGGAAAACAATAAATTACAACACATTTGATAAAATTATTTCACAAATATTCAGATCCAACTCCTTGTTCATTTCTTTGTTTCATGACGGTACAATTAAACTGTCAGCATTGGCTAAAACGCTTTTAACATATCACGACATTCGGCAATGAACAGCGTAACTTCTCTCGCATCTTCGGTTAGCTCACTGCGTACTTGACACTTTCAAACCCACCAGTATCTTACTAAGTCAGCTGCGTTCTTAACTTACGGAGTGCTCAGCATTTACATTTCTGGAAGGCTGCGAAACCTAACCTAATAATCAAATTGTCAGACACCATACCTGATACTGTTTCACAATTAATATCGGGTTGAAATACAGTTGAAATGGTGAAACCAGGTCCAATTGCTGGAAAAACAGAGAATGAACATTACTTTACCTGACGCACTTTTTAATGTCTATACACTTCCAACTAATTAAAATTTCATGACGACAAACTGCAAACCAGTTACGTACCACTGCTAATGTAGTAATAACACATGCCGTTGTGTATGCTCTGGTCACAACAGGCATTTGCATGTACTCTTGTCGGAATGTTTGATATGCCATCGTATATGGCTGTCGTCACATTAAGTGCTCGTCACACGCAATATGGATACCATATTTGATAACTACACTGCACCCACAGATTACTATACCATCCTCATGCCTAGCCAGGTGTTTCACAACACGAATGGGAGTGATATGCAGTATGACCAAATTGTATTCAGAAGTGTTCCCTCTTATGCGGCCAGTCCGTGTTTCTTGAACATAGTTGGCAACCATGTCATTACGTTCACCAATGGTCAAACGACAAGGAAACCGAGAATAGGCGGGACCACAGATTCATGGGCGGGATTAAGCTCTGTTTCCTGACAGTGCTATCTGAGATGTGTTCGTATATAGAGTAAGTTTGCACCAGCCGTTTTTTGCTGTTAATAAGTAAAGAACAGTGATTAGCGTCGTGAACGTAGACAGGTTGTGCGAGCTGATACGCGCGTTGAGCAATTCGACAAGGCATATCTGTGTGCAGGAAATAATGCAGTAGTTCATTTGTTTGCTTTAAAAGTTGGAAATTTACTGACAGTATTGGGTGACGTTTGTTTAGATGAACATGAGTAAATGGTACAGTTCCTTGTCACTGTGACAAATGAAGCAGTTTGCAATATGTTTATGTTGTTAAATAAAGGAAAATCCAAAGTAGAATGTGACTGACTTACTTAGTATCCTTTGTAAAATGAGTGAAAATGTAGCAGAAATTAATGGTCGAGGGGGTAAGTACAGCAATAAATATGAACGATTTTAAGTTCTTAGGTCTGATTACTAATCGGGATCCTGCCACTGCTGTTGGTTTTGACGTGTGAAATGCTTCTGTGTTGACAGTAAAGTTTCTTATTACCCAGGCGGTAGTAGGAATTGTGCTGAGTGTATCTTAACGACACTAACATGAAAAAGGGGGCAGACGGTTGCTTGTGGTTAGGCATTGGGTGTAGGTGAAGCCGTGATTATTGTGTTTCAACACGTGTTATCAGAAGCTTAGACTGTGTGGGACAATTAAGGACTTGCAAAGTATGTGGGAGGAAGGAGTAATAGCCTCACCTTAGATATCCGGGTATTTGCTTCGAGGGACTGATGAAAACCAAGAAGTGCTCAACCCAGAGTGAATACTCTTTAGTATGTTACCTTTTATCATCACGTGTTGAGTGATGCAAATTACTAACAAGATCATAACATTGTACCCATAAACTGAGTCTGGAAAGAACCATGCAAATTACTTCTGGCACTTAATCTTTCTCCCGGTGGTGTCACTGGGGATTTTTTCCGTGGTACCCCCGACAGAACCATGTCTCCTGAGGTCGACTCAGCCTCTGGAAGTGAGTACCAGGGATTACTCCTGGGGTAAAGGCGGCTGGTGCGTTTGGCTGATGACCTATCACCCTTGTAGTGCCGAAACGTCAAGATAATCCAGGGTCTTAACCTCTTGGGCCACCTCGGCCTGTCGCGGGACACCTTTACTTTTTTTACTTAATCTTTCATGGTTCACTTAGCACATTGGCCTCCATTGCCATCATAACACAAGATATGTAAGTAAATATACTGTACACAAGAGGTGTTTGGCAGAACCATATATAGTATGTATCCCCATTTTTCTTCATAATTTAGTTTGTTCGAGATGATTAGCTTTGTCTACTGCCTTATTTCAAATTAGTGTAAAGAATTTTACAGTTTCTTTGGAAAACATACTTTCTCCACTTCTCCATCCCTTTTTAAGTGTGACATGTTAACAGATTATGGAAGTTAGGGTACCTGATGTGACCATTATTTAGTTTTATTGAAACTTAAAAGAGAACTACAATACTCAGTACCACTATATAACTGATTGAAAATGTTTAAATTTGTGCCTCTTCCTCATGCAGTTCAGTGCAGCCATACATGATTCCTTAGCACAGAGAAACAGTAATGTTTATATTCATAAAATGATTCATGGTTCAGTCAATGGGCCTAGTGAGCTTCCCCAGGTGACTGGAGTTGTTAGTGGTTCATTCAATGTTCTATTGAGTGTCAGTTCCCATGTATTATGTGCTATGTAGATAATGCATCGTACGTTCATTGAGAGAGTATTATCAGCAGTCATAACACATTTGGGCAGAAGAAGACCTACACATAGGGGTCAAACAAGGCTACCAGCAAAGATTTTCCATCACCTTCTGGTGTTGTATTCATGGTTTTCTAATTGGCCCCCACATATTTTCTGCATGTTTGACAGGACCTGTCTGCATGGACTTTTTTGGAGCAGCTATTACCAGAATTGCTGGCAGATGTGCTGTTAGACAGTCAGTGAAAGTGTGGTACATTCATGACAGATTTCCAGCCCATTTCAGCATGGACGCAAGAGAATACTTGTACAGTGCTGTTTCCCTGCGTGGTGAATTGGGCTAGCTGGCCTTTTCTTTTGGCCTGCTCACTCAACTGACCTATATCCACTTGAATTTTTCATGTGGTGATACCTCAGTCGTCTTGTCCTTGGGACTTTATTAGACAAAGAAGATGAACTGTCTAGGGTCCAGGCAGAACACCTGGTATTTTAAAGTGAGTGTGCAGGCAGTTGTGCAATGAATTCAGTGTTTATTACTTGGAACAGCTAGTTTAGTGATTGGCCTGGTAATGTTGAAAAGCTTGATCACAATCCTACTGTGTCAGTGTCACCTTTGGGCAGTCAACCATGTGATGCCTAACATCAGGTACCCGTCATGCAGCGTGATGTTCAAAATGCTGAATGTTGGGTATAGATGAAGGCCATTTAATGGCCTCCTTATGCACCTCTCATTTAAATTTCACTCTTCTGCACACTATGCTGGACATTTAATTTCAGTGTGAAAGGGTTAAAATTTCCTCCAAAAATTTCATATGGAGTTTTCAGTCATATCTTGGAACTTGCCACTGAAGCCAGCTTTACCTGCTGCCCCATGTTATCCAGAGTAGGACATGCTGACCCTATGCATATTCAGCCCGTCTGTCAGGGAGTACTGGGCAATTACATCTGCTTGAATTGTGGTGAGAACCAACCATGTGGAGTCATGCACAGCAGTCCTAAATATGCTACTACAGGCACTGACAGAGGTACAAAGGTAGTTGAAAGCCCCTGCAGGGACAGTAGTACTTCATTGGCCTGTAATTCAGTAATGAGATGGTGCAGGCAGTTTGGACTAATTTTCTGTAGTATGCTTTGAACGGAAATAAAGACATAAGTTTGTCAGTGGAATTAAGTATACCATGTATGTGTGTAGGAATGAAAGTTATCTCATTTTAATTTGCATTGTTCTTATTTTCAGAGCAGTTTGAAATGCTGAAAGCTCTTTATGATTTTAAAGCTACATTTGCCAAAACTCTTAGCTTTCAAGAAAGTGATATGTTTATCCTACATCAAGCAAACACCAAGCAGCGAAATTGGTGGCAAGTGGTGAATTCTAAAGGACAAGTGGGTTATGTTCCTTCAAATTATGTAACTACTGTTCAGGTAGGAGGTGTGTCAGTACTAGAACCCTTTGCATTAAAATATAGGGTGTAACCATTTTTATACTTTGTAGTATGATAATTTTTGAGTATTGGTTATGTTGGTAATTGATGTTTGCTGGATCTAGAAGTTTCTTCTTTATGGGGATCTTTTATCATTGTATTGTGTGGAATTATGGAAGATGAGCTCTGATTTCCCAGTTTTGACCATAGACTTTAATGAATTTGTGCACTGAGAACACAAATTATATTTTTACCTTTATGTACCTGTTTGTTTAACTCACTGAATGCTGAATTAGCTGTAGCATTCAGGATTGTTAGTTATTAAGTGTTATATCTCTTCTTACCTTGGTAATGGCTGTTGCTTAGAAGGTGTTAGTAGTGGTTTGCGAGGTGGAGGTATTTATTGTGTTTATGTGAAATGTTTTTAGAAGGTGAGCCTTATAGGAAATTGTAGTAATACATTACTGTGTTGCAGATGTGTGAAATACCAACTGACCACTACAGGTATAATATGGGACAAAATACAGATAAAAATTTCATAAAAAACAAGGATATGAAATAAAAAGTAGTATTGTAACCTTGAAAACACCAGTGTAGTATAAATTTCACAAATATAGTGATAATGGTACTTAAATTTTAGATAAAATTGTACTGTTAAATAATAAATGATGTGTATTACTACATAACAACTATGACACAAACCGTACATTCAAAGAATTTTAAAATTTTTACAGTTATGTTAGAAGTAACAAACATGTACTATAAAGAGATACTGCCCTAACAGCATATGTAATAATGTAATTAGATATTTTTTTTTTGTAATTTTATGCTCATATTTTAAAAGGATAGCCCAGTAGGCAGAGAATATTTGCATTTTTATAACCACAAAGTTTTGCATTGTCAACAGGGTGAAACTTTGTGGTATGTAAAAATGACATATTTTTCATACCACTGGATGTATGTCCTGATGATGATGACCTAAAGGTCAAAACACTTAACTAGTTAATGAAGCTACATTGAATTTGACCGAGAAAGTGTTAGGTACAAGCATTGATTGTGTAAGATGGTACAGTGAGTATAAAATAAGATACAACATGTCATACATAAAGATGTAATAATTAGATAAGGCGAAATGATTATATTTAATGAGAAGAATTCATAATTGTGATTTTGTTTTTAGGTTAGTGTTGAATACTTGATACAGTTCCTAGACAGGTGTTTGCAAGTTCTCCAAGGAGAGGGAGCAGATGGTGATGGTTGCTTGGCACCAGACCAGCAAGATTTGTTGTTGCGTTTGGTGGAACGGAGAAAACAGGCCCAGCTGTGTTCTTCTAGGTCAGGGAAGAGGCATGCTCCTCTTCCTCCTGACTTCCATGTGAACATTATTTCAAATACCTCTCCAAAACTCCAACATACTGTTGCAGTGGATGGATTTTCACATTCACCTGCTAGTGGTGCTTCTTCTTATGTGTCTACTACCTCCTCCTTAGGGGGTAACGGAGATGATGCAGTGGTAATTGTCGCTTTTATGTTGCCACTTAACACATTCAATTTAAAAAGGCACTTTCCTGTTTTAACACTAAAATGTTTGTTTTTTAACCATATAGTGACAAACTTTTACATTTCTTAGATGGCCAGCTATTGTTGAAATGCACAGCTAGTTGGATTCAACTAAAATGGAGGTAAATATGTATTTTTTGCTGACATTCTGCAGTCCAAGGCTCTTGTGGATACTATAATGAATATTTATACACCATGAGAGCCAGGGCATTTTTTGATTAGCTAAGCAACTGCTAGTTTCTTAAGAAGAACCCTGCTTGCTGGAGTTTATTACCCACCAGTGTTTATAACCATGAAATCATTCCTTCAGCCCAGTACAGCTGTGTATTTGGATGCTCTGTCTTTGATGAAAATATTTCTCTCTCGAAATAAGAATTTACTGAAGTTGTAAGTACAGGATCATTAAAACTACATGGATTGTTTCATTCCAATTAAGTAATTAATTGGTTAGTTTGTGGTCATAGAACACCTGACATATTACAGGTGTATTATCAGTCAGTGATACTCCCTAGTGACTTAAAATATTTGATGCTATAAACTGTATCAGTTATAGCATTTAGGGAATGCTGACTACAATTACAGAAATAAAGTAAAAATTTTTCTGTGACTAATATTGAATGAACATATGTAACATATTGCCTGAGTTGTAATGTGAATAGATATTTACATGCACCATTAGTGTTGTGATATCACAAGCATTACTGTTAATGTAATGCATCAGTAAATGTAGGTATTTTAAACATAATGTGCCCCTTTGGATGATCCTATAAAACTTTTAACAAAATTCTCTTTAATATTGTTGTTTCTGTAACACACAATAACACAAAGTTTACAAAGTTAGGTTTATTATTTAATACACATTCCGTATTAGTATTTATAGATTATGAATTTAACATAGTGTTTTATATGCCATCATCTGCTTTTAGTTCAGTGTTCATGATGTATATCAGTGTTGTAGCACTTACATTTCTGTTGCACTCACTGCTGTGAGCACATTCATATTTCTTTATTATTGGCCCTCCTTATAAATGAAAGTAAACACATACACATATAAACAGTGCTTGTCTTCTGACAGTACACAGTGGTGCACTGTAAAGTTAAGGATAAAGTTCCCGTGCCCTACATGGGGGCATATACTGTATATTCTCGAATCTATTCTGCACTACTGTTTGCCAGTTTCTTAAACAAAAAAAATTTAGTTTGCGGTTCTGTTCTGCACCTTTCCTTCAACCGCCCCTTGCCTACAAGGCAGACTGATTGAATAATATTGGATGTTAACAATGCTTTAACCGTTATCCGACTAATGCACCGTGTGTGAAGTAGTGACTGGGTGATGGATAACGATTCAGTTATGAGTGATGATAGCGAGTCTGATGAATAATAAATTATAAATATTATATAATATTATAAATAATAAATAAAATAATAAATTATTGTATTGTTCTTACGGCACATACAGCAGCTATATCATTTTTCCAAAATCCAGCTCTCGACCGCGAATCTAATCCGCATCTGCTTTTTTAGCCCTCTGGAACTGTAAAAAGGGTGTGGATTAGATTCGAGAATATACAGTAGTACGAGTAGATGTGTATTTTCACTTGTTAGCTGTGGCAAAGGACCAATGATACCTATTGCATAGGAAACTGGATGGGCTGTGGAGGTAGTTTATACATTTTGAAGAAGAAAAAAAATCTTTGACCTCTGCCAGGAATTGAACCATAGCCTGTTGAGTCAAAGCCTAGCCAGTGTACTGACTACATTTTTCTTCCCCTCAGCCAGCCACCTGTTTCAGGAAGGAGGGTTCGCTAAGAGGGGGCTTGGGGGGTTTTGTAAATGCTGCAACCTCCATGCCCCCCCCCCAAAAAAAACTGTGTGTGTTTATTTGTTTATTGTGGAATTGTGGTTTGTGATACAATGTGTTCTTGTGTATGGTAATTCAGAAGACTGGCATTGAAGCATTGAACACTGTGAAACTTCAAATCTCATTAAACAAATATGTTCTTAGGTCAGTCAGTCAGGTGTCAGCATTTCACCAAAGCTACAGTCCGATATGGCAAGTCATGTTAAACCAAGCAGCTTGGCTACAAGACAGGTGATTCATGTTACGACGTGTGATACATCCCACTGTCATGCTAACAACGTAGCCCAAGATGAGCAGAAAGAGGTGAAGAAAACAACTGCCACAGTATCCACCACATCAAGTTTGCCTTCCAAGTCTCTGTCATTTGAAAGCAGTGCATTGTCTGATGTCAGAGATGATCCAGGATCACCAGTTGCTTATAAGCTGGTAGAACAGGTGCTTATTGAATCTTTTGTGTAGAAGTCAAACATCCTTGAACTAGTGTTTGACAAGTGAGGTGTCTGTACAGCAGGGGCCATCAAACTGTTTTGGGCAACAACCAATGAAGAGAAATGTATAGTGTTTTTATTTTAAAATACCCACTTCTGAACTGCTGGTAGCTGTGGCAGCTGTTCTGTAGCTCAGGGAGTAAGAATATTAACCCTTTGGCACCAGAAGTAAATACCCAAAGAGATGTGCAGAAGACCAGAATTTAAATGCCCCTGCATAAGAGCAGATCTATATTTATATGACATCAGCATTTTGAGCATCATATTGTTGCTTGCATATACATGAAATGTTTGGCACCAAAGGTTTAATGGTGTAAACATCTGTTGCTTGACCGGCTGGTCCATGTATGAATCACATGATCAGTAACGGTTAAAAGAAACAGAAGACACAGAAGATGAAATATGCATACCCTGGTATCAAGTAAAGATGATGATACTACAGAAATATTAAGGGAATTAAGCTGAAGTTTAAATCTTAGACCTTCCAAATACAAAGCAGGACTGCCACCCACTTGACCACAATGCTTGGTACAAATGTGAAATGTATTTCAGGTTCGGAAACACACACAGTTGAGCCATGAGATGTCTCGTGTGGCAGTTGCTGTTGTTGTTGGTAGCCTTTGTGATCTGCTGCCACCTTCAGTTACCCCTCAGCTGAATGCCATGCTGATGCACTTACAAGGCCCTCTGGCTGCACCACAGCCATTCATTGAAGAAACACATGATGCTCGTAGGCTGAGAGTTATATTCACAGAACTCACATCTTGTAAGGAAGACTCGCAGCAAAGGAGTTGGATGCTTTATGAAGATGAAACTACCATTATTGAATATATACAGGAACTTATATCTATTTTGGTAAGTTGTAGAACAAATACAGTAGAATTCTTTTAAGTCCATATTTCTGATAATTCAGCATGGGAGGAAAGTAGTTCTGAGATCAGGAGGTCCGCTGTCCATAACTGTCCATGGGTGTACTGATTCTGATTTTATTATGGGTTGTGTGGACCTTACTGAGCCCACTGAGATATTATAATGGGTTCAGAAGATCCAAAGGTGAGTACATGAGGTACTGCTGGCAAGAGGAAACACATGACTTTAACGATTCCATGCTTGGAAACTTGAAATTAGTGGCTTGAAAGTGGCAAAAGCCAAAGAGAGGTTTCAGCTTTAAACAGCATTGGATTGTCAGTTATCTATGATGTAAAATATTGAAGGACCAGTTACAGTCATTTATGGCATCAAGTGAAAATGTGACAGACCTTTTCAACCAACAGACATTGAAGGAGCCTACATTAGCATAGTTGGATAGGGTGTTTTATAAGTGGTTTACAGCAACGCTTTCTGAAGGGAAGTTATTATTGGGCCTGTGGTAATTGAAAAAGCTAAGTCTTTTTATGATGAAATAAAAATAACTGACAAGTGCACATTCTCTCGGGGGGCAGTATTAAAAATTTACATACAAGAACTTAAGTTGTCATAAGTACTGTGTGGTAATCTGGAATAATCAAGAAGCCAGCACCTGTGTGGTCCCAAGGGTGCAGGATTAAAGGAATCTGCTATAATTTCTGATTTTTTCAGTACTTGGACTTCACTTGGAGAGAATTAAAAGAGAAAACATTTATTGTGCTATCTGTCTGCACATTTTCACTCCATTGTGGTTTATGTATTTTAAGGAAATCTCTTTTACTGTAAGACTGTTTTGTTTGATTGATGTGTGAGAATGTAGTTGGTGGCTAGTCTGTATTCTTTTGACTACATACAAATCTCG
>JGI20166J26741_12220028_pt1 | contig 18060 bp, 12 predicted proteins | sample TergutCu122P5_FD_26741 | JGI IMG/M metagenome (IMG submission 26741)
TAATCTTATGTACCACCCACGCGTACACAGAGTACTCCTCTGATTTGTTGTGCAGACCAAACATAGGAGCAATAACAACAAATTACTGCAAAAATGTGTAACAGTTTTCACATTCTGTTTAGGCTCATAAAATGGCAGGATGTTACAATGAATGAGATGTACATTGTTTTGGGTCTGTTCATAATGATGGGAATTTTACACAGTATTACCAACTCTTATTCTGAAACAATACCACTTGAAACACTGGAATTCATAATTTAATTTTTTTCACATTGAATAACTATCAGAGTTCTGCCAAACTTTTAAAAATTTATACAGTCTTACACTTGAACATAAAATTTTGAAATCTCTACCTCAAAACCAGAACAGATGAGCCTCTGACTCTGTGGATGGGCTGTCTGTCTTTACACCAAGACACTCTTCTAAAACCCACCAAGTTTCGTACAAAATGCTCCAAGTTCTCTACGTCCAGAAACAGAATATCTGATAAACAGAATATCTGAGGTTCTGACAACATATGGTCCAGGACACGGGTACATCGTATCCAATAACATACGATCTGAGATTCTGACAACATGTCTTCCATTATATGGATACACCATACTCAAACTTCAATGCCATGGAAACATAAAATCTTACATTCACTTTATGTTGGTACCCTCTTACCAGAATGGTTTCATAGCCCAGAAGACATGAAAGAAAAAAATGTGCCCCAGAGTGAAAGCTAAAATGATTTAAAGAGGGTGAACACTGTGTGCAACATTTTGAAAACAGAGCAGTGCTGGTGTGGTGCAATAAGATGCAACAAGAAGGATGGCAATGATCTGTGCAGACCAGGCCAGTCTGACTCTGCGGTACCCCCAGCCTCCTATTTAGTGGGTATCATGTGCGATATCCCCAGGGGTAAACCAAAGATGGGATGAAGATGACAACAACCCTCATCTGCTGACATGGTTAAAAGAGAGGTGAGTTACACCACCATTCTCCCATATTCCTGTATGAACTTTACTTCACCTAGTATTCTTAGGATAGTATAATCAAGGTTACAATGTGCTGTGAATGGGGTGGGGGGCAGAGAGGACATACAAAATTTTTGTGGGAAAATCCCTGGGGAAAAATCCACTCGGAAGACCAAACAAACGTGGTTCAGAATGAAATCCAATGGTAAGCCTTTGCATAAATGGCACTCAATCTTCAGGTTCTGCAACCATATACTTAGTTATAAAAATATATGACAGTGTCTTATAAAACAATGAAAAGAAGGGGCATCAAAACAATTCCACAGATTTTAAAATGGGTACAATAAGAGTGGCTAATTCTAAAACACACCTGCAGATTTTGATTCTGATCCTTACCATTCAATTTGGTTTTACTACTTTTCAAGAAAATAAAAGAAGAGACTAAAAACAGTGTCATTCATTTTTGACAAAACAGCTACCAAAATCTAAAATGGATGTATCAACAGACTTTCTGCATGTATATAACAGCAATAAAATTGACATGTTTACCTGTTCTGCAGCATTATCATCTCACACCAGTCCTTAGGATAAACAGGTTTTGATACCAGGTCCTTGAATACAAGTAAGATCTCCATAAGAAAATCAAGCAGGTCTGTAATTGTCATAAAGTGGCCTATGTACACTTCAAAGTGATGAGCAGTCATCTGTCGGAAAATTGAAATCATCACAGCCACCAATCGGCCCTGCAAGAGGAAGAGATACTGCCTGTATCACAACAGTATAGACTGTATGAAGCAAGAACATGAACTTTGGATCCATAAAGCAGGATCATGGAACTCAAAACTCTGGTAGTGTACAACAATCCCTGTGTGTTAGCAGATTTACATTGGAGAGACTGAAACCTCTGCTGTGATAAGTGTAAAAGAGCACCAATGGCACATCCACCTTGTACAGCAAACAAATTAGAAGCAGCAGAGTGTAGTTTAAATGGGGAGCACCATGTCCAGCTACAAGACTAAGTGCCTACTAAAGCCCAAGACATGGACCAGGTCATCAGTGAGGCGATCAAAATCAGGCTCCCAACATGAACAAGTAGGACTACCTGATCTTGGGCAAGTCATGAAAACCTCTCACTCACTCCCTGAAGAAACAGAGAAAACCAAGCAAAAGAAATGAGCTGCCATTCTTCCTTACCTACCTCATTTGGCTATCCATCTTTCTCAGTCTCTTCAGTGTCACTGTGTTTCAATTAGTTACATAAACTCATTCCTCCATTCCTTCATTTCTTCCTTCCTCCCACTGATCTGTTCTGCTTTTCCTACCTCTAACTGGCTCTACATATCATTCTGCACACTCCCCTCCCAACACCTCCCCTCCTATTGCCTCACTACAACTATGACCTAACACGTGCCCCATACAAAATGAAATAGTTTCATCCATGCAAATTACTCTTTTTCAATCACTTTGAATATTGAGGTAGCAAGCTCCTCCAAAATGTGTTTAAATAACTGCCAATCAACATGACATCACACTCCAGAGGACTTCAATCTTCATCAACCACATTGTGAATATAAACTCTGAAGTTAAGACACACAGTCGGCGAACATCTATACGCTGTGAGCAACAAAAATCAAGTGCCTCCAATTTTCTGAGTCCTGAACTGGAAGTGAGGCAAGTGTACAACTGCAGCATAATTCCAATGGTTTTTCTCTGCCTTCAATTCATTGCAGTTATCTGCAGCAGATCTTATGAATTGATCAAAGACATCAATATGTCTGTCTAATCTGAAGATAAACACTGACTATAAAGGTCACTGATTTACAACGCATGTCAATCAGTTCTGCGACAAAGTGCAGTGTTGATGGCTTTAACATCCACACTCACTCACAGCAAAGTGGACAAGGCACAAAACTAATATTCAATGGAGATCAAATATGTTAGTCTGTGTCTTGATATTGGTTTTTTGGGCGCATGTTGAATATTCATAAACATTAACTTAAACTGTGCAGTAATGTCATTTAATTGGTGGTTTCAGAAGTCAGCACTGGCATAGCTAGAAGTGCAATTCAAGCAGACATTTGTAATTTTTTCATAATCTGTTGTAAACTGGCATACTGATTTGAAAGGCGTGTTTTTAAATATGATTGTAGATAAACAACTTTCCTACTCATGTCCACAGAGAATTATCAAACACTGAACAATAATATCCCCTAAACCTAACGAGTCTTCGGGCATAAACAAGAAAACACAATTTAACACAGTTCAGGTAAGGGCTGTGGATGGGGTGTGATCCTAAAGCATTCATTTGACACTAACTAATTTTAGGATTACAAACTTACAACTAAAGGACTTTCCCGATCCATTGCTATTGTAGTCTGGATAACAGTTCGCAGAACAGTCAGCATTATTTCTTTGATATCTGGTCCTGTTGGTCCAATATCACCACGAAACAGCAGTTCCATTATATCACTAAGAATCTTCACACAGAGCTCAACCTGCCGGAAGATAAATAGTTCATAACAGGAACAATTCATAATGAGCATTAAAACTGTAAACACTAAACTTAAAACAAAGTTCAATCATCTTCCCACCAGCAGGAACAGTTAAAAAATCCATGCACATTTCTATTACCAACTTCCAAGTAACATATATATCTCAGATTAATAAACATTAAAGACAGTACTCCCACTTTATTTCAATTCAGACTATCAAACCAACCTTATATGCAATGAAATGTGAACACAATAGATGAACAATCTTCTTCATGTTGAAGAGATTGTGTATCTATTGGGTTCACATTTCACTGCAGGTAAGGTTTGTTTGACACACTGAATTCTGCATCATGCATGGTAGGTACAGTATTCAAATCCTATACTATTTGTCAGTTACTTGGCATAAGTACAGGCAGGAAAATACAGCCAACAGAAATAATGTGTCCCATCAACTGATCAAATTTGCCAGGGTCAAACATACCCTCAGGTCCCAAACAGCACTGAGGTTAAGAATGTGTGGGACCACAATCTCTGCATGCCTTAATGGTGTTATAGTTTCCTTTTTAATGTCCCACAAACCTTTAGAACTATAGACACTCCCTGAATTGTGCAATTTCAGACTGACACAATTTTTAAAAGAATACAAAGAAATTGAAATAATAACATTTTTTACAACATGTGCCAAATTTTTCCTTGTGGGAAGGAAGGCGCAATGTGAAAAAGGTGGTTGAAGAATACTGCTGGGTGATATCACAGGCAGTGGGACAATCATACCATGGGCGATCAGATTCCAGTGTGCTTGAGTTTGGATTTCAGCTAGACTCCATTGTCTATACACAAACAACTGACCATACATACACTCAAATGTGACTTGTGGAAAATTTGACCTTGTCAGCCCTTCCAGGCCATAACTATTTTGTAAGTTCGGGAGTGTCTGTACAATACATACAGTCTTCATTGCAGTCCACATCCATTATACAGTCTACTGTGTATAGTACCATATCAGAATGGTAAAAATTACTGATGTTTTGTAGGAACATGCCGCTTCCTTCTTCCTCAAGAATATGGCCACTTCAACACTGAGGGTAGGTAGAATACTGGAATCGATTTTTCTCTTTGCCACCAGAATGTTTCTGGGCCCACCCAGCAGTTTAAGAAATGAATAACGAAGGTTCATGTTCCACATTAATGTTTCTTAACCGGGTGTCCACATACTGTGCCTAAGGGGCCTGCAAGCTCAGTAGATGCTGCCTGATAGAATAATGCTCTTTCCTTCATGTTTCTGCTAATCTAAGCCTTACTGCCATCATTGCTAGGAAAATTTATAATAAATTTTTCCACTAACTTCACTATTGCCACTCAGATTATTTATGCTGCAGATTCATTTTTTCCATTTTTCTTATTTACATTTGGGCAAGGCAGTCAAACGAAATTACTTATGGCTGGATCAAAACAGAACTATCAAGATAAAATGGTTTTTCTAGGTACAAACATATTGCAGAATCTATGGGAAACAAAACATCAGTTGCAAGGTCCTCACATGCAAGGTATGAGAAGTACAGTTGGCAGGTGGGGACTGCCAAACACACCAGATGGACCACCATATTTGAAATACTGGAACTCTGCCAACTGGGCAAGTGGAAAGGGTTAATATTAAATACTTGTATGTTTGATATTCGCAAATATTACAAGTTTAATGTCACTCAAGTTGTGCTGAAGTGCTACATATGTAGAGATCAGCACAACCATTCAAAACACTGGTAATGATTTTTAATGTTTCAACATACTGTAGTCAGTATAGAGAATAGGCTACATGCTAGATGACTGTAAGATCATGGTTTGATTCCCAGCAGGAGTGGGAGATTTTTCACTTCTCCCAAGCATCCACAATGGCTCTGGGGCCCATCCAGCCTTCCATTTAGTGGGTACCAGGAGCTGTTTCCCTGGGGCATAAAGCAACCAGGTTGTGACTGACTACTCACACCCATCCAGCAATGAGGTTAAGACTGAGTGGAGCTATACTTCCACTCACCCCCACATGCCTTCATGGCATATACAAGGACATTTCTACCTTTAACTTAACATAACACTACACCATGGTTTTTCACAGTGCGGTATGCACACCACTACAGGTACTAGTATGTGGCCTTACTAAAAAATCAAAATGGAAAATGTGTTAAAAATCTAAAAAACATAAATTATAAGCCACATACATCTGCTAATATGCAGCACTGCTGACAACATTATATAACTCACCCCTGCTGTCAGCCAGTCTTTCCAATTTCAGTCTTTTTTATTTAAATATACACACATATTTATGTGTGTGTGTGTGTGTGTGTGTGTGTGTATGTACACACATACTGCTGGTACATTGAAATTGTCAAATTTCACTAGTGGTATGCCACCAAATAAGTTTGAGAACCCCTGCACAGTAGTGTAATGCCAAACTTATAAAACAGAGGTAAAATAAACTTTTTGACTCACCTCCTCAGAGAACCCACGATCAGTATGTAGCTTGTCCTTGCTGGCTCCCAGCACCTTGGCAATCTTGGCAACAGACTTACTCTTGTTACGGTATTCAACACCAGCCCGACCCTGACAGACATCAGTCAATACTTCAACTAACGTGTCAAGCTACTGTTACATCCTTCCATTGTTTAAACAACCCATTACACCATAAATTCCTTTCCATACCTCATACAAAAGCCAACATGAAGTCTGAATCTTCATGATTGACATTCTTAAAGCTTTATGGTAAGTTTCCTAATAAAAGACACATTTGGTTGCTGCCAGTCGGTAAAGAAATCTAGCATATCCTTTACCAGGTAACTTACGAAGTCTAAGGTCACATAATTTTTTTTACCAAACCATTTACATCTGTTATAACCATATGTTTCCAGAATACTGATTTACAAGCTCTGTATGCACTACATTCTATTGTCTTCAGCTTGGCGGGGACCAATTGTGCATTATGGATACACCAAGTTTCAGAGATATTGACACTTGTCACATGACAGACACTCCATCAATGGTCAATCCCTTCCCACACTGCAATGACACTGAACAACATCTGCGATTTTCATGGCAGTGATAGCGCACAGCTTGGCAGACATGTACTAACATTAAAAGACTAATGTGCTGACTGCATCTTCTCTTCAACCATGATGGTGGGATTATTCACACTGTTACCTATCTACAACATTACTTGGCATTACATCCCAGTACACTGTGATCTGGGTGCACATGGTAGCACAGTTGGTTGAGACACTGCGCTACAAGCCGAAGGTCATGGGTCTGATTCCCGATGATGTCACTGAAATTTTTCATTGACATAATCCTTCCTGCCACACTATGGCCTTGGGGTCGTCTCTAACAGAAATGAGTACCAGGAATATTTCCTGGTGGTAAAAGCAGCCAGTGCAAAAGGCTGACAACCTTACCACCTTCATCAGCCAACTGTTTTGAAATCTGGGAGCCTAAACCTCCTGGAACCCTCAGGGTCTGTCCAGGCCTGTACAGGGATTGCTTTACCTTTTACACTGTGGTCTAAATTCAGTAACACTGCCCTTTAGTTCAGATTTCTTGGTACACCTCCTTTTATAAATCCTAACAATAATAAGTCTATTACTGTGTAGCCTGACATATAAGGAGACCAGACAATCTGTCCACCTCAGTCCACTGACTAGGGTAATCATTTGGAATTTCTTTTACTGGTACTTGAACTGCATACCTGTATATGACTCTAGATTCTTTCGACCCCACCAATAAAGATGACTGTTAATAAAAGATGTATAATATTTCTGCCAAGAGCTGCACCCCCACACTACCACACTTAAATACAAGAATTTAAATTACAACACAGCTAGCAACAATACTAAAATCCCGAAGCTACTAAAACTTAGTGGCCCCAACTACATAACAGTTGTATGCAGTTCATTATGCATGCTTTTGTACTTCTGCATGAGTTGGCAGCTGTAGAAGTGCTGTGTATTTTCTCTAGAAATTCTTGTACAAATAGCAGACAAATGAAAATGGATTGATGTTATACATATTCTGTGCAAAATATATATGTCAGCATAGGAACATACTTATTTCCAACCAATATGTTTATTACTACATCTCCAATGTGTTGTGGCTAACAATAAAAGCAATTCTTAGGGAGACTGTTGACATAAAACAGCATTCGATCCTAAAACATATCACTGATTGCACTTGGTATGTAATACATCATAAAATTAAGTGTTTTCAGTATCAGTATTTGATCTTAAAGACATAGTTACTAAAACCAGGTTAAAAAGTTGCACAATATTTGTGTCAGAGATTATTTATGTTTCTTTGCATCCAAACATATAAAAGCAAATAGTTCTCTTTGATCCTAGTTGGATCATAAATCCAGCATAGCACAAACATTGTATACTTGACAGGAGAACACAGCTCACTCTGTACAGAGTGAACTGTGTTCTCCTGTCAAGTATAATGCATAAACATGGGGGCCTAAAGGGTCCATAAAACATAACACCACTGCCATAAAATTATAACAAGTGAATATCGAGGCATAAAGGGTCATTAAAAAAAACCCATGCTGCCACCAAATTGCAGCAACCTGTGGGTACCCAAGAAAGACCTCTGGATAGCATGACAGGGAAGGGTTCCCTTCTGGCACTAACAATTTTCCTATCCTAAGAGTAATTTTACCCAATATATCCTGGCATAGGAAAGAAACAGAGTCCAAGCCATCATCATATTCTTACCCAGTTAATAATTAAACGTACAATTTAAATGCTGTCCAATATTACCCCAAAATTCAAATTATTGCTGCTACAGATCAAGAACAGTCCAAGCAGGAGTTTTCTATTAAAAAAAAAAAAGTTTACTCTAACCATGCTACAATCGACTCCAAACAGAAAACTGAATCTGATAACAGCTAGACATATGAAAGATCTTCCCAATAAATTATTAATCACTCTTAGCTTAACAGACATGGCCCTGTCCGTGTTCGTAACAAACTGGGAGGGTCTGGGAACAATCTCAAGGATAGTGTGACAACAGGGAAGGGTTCTCTCCCGGTGTTACTGACGTGCAGAGTGTTCTCCTGTCAAGCGTACATTTTTTGTGCTACAATGGATTGATGATCCCACTAGGATATCAGCGAACTAGTTGCTTTCAGATGTCTGGATGCACAGAAATTTAAATACTCACTAACACAAATATAGTGCAATTTTAACCTAATTTTAGTAAATAATTGTTTAATATCATATACTGATGTTTCATAAAGAATTTTATAGTGTGATCACTTACTACGTACAATGAATGACAACAAGTTTTAGCATCAAATGCTCCTTGGTGTCAACAGCCTCCTCGAGGATGGCGATTAATATTTGACTAAACATGTTGCACAAGTAATAATATACATGTTAACAAAGAGATGTGCAATTAGTTGGAAATAAATAAGTAGTCTTGCATAAATGAAACTAAAATGAAAAAATATATAAGGAGAACATGAATTCGAAGAATGCACCATACTGAATTCATATAATATCGTGTCCTGATTATTTTCTACCACAAATCTAAAGCTCAAATTTGTAAACACTTTTTCTAATACACTACAAAATTTCTGATCAGGCATACACTGTCAAAGCAAGTATCTATATGTGTGCCTTTATCAAGAACAAAATGCAAATAAAACTGATAGATTAAAACAGTAGTCATGTAAGGTAGAGAAAAGAGACTCATCTCAAAGTGATGAAGCAGGGTCCCAAAGGTAAAAGCTTACACAGACAGACCTACAAAATCTAACAGATTCTACCAACCTCCAAACCTCAAGATAGGATTCAAGTACCAAATCCTTGTGAAGAAATAGAACAATATACCTACCACAATACAAGGGAGGAAGATCAGTTTGACACACTTTATTTCACACTACACATGTAAAAGTTCACACTACATGTTTTAACCATTTAAATGACCATTTCAGGTCTGCTAAAAGAATCACTGGCATAGTTGCACTATCTTTAACAATAAGTTCTCTTTATGGCGATGATTCTTGTGCCAAGCCTGAATACACATGTGCGCGCGCACACACACACACGAGCACACATGCACACACGTGCATGTGCATTCACTGTGCAGTCCACAGATCCAAAATCTAGTCAAAGTAACAGCAGGATGTGGAATGAGCCATAAAATCCCAAAGATACAAAATATACAGTATGAAGTATTACACATACTTCACATAAAATATTCAAATGCTATACCAAATACATTATATACACCTGATGATAATGTGATGGTCAATTAATTGATTCAAACATGCAAACTGTGTAACATACAGCAAAGCTGTGTCAAACTGGATCTACCTTCCATACACTGTTAATTCACACAAGTGGATGCAGTCCAGCAAACACCTACCAGAATTAAGCATTTATACAAGAGACATAAATCCTGGAACCAATAAAACTGCATCAAATCCCCAAAATATTGGAAATGAACCTGGAAAAATATGTTCCTGAGCTCTGATATCAACTACCCTGTTCAGTCTCCGTTTCTTATAAGGCAAAACAGTCTATGTGTCCACCATATAAATTCCAAACCACTGGTGTTCAAGTCATAAGTTTTTTACTATGAGCCTAGCCCCAAGCTGTATCAGAATTGAAGCCCCAAATGAGGACTGTGCCTGTACAACACAATGGCTGATCAAGCCTCTCAAACACACATGTGCAGAGACAGATGGTTACTGAGAAAAAAGAAAATGCAGAGTGACAGATAAGACTAAAGTACTTATCCCATTAACATTTTGTTCATCAAAAAACCCACAAGGACAGTTACTGAACTGAATACAGGCCTCTATGTTGAGAAGCAAGCATCTTTCTACAAGCTGTGACATTATCCACATCATACTGCATACAATACAACCCAAAAGTACATCAGTCTCTACTAAAAGGTCTGTGCATTACACCACACTTGCACTTTCAGATGTACTAAACTTGGCTACTGGCTACTCTAACTGAGGTTCTCATAATTTCCCTGTCTTTCCAGACAAACACTAGCATGCAAAATTTAGGCTTCCACTGCAGTGTACCTAGGTAGTTGAGGTCTTTGCTCTTCTGGGTTTTTAGGCACTGTTGACAGGTAGTTGTTGATTGATGTTCTGCGACAGCCTATTGGTTCCATCTTCAATGCTTTCAGCTGTTCCAAACAATATTCTTTGACCACTTGACCCCTGAAAGTGGGACTGACAGGCTGTCCCAAAATGTCAGTAAACAACTACCAACAAATGCTGCATAAAAAGTCAGAGCAGTGAAGACCCCAACTATGATAGTACCTCTAAATAAACCACAACTGCCAACATCCAAATTCCTCCCCACACAATCATTCAGTCTTCCTGCAGCCTGATTCAGTGGCACTTTACATGGGACTGATAACAAGCTAAGAGTCAACTAGCTGTACTTGCATTCTACAGAGCCTATGGTTCACTAAATCACTTAAGAAACCCCACAATACATGATCCAGCACTGTAATCTATAACATGCAGAACTGTAACACCAATGCAGATTTAGTCCAGCCATGCCAGGGAGTTTCATACTTTTACCTTTCACTACAACACAACAGGACCGGAAAAACTTTTATGTTATGAAGACAAACTCAATTTTATACTGTGAAAAGTACAGCAGAATTCCTTTAATCTGGGTGTCGATACTACAGAAATCCTGATATTTTGGCAATTGAGGAAAATGGTCCCAAGTCTGGAAGTCCTCCAAAAAGGCCATGAAGACTGTGTCCACATCAACCATTGTGATATCCCCTGACCCCTGTCTCCTGCTCCGTCAACTCCTTTAACTATGAAGACTCCTGACCTACAGTCTCTTGGTCCTGCTACATCCCTGGTAGAAAGTGAAGAGACACCAGAAAACACAGAAGAGGCCCCTGATGCCCCTGAACCAGCAGCTGAAGGAGACATCCAACTGTAATACTCCTCTAATTAGCTGTACAGCCCACATATCACAGCAGTAACACATAATTACCTGTAAGAACTTGGGGCAATAAGAGTACTGTTTGACTGTTTGATAGTCTGGAATATTTGATAATCTGGCACCTGTCTGGTCCCATGGGTGCAAGATTAAAGGAATTCTACTGTGTTCATTAGCAAACCATGCTGGAGACGTAGCAAACCATTGACAAGTCTACATTTCAATATTTCTGCAGTCTTGGTCCTATCAAATACAGGAAAATTTCAAAGCTTAAAAATCATGACTCAAAAACAGATATGAATATTTTACCTTCCTACTGCCCATACAAAACTCAGTAATCAAGTGATAAATTTTTTGGGGTGATAAGACATGCCAATTCAAATTCAGATCATAACACTTCAGAGAACCACTCTGTCTCCATCATCAAGGGTGATGAGACAAAACTGGGGGTCCCTCCAATGACTATGAACTGTCATGGCAAATTGTATCAGAAAATTTTATCACATTCAGTTACTGTGATTAACTTCAAATCTCAAATAATTATCAAGTCCTCACTTCTGAGACATGGGTATGACACTGCTCTCTCACCTTAAGCAGACACAGACTAAGCATGCATCAGCACACAGTGCTTAAGAGATATTTGGGGCAAACACAGAGAAGGTAAAATGCAGTTGGATGATACTGTGTAATGGGCAGCATCATGATTTGTAATGTGCATGAAATGAAATTAGAGAGATGAACCAAAGGAAGGTGGTATACGTAGCATAAATGGGGGAAAAGAGAAACCCAGCCAGAAAACCTGAAAGGAGAAGTCACATTCGAAGACTTAAATATACACCAGAAAATAATATTACAACAAATCTCGAAGGTATAGGTCATGAGAGTGTGGAATGAATTAAAAGGGTTCAGGATAGGGTTCTGTGAACAGGTCTTGTGAGGACAGCAACAAATCTTCCATTACCATAAAAGGTATGAATTTTCTTAACCTCTGAGTAACAACCAGTTTCCCCACAATCACCGTGTTCAGTAGAGTTAGTTTGAAGAAAAACATACTTAAACAGATAGTAAAATTACCAAAGCAAACACAGTACATCATACAGATCACACAAAGCAAAATCTACAGCCATTTAAATGCTACACAGTTATCACACACCAACAAAAACCATAACAGAACACATAATGCACACCACATACTACAAAGAATTATGTTAAATAACGGTGTTTTTGAAAACAGCTTCTAAAAAAATTAGACTAAAAAGAAATCAACATATGTGAATACATTGCACAGTCAATTTTTCAAGTACAGTTGAACTTACTTATAATGAGCACAGGTTGTAATATTGTAATGGCTGTGGCAAACGAATGAAATCTCTGAAAATTTATGTACAGACATTTCATGTACACAATAAGCAAGCTTCAGGAATATATCAAACAAACTTTGTCCAATCAACACTACCACATGCATGGATAGTCAGCCTCTTCAACACTCAATCTCCCCTTCCAATTGGTCACTTTCTTGGGTTCAGCAGTCCAACCTCCCCTGCAGGTAGGCTTCTGACCAAAGTGTTACTGAAGGAAGATCTCTTTGTCTAAACCGGGAATTCTCATGTGGAAATTTGTTTTTCCTCTACCTGCCCACCAGCTGTGGTCATCATTTTACAGCTGCCAGGTGATTCTGAACAGAGGTAGGCTTTGGGCCAGGACAATGACACCCACTGACTTCTCTAAATTAAGATAATGATTTCCACATTAAAGGCTGGGATCATGTGGTTAATGGAACTCATATGCTTACAATTTGAAGGGAAATTCTGTGGCCTGGTCATAAAAATAAGCAGAGTTTTTGCTCTTCAACAAGCCACATGTCAGCAAACAAAAAGAAAGTGTCTGGCAAAAAGGCAAAGTTCACCCTATAACCTTCCATGAAGGCACAGTGGGGGAGCAGAGGTACAGCTATACTATTCCTTTAACCTCAGTGCTAGATAGGGTGAGTGGTTAAGGTTACACCCTGTCTGCTGTACCCCTGAGAATCACCCAGTACCGTTTGTAAGGGGTGTCTGCCCCAGGGCCAGTCCAAATGGGTGTAGAAAATCTCGCCCCACTGGGATTCAGTACCTTTATTGTCCAGCCCATAGTGAGTAACTACACCATCTCTTCTATCCCAGATGTGTCTATCTCCAAACATGGAGACCTATTGTTTCGTAGACAGGTATAGCAGTTCTGCAGAATCACGTCCAAGCATGTTTACAGCTCATCCACTGCTGCTATCATTCATGATGAAGAGGGTGTCTGTCATGTATCATTTAATGATATCCAAACTTGGGGCCAGTTTCAAGGATGGACTAGCAGGGCAGTCACCCCCACCCCTGAACCATGTGTTGCACAGGCCTCAAACCAACTTTGGTATTTAGTGAAAAACTGTTACAGCTTCCCCTTGTAGTCCATGTGAAGCGAAGCACGAACAGAACAATGTTATGCGTTTTCAATAATGTGATGATTCTTCTGTATCCATTTATGGTACTTGACACACACTGTAATTTATCAAACCGGTGTTACCAGTGGAACTGCAAGATAATCATGCTGAACTACAGCTGAACCCAATTATAATGACATCAGTTTATGTAACACCTCATCTATAACGTCCGATATTCTGTGGTACCAATTAATTCGTCACTGTTAACCATCCTCGGATACAACACTCATTCATAATGACACAAAATATTCAGTTCCTTCCATGATGTTATAACCAAGTATGACTGCACTAAAAATCCATTCTTGACTGTATGATGGTGAATTCCAGGATGGCTTGCAAGTGGTAGGAGACTTACGTGTGTTTCAAGTGACTGCATTTTTCGTGTCAATTTTTTGCAAGGAACTTCATATAAAAAAATTAAATAGGTAGTCAACAGACAAGACCAGAAGCATGAAAACTGTAAAACCAACCAGGCAGTGTTACAGCAATGGAGTCAACCCTTACTGCTGTGCTTAACCAAATTCATCACAACAATGCACCTGCTCAATCAGCCTTGCTGCTGTGACAGTTTACTAGTCTAAGCCTCCTTATGCATAATATATTTCTCCCTGTTAATCTCCTCCTGTTCTATAAATTTAAAGTAAAACTTTGAAGGCAAAATATTTGTTGGTGTGGAAACAAATGAATGGAAGGAACTGGAGCAGCTGTCAGAAAAAGAGATAGAGATAGAGAGAGAGAGAGGGGGGGTTGTTTACAACACTAATAGGAACAATAGATCAGGTGTGTATATCCCAAAGGAGGATACTCTGAAAGGGATTGAACGGTCATCCTTGACCTCATATATACAGTTAAACTGTACAATAAAACAAAATCATGGACTTATTCATTAGCTACAGTTCATAACCTGGTGAAATAAATATGGTGCTCTGACAATGCATTCACATTGCACCTTTAAAACACTGACAAGCTACATGGATGACAAGAAATGCCTTACCGTTCTTTCCAGACCTGTCTAACCAAACAGTCCAGAATATTATGAAACCATGCACTTAGTAGAGTATCAGCAGTAATGTACTCCCCCAGTAACAATATGTACAAAATACATTTGCTATTAAGACGTATTATATGCACACTAACATGTCTAAGACACAAGATGCTGTCAAGATTGCCAAGGCTGTTGGAGAGAAATCAGCAAGCACACACATTCAACATGTACAATTAATACACAAACACAATGCACACGAGTCAAAGTGGTCACCACAAATGTACAGAAACATACAGCACACAAGACAGAATAAATATGTCTATTACAGTCTCACCTCAATGTTTCAGCAAGATCACTGGGTCACACAAGCATGTTATTTATTGTTCAAGCAACTATACCCTAAGAAAAGCAATATGTCACACACAACTAACTAATCATGGCAATGCACAGACTTCTTAAGGACACTGTAGTAATCTACTCATTATACAGGCTTTCACAATTTCCTGGTCGGTGTTGATCAAAAACAGCATTTTGGATTTTGACACCTTCATGCCAATGTTTGGGAGGAACGTGCTGCCTCCACCTTCAGGTGAGCAAAATACTTTCAAGTGGACAGTGAAATGATTAAAGAGGAGGAACTGGGTGACTTTACAGATAGGTTGAAAGAAATGTGGCCAAAAAGCCAATTCCTCTCAACAATGGTATCAAATTATGAGCCTATGAAGTGTCAAAATCCAGATGACTGTCACCTAATCTACTCATTACTTCGGCTAATAACAAAACTAGGAGATTACTACAATAACAAATACAATTCCTAAGAAATGCTGTCATGAGTAGCTTATTTATTGACTGATACTGGAACAAAACATGTGAGTCATGGCAGCACAGCCAGTAACACAACTGGACAGTTGCTCATCACCTCCAGTGCAGGCCCAGGGCCCAGCCACCCCCATACCTGATGCCTAAGATCAGCTAATCCTCTGGGCGAAGGAGGGGTTAACCCTCACCACTATCTAGTGCAGACTTACATAGAAGTGTCTGGAGCCTTACCTTCATACACCTGTACGTGTCGTAAGTGTAATTCTTAGGCTCAGGAGCAACTTTACTTCCACTTTAAAATATTAAGCTAACAAGCTTTTTAATTGTTATGTATAATATACATTAGTGCATGCACATTTCTTAGTAAACAATCCTGTATATGTGATGTAATAAAAATCAGCCCCTTTAATGTTAAAATCTGACAATACATACTTATTTATTTGATTGCTTCTCATTTATTTAACAATGCTGTCAGTAACTTGCACTATATACAGTAAAATAACTGCAATGTAGTGAATAATGAAGGAATGTTGAAGGAAGCACACACAGACTAATTTCCGGTCACATTCTGAAATTAACCTGGACAGACTAAGGAACAGCAACAACAACATCAGCCAGAATAAATCTATGTCCTGCACAAAAATCAAGCACCTCCCAAATAAAAGTGTCGAGTACTATACCTGACAGCATGGCTACAATGACACTGTCAAAACAAACTGTAAATGTTATTTTATTTTCCAGGACTATTTCGAGCAAGACACAACCACAGCAAGCAGTAAAAAGAGCAGTCAGACTGGTTGAGATGGAAAATGTGTATATGCTGCCCATAAATATGTGCCTGCATGACTGTGAGGGACACCAAAAACAGGGCGGTGTTACTGTGTGAGGAAAGGTGGATGGAACATGAAAGGAAAGAGTGGTTAATTACATTAAAGAAATGAATTAAAAACTGCTATCATAAGAAGGAGAGGTTAGGTGCAGACAGCGCTGTAGCTGGGTTTTTTTGGCACCTGGGGTGAGTATTCATAGTGGCCGCCCCTTCCAAGTGTTACAAACTGTACAAAAAATCACAACAATGTATTGAATTTCTTTTTATTTGGCTCAACACTTAAAAATTTCTTGAGCACAGTAAACCAAATTTTTTCATTGAAAATATTCATTTTTACATCTATTTTGCTGCCTCTTGGACTCTGTTGCCCAGGGCAACTGCACCACTCCTGCCAGCTATGCAGACGCAGACACTAATGGATGGACTGAGATGAATGGAAAATGCTGTCACTAAGAGAGAAAGAGTGGAAACAAATACAAGAGAAATGCTGATGGAGGCCTAGCTATTACTGGGAAATGCTATGTCCTGAGAAAGAGTGGATGCAGATACAAGTGCTTATGGGACAACAGGAATTCAGAGAAAATGTGTCACAAGACAACCCACTCTTATGAAGCATCAGTGGGTACAGGTGATGAAGACTGTGGGGGCCGTTATTCTGAGAACATGAATTAAAATAAGTGCTGTGATCTGGGCCTGGACTACCAGTGTCGACAGTGCATTCAGCTGAGAATGACACCGTGGATGTTCAAGAATGTGTACATGTTAAACAGATTATCATAATATATCATTATACATCTCTGGTCTTTGCTACAGGCATGTTTTGAAATACTGTCCCCAGTTCAATTTAACCTAAGAAGATTAATAAAACAGAAATCCACCTTCCCTCAGATCAACAGCTGGTTGACAAAATCTGTAACACCACATGGCAAACATTCCTATTTAACTCAACTCTTAACCTTTAACACACAGAAACTGGAGATTTAACTCCCCCATATTATGGTGATGAGCAGGGAGAATTTAAATGTGGGTTTTAACTTGGGGGGGGGATATGTATCTTGGAATTATTCCTGATAAAGAAACCTAATTATAATGATGTGAAAGAAAATACAATACCAAATTCTGGGCTATATAAATCTGTCTTCAAAAACTATACAGATTCATGAAATAAGCAAAGACATTGCTGTAAGCCAACTTACATTTCAAGGAATGCTTTCCTTCCCAAGTTGTGACAGAACTCTGATTAAGAAGTTTACCTGTGCATGGTAAACACAAAAACATGGGTCTGTACAAAGACTAATGACACACTTTCATGACATAAATCTCGCAGTGGTATGGTTTCATCTTGGCTGAGCACACATGGCACTACAGCTGGCCTGTTTTCAGCATGCTCAGCACACCTCAAGGAGAGTAAATTGTTTGGCGGTTTTCCTCTTGGGTTGATTAACCCTTTGCCGGCCCTAACGCACCAAAGCGTACTGGATTTAAATGCCGCCTGCCGGTCTAAACGCACTGAAGCGTACTGGCTGTTCTCTTCGTAAA
>JGI20166J26741_12221139_pt1 | contig 18058 bp, 13 predicted proteins | sample TergutCu122P5_FD_26741 | JGI IMG/M metagenome (IMG submission 26741)
GGGGGGGGTCGGCAGCGGTGGCCTCACAACTGCAGGTGCTAGTTGTTGTGGTGAACAAACCATTCGAATACCACGTAAAGCAGCTGTATAATGTGTGGCTCTTGACAAGAGATCATGCTTTGACCCCAGCTGGTAGAATCATGAAGCACACTGTGTGACTCCTCTTTGTCAGTGGATCACAACAGCATGGAAGAAGTGAATTTGAAGGGTTTCAGAAAGTGCTGTATATCCTATACAATGGCATGACCATGAAGAAGATGGTAATGTTTGCAGTTAATGTGAGGAAGATTAAGGCACTGACTGATGGAACAGTGGCACTTATTGGTAAAGGCAGATAGAATCTGATGTGCTTTGTGTATTATGCGTATGAAATTAATAGCAGAATAGTTTTTCTTTGCAGATGTTGCATTTGGGGGGGGGTCATCTCTATATCAGAGTTATTTTGCATTCCAGTAAAAATGGTATTTTTCACAATTACTGCATCCAATTTCTTCAAAAGATTTACACTTGATTTCCTCTTCCTAACAGTATCACCAATTATGGGAACTTGGAAAAATGAAGGCCATAGTTTTCATCTCATATTGCACACATAGTGAAAGTCTGAATTACAAGAAATCCACCGTAATGACAGTTAAACAATGTGCTGACCAAGTCTTCTGTTATTGTGAGCGCTCTGAAAGTCACTGTTTTTCTTAAAACCACTCTTTGTGCAGCCTCATACCCTTCTGTTAGCTGCAGTCTCTCTCTCATGTTTACACAGTAAAAGTGGTGGTGGAAGGTTAATAAGGCATTGCCACAGCATGACATGCAAAGCAAAAGCCAGAGAAGGTGAGAAGCAAAGTAAAACAGTTTCTATGACAGGGCTCACTACTACTGATTTGTTACATTTTTATTTCACTCCACATCAAAATGCAGTTCCTGTTGTTTTGCAGAAGTTGTCAGCACACACGCAGTTCCCTTTCCTTTCGCTCAAAGTTACGTGAACTGAAACCGACAAGAGGTCAGGAGTAATGGTGTTGTCACGTACACAGCTTGGGTGAAGCAAAATTCTTGTTAACTGGTGTGAAACTCTCAAGACAGCCACCTGTCATGTTTCTCATTTCAAGATTTTGAAAGCACAGCCAGTAAACAATGTAACAATCAGAAGTACAATAAGTACAGTCACAAATGATACACCTCGATACATTGCTAGAGTCACCAGGTTGGTTACTAGTATGTGCAATGTCAGACCTATTTGCTCTATCATGTTTGTCATGTACCACACCACATGGTAGTTTTTCACTGTGACACATTGTTCTGTTTTACCAACATAATGCACCTGCCATTTCTGTCTTGCATAATATTTCATAATCCCTCTACAAGTGTTGGTACTTATGAGATATGCATAAAACTCAGCATTTGATTCAGAATGCAATACTTATGGTTCAAAATACAAATTCAGCTATAATGAGTATTCACTATAATTACAAATTTCATATTACAAACTTGCACCATAACAGACTTTCACTGTAGTCTTAATGCTTTACATTGAATGCGGTGACAAATACATTCAATTAACAGAATATTATGATACTGCTATATAAATGCTGGTCCCTTGAACTTCATTATTATTTGTATGTATGGTACATATACCATACACAGATGTCAGAATCAAGATGAAACTGCATGTTTCACATTGTAACTTTTATCATTCTAATAACTTTGAACTCTACTGGAGGAATACAGATCCAGTTACAAGAAATGGATGCACCGTCTAGCGAACTAGTGACTTGGCTAGAACCCGGTCCCTGGAAAATGTCTCCATAATGCATCACCTAGTAAACAGGTACAGCTCTGACTTCATACATTACAATTAGTAACTTTATGGGTTATGTTTACAAGTGTTGATGATGGTTTGTTTTGGCAGAGTTGCCATAATGAAAAACTAAAATTACATTAACAACAAAATGAAGATACTGAAAATTTCTGCTACAGAAATATGAATAGCATCTTTTTTTTTTTTGTCACTCTGTACATCATTCCTAGCTCTTAATAACATTTTATGGTATATCAACAAAAGACTCTTCACAACCTTAGTTAGCAATAACTCATATACATGTCTGTCAGAAATTCCAGGCCCTCATTTGAGAACCACTGCACATGTCCATTACCTTTGAGCAATCCTCATTCTCATATGGAAGCACCTACTGATTACACCTCAGCCCATGGGTTATGTATGAGAGTATTACTGGGTATCTCACTACCTGTATGTACATATTAGAGTAACATAACAAACTGGTTCGATGCTACATCTTAATATTTCACAATAAGCAATTCTTCTTAATGATGTGAAGCATTGAACCAGCATAACAGAACAAGCAGTCAACTAAGTACAGTCTGCAGTAAGAAAGGATATGCAGGGCAGAGGGGAGTCAAAACAGCTAAAAACTGAAACAGCATATTCACATCACGTTCAGTCACCTGATAACTTCTAATGGGTACTACATCTTTCTCAACAGGGATGGGGAACACCTACACAATAACAACAGCTCTAAAATTAAAACACACCCCAACTCTCACGAGTTGCAAAAATTAAAATATTAAAACATGTAAAACCCAAGTGATGTCGATTTGTACTGCGGGAGCTATTCTAATGCTTGCCATCGTGTAAGAAACCTACACCAAAAGAAAATACTGAAAAATGATGACAGCTAATTTGGTTTATTTTTTTAATTAACAGGTAGTACTCATAATAATTAAAAAGTTAAGTGGACCCCGCAACAGCAATGATCCAGTCAGGGCACAATAACAATGTTATCAAAATGTTCATTAAGGCCACTATATAAGATAGCAACTTCATATATACAAGTGTGTGTGTGTGTAGGCACACATGTGTAACATAACAGGTTAAGTGGTGATGGCAACACACACACACACACACACACACAAACACAAACAGGCATGGACTCCCTGTACCAAGTCGAGAGAGGGAAAGAAGGGTAGGCTATGGTTGTTTGCCATACAAGCCATGTGCACATATTAGGCTACACTTTTCTAGTAAGGAGTAATAAAAAAAAAATAGCACCAAACTGTTCTCAACACTCAAACCAGCCGGCTATTTGCTGTAAAACATCCAGCAAGAAACGGTACCCTTTTGTCAAGATACTACCATAAAGTCCAGCCAGTGTCTGCATAATTTCCTACTTTTTACATAAGGACATTCAATATGCACAAGATTAAAATGACACCTCAAACTGTATCAAGCAAATATTAGAATATACATGATCTCCATGATTATTATGATAAAAATCATAGGACTCATTATCTGATTATGCTTATCAAAAGGCTGAGCGCTACAGTTTACAGAAGCCATTATAAAAATTATTTTATCAGCAAAAATAAGTGGGATTATTCTCTCTGGAGGAAGTTGGACCACACACACTTCACTTGTATAGAAGCTCTTCCCTTGCAACACATCCAGAAGGCAATGTTGGCACTTGGACTGCGGATAAAACATACTGCATTATACAGGCAACCGCCAATGAGAAAACCTGAACTGGTGACAATAAATACCACCATGGACAAACACATGCACCCATGTTCTCATACACAGACATACAGAAAAAACACAAGATGGCATCCCACTAGGACACCACTCTCATATTCACACAACAGCATCCTAATATGGATGCAAATGTCACTCACATCCTAGGCTAGCGGAATCCCTGATGTGGCTATGAGCCAGCATTGAGCGTTGCATGATTGTTCACCTGTAGGTTGTTATGTTGTTGCTGAGGTGGTGGAGACTGGTTTATCATGCTGGATGTTGTACTGATGTTGTATGGATGGTTTGAGTTGCACAGAAGTGTGTAAACATTGTCCACTTTACTCAGCTTTTCAAAGAAAGGGATCAAATCCAGCAATTCTGAGTCAGTCATATCATCAAACCACGAGGCAACAGGCACCTGCAACAGTGTCACTTCAGATCAGTACAAAACAATCCTAGTAATTATATAAAACAAGTGATTATGATCAAATAAATAAAAAAAATGGTGAACAATCTTTCTTGAAAAGCTTATATTTTTAAGCTGGTAATGAAATATTCTGCTTGCAGGGAATGAAAAGGTGTTGAATGAGTTTATAAAGTTTGCCATAGGACTCTGCAGAGAAAACTGGATCAAGTACATATGCTAACAAATGTTGTAACCCATAATACCATATATCTAAATCTTCACAACCATAGTTCTAAACTGTCATAATATATTTATTTAAAAAGTGATTATAATTATTAAACAAAACAGGAAATACACATATAACATCCAAATGTGTTCAGACCCTTGCACCCCAGACTCTTCTCAAACAATGAGGACATATAATCTACTGGGGTCATGTGGTATATACATAAGCTATATACATACCAAATTTCGCATCCTAGAAACAAGCAATACTACATCTAACAGTTGGGCATTTTTAATTTTCCTTAATTACACAAAAAACAAATGGCAAGAAATAATTAGTACCTGTACAGGAAAGTTACATAACAGTACAATCCCCATCATTCATTATTACATCACACCACAACACATTTCAATATACTGTATGTCAGATCATTATATAATCATGTGCAAAGCTGTATTAAACATTACAGTGTATATCTCCCTTAATTATCCATCATGCAAAATGAATACTGACCTTGAAGTTTCACCTGGTCAAAAGGAGGAAGTATTATTTATTTATTTACCAAATATAAGATTCTCATGTATACAAGTCTGTCTTAATTACTCACTAGGCAAATTCATCCTTTTTGTAACATACTATGTAACATATCTATGGCCTATCTGGCCCTACCATATTTTTTAAATGGTCTCATAAATTGCAAGATTTTGGGGGAAAATGTATTTTAAATGAAATGTGAGTTTTGATTTTCTTTATGGCTGTTATCCAAAGCTCTTCTCATTTGAAGAAAAATTCAGTGAGATATTATCATATACTGACTAAGTCTTCATGTACAGTGCCTGTTATTTTTTATATTAACCACAATCTTACAATTTCTTGACAGATTTTTGCAGAATCACCCATTACAACATTTCATGAAAATCTGTACACGGAAGGCAAGATGCTCCATGTACACAGACATGACAAAGCTAACACTAACTTTCTGCAACTTTACAAATGCACCTTACAAACCAAACCAAACGTTACAATACTCCAATATGATATACATATGTAGGTTAGTCAGAAGTAATTATTTTGTTTTTTTATTTCATGCTACTTACAAATTATACATGTGAAAATTTCAAGGAACTTTGTTACAACTTTCCTGAAAGCATTGTTATTTCCAGTGTAGTCTCCATCTCTATCAACGGACTTCTTTGACTTTAAAACAAAAGCATGCATTCCAATGCCCAGTAAAAGTTTCTCTACTGCCTCTGCAGCTACTCATATGTAACAGTCTGCAGTGCCTCACCATCCCTGTAATGGTATCCTTACAAACTTATCTTTCAGAAGAAAATAGGTGAAAATCTGACAATGAAAGATGCAGACATTTTGGTGGGTATGGCAACACTCTCTGTCCAAATTCTGTGATGGCCTCAGTGGTGTGCACACTTGTGAGTAGCTTGGCACTATCATGGAGGAGCAACACTTCGACATTTTTCTTGCAGAACAAGCTGAACACGATAATTCAGACATTCTAGTGTTCAAAACAACATTCAGAATCCACAGTTGTTCCTCTACACAAGGTATTCACACAGTAACACTTTTCTCATTCCTGCTTCCATCATTTTCTTGAATTCCTTCCCCTCGAGAATGTTGCATAGTGCCATTCCAAAAACTGCTGCTTGGATTTAGGTTAGAAATGGAGGAGCCAGGTTTCAATGCCCATGATAACCTGCAGCAGGAAGCCTCCACATCCTGTACCTTATGGATGCAAGGTCAGTGGTGACCGCTTTTCGTGCCTGTATGTGTGCACCTGTGGCATGCCACCAGCACAGACCAAGGAAAAGTCAAGACCTTCAATAACTACGCTGCCCTTACCAGTGAAGAGGGCAGAAGATAATTCATTAATTGTTATATGACGGCTGCCACATATCAGCTCATCAAAACCAGCAGATGCTGTCCGACACTCCGAAATGGCAAGAGCAACCACTCCATAGTTTGTCATGGAATCCTGCTCCTCCTGTTTCAGCTTCTTTGTCAGTACTCACATTTGCTCTACCAAATATTTTCAGGAATGTAAGTCAGACTATCACATGCAGCAACCAAAAACTCAATGCTCATTGCTTTAAAAACATATTAATGTCTGCCATTTCATAATCAACTGTGGTGGGCCACCTATTAGGCAAAATGGTGCAATTACTAGACAATAAGTGAGAACATTCAAGGACTTCAGTGTGGCAGTGGTTATTCCCATAAAAGAGAAATTTAAGGACACAGCATTAAGAAGCATTGCTTTTTGACTGCCTCTCATAAATCCCAAATGTTTTGTCACCATGCATTCCTGCAATGACTTTTTGGTTTACTGCAGATAAAAAACCTGCTGCAGCAATGCCAATCATGTTGCTCAAACTCAGGAATCACTATCCACTGCATCCAAATCATCTACCACATAAAAGCTGTACAGCCTCAAGAACAGCAATTCTATGTCATGTGCCCATATTCTTAAAAACGTGACCTCTCTTACAAACAAATTACTTCAATTTTGTGTTAAATAAACCAAAATAAAATGCACCACCCAACAAATTTAGTGTAGAAAATCAATACCAAATTTCATAAAAATTGTTTAGGAATTCTGGAAAGGACAGATGGATGGCAACAACTCCACCATATAAGATTCACTTTGTGCACTGTAACTGAAGAACTTGCATTCAAATATACGTCATAAGTGGCACACACTTGTTGCTGCAGCATAACAGGACCCCACAATGACCACTAACATTGCTTATAGTGAAACACACTGTAAAAAACAGCATGAATGGAGTAAAGGTCACACAGGTCTCTCTAAATTATTTATGCATACAACTCACCATCAGCTAACATAAACAGGAACATGTGATAAAGAGGTAAAGCAGTAATCAACACCAATACTGGGTGAAAGAGCTATCCATTCTTGTACGGCTTCAAGAGCCTCATATTTTTAGCCTTCTTACTTCTTTCACATGAAGAGTTAGGCTTATGGTACCCAGCAGCAAAACAAGTAATATTTACTCATGACAATTGGGACAAGTGTCAGCTTGTGTTCCATTTACTCTGGCAACTTACAACAGAAAATAAAAATGGGCAAAATGTGATAAATAAGCCTATATGTGATACCAGCCACTGTGACATCATACATATGTGTGGGAAAAGAATCAAAGGAATATAAAGTGGGGGTGGGGGGTGTTCACAATAGTAATTAGTGGACTATGTTGTGTTTGTTAATTTTCAAAGCTTTACTTGGCAACACAAATTTAGCAATCATAATGAATACAACATTAATAGAAAGAAACATAAACTCAGGTTTTACAGACAACACTAAAGTCATGAAATAATTTTGAATGAAGAGATTCAGAATGCACGATGAATAAGACCGATTGCTAGATGCACTTTTCAATGAAGAAACACAATAATCACTGATTGCAGTCCACATGACCATCTGGAGCTGCTAGAAAGTGATCTACAGGTGATGTCCCCACACTATTATTGTTGGGCATCCCTTAATCAATGATGTCCCTGGTAGTTTGAAGCAGACATACCTCTTACACCCTCCTGAATCTGTTTCACAATGATGGTCCTAACCATTCCATCTTTACCTAAGTAAGTAGCTGTAACCATGACAAGTTTCCATTGTTGTGGTGGAAGCTGATCTTCATGCAGGAAAAATACATTGTTTACTTGCAGATTCTGCCTAATCCAATTTCATTTGGGTTGATGATGTAACTGTCCCAAGTATTGTCTACATTTTTCACTCTGTGCATTGTGATATAATTGTTACAAAATAGATCAACAAAATGCACACACTATAATGCTTTAATTTACAAAACTCCTACATGTTTTGGGCCTCACTGGCCCATCATGGAGTGCAGTTGTAAAAGATAAACTTGTTTTGCCTGTTGGACATTAATGAATGTCATATTTTTCACTCTGTGAATTGTAATATAATTGTCACAAATTTGACCAACACAATGCACACACTATAATGTTGCAATTTACAAAACTCCTACAAGTTTTGGGCCAGTGGAGTTTTGTAAATTAAAATATTATGGTGCATGCATTTTGTTGGTCTAATTTATAACAGTCCTAAGTATTTTTGGGACCATCTCTTCCAAAATTGTTGAATCATCTACTGGGCGAGCTGCCATCTAGTTAGCCTGTGTGTTGCAATATCTAGGGAACATGGTTCTGGAATAGCATCTAATGATTCTCCAATGCCCTGCGGTTAACACAGTAAGATCATTTGGATTAGGTGAAATGGATGTCAATGGCCAAGAATTCAAACAAGTTTCAATATGTGTCAAGACTGTAATTCTCCACAGTTCATCAAGATTGTAATGAATTCCCCAGAGTTTGGAGTACTGGTTCCTAAAAGCCCTTTCAAATGCTACTTCACACATTGGATTATTGCTTCCCACAACCTGGTATGATGTTGGGCATATAGTACATGAAAATGCCATTCATATCTTTGATTGCCTATGAGATCCTTAACAGTTCAGTATGCTTTTAGGAAACACTTCTTGTAGTACCTTCCTTAGAGGAAATGCTTCTTGTAGTACTTTCCTTAGTTCCTCATTTGCACAAACAAAGTTGGTTCCACAATCACTGTACATGTGGGATGGTTGTCCATGTCTACTTGTGAATCTCTAATGCAGCAAGAACAGTTTCTGTACTGGCATCATTAACTAGTTACAAATGAGTTGCTGGAGTAAAAAGCACACAAATAACACTATATAACCTTTGAAGATTTGATGACTCCCTCCCAACACTGGTATGATGTTGACAGGGCCAGTATAATCCACTCCAAGAATGGTTTCAGATGCTGGAAATCTGTCATTTGTTGGTAATTCATTTGTTTCCTGTGGCAGTAACAAATCACACACTTGTATACTAGTGAACATATGGCATTTCTTGCTCAAATAACCCAAAACTGTTGCTGTAATATGATGTGCAGCAGATGTGGACCTGCAGATAATTCATTTGTGTGTTCTTGCTGCATCAATAATTTTGTGAATCTGCTGTGATTATACAATAAACCTACATTTACTGTAGAATGCTGCAATCTTCCACCCAATATGATGGTGCCAGGTTTATCAATGAATGGATGCAATTGGATTAGTTTGATTTTTGCTAGCAATGGATTGTTTTCTTGCAGACAAGTGACTTTCACCTTGAACTATTCACTCTAGGCTTTTCATAATCAATACATTCACACTTACAGTTAACCTGCTAGGTGACAGAGCTCCTGTTCTGTGACTCCCCTTTTGTTCCCTACCACTGCACATTAATCATGAACACCAAGCTGTTACTTATTTCAGTCTGTCTACTACAAGTACCTGTCCACTAACCAACTGGATGTTACAGCACTGTGCAGAATGACAAAAGTTCTTTCCTCTTCCCTTGCTGCTCTCTGCTCTTCTTTTCCAGTGGTTCTTGTGGAAACTCTATAACTCTATCCTGTATCTGATGAGCCTTTCTGGTTTCACCCACCACAGGGAATGATGATACAACTTTGAAGATACAGAATAACTAAAATCACTTTATATGTCAAGCACAACTATCAAGCACAGTACTGTAGTGAACTCTGGAACAACAAACTGGATCCATCAACTCTCTGCAACCCACCAACTGGATCACACTACAATTTTGCCACACGATAACACAACAAGCAGTTTTCAAGGAAAAAACCAAGCTGTCAACAATAATTGAGCTGCATCACCGAAAAAAACCTGCCACCGACGGTGAATACGCATTCTCCCGTACAATGCACATGATTAGATGTGAAGGAAGAAACTCTTACATAGTCAACCCTATATAAACATACAACAGTATCTGACCGCTGCACACTACAGCAGACGCTAGAGGCTACCACAGCCGATACCGAACACCTTGTTTGCGCACCGAGCCCAACGAGAAAACCGAACAACAAGTAAAACTCACCGCAACCAAACAACCAAGTCATTTAATCAGTTCACACACTGTTGTTCTTAATACCTCCTGACAATACCTTCCATACGATTTTAAGTGAATTGTATTATTAATATTTTAATGATGTGTACAAGATGGGATACCATCAAGCATAGCATTTGAAGACTTAATTTGTACGTAGGCCTGATGATGACCTGTTTCTAAGGTCGAAACATGTAGCCATTTTTATATAATAAAAATTAGTTGTGCTTGATGTATAAAGCGATTTTAGTTATTCCATATATTTAACAAGCACATCGTGATGCCTTCCATTAAACAACTTTGAAGGTTGCGTGCTTCGTGATTCATAGCCTGCAGGGATGACTGTACTTTTAACATGAAATCACCTGTTTTCTGGGCTATCTTTTTGAATTTTGAACACTATGTTTCCAACAAACATTGTTCATCAACATGGTGGCACATGTATCCATGCTAGATCTACCGTGCAGCCAGTCCATGCACTGACGGCACTGATTTCAATTAAAATGGCATTGCATAAGATACTCGTAAGCCTCGACAGCAACAATGCCACAAATAATTCTATCTGGGGAGAGAGTTTACTTTATAGGAGTCACTTTAGTGTTGCTGGTGACAAGCTTGACTTTAAAATGTTGATCTTCATATGAATAAAGAAGATAAACTACTATATATAAGCTCTTTCTGTGCACCTGAAACCTCATTAATTCACACTTAACTTCATGCTCTGAAATTAGAAATCAATCTATTTGAATATCACTCAATTAAGGCTGTTCCATGCAAAATGGGGTCCACTTTCCACAAATTCTCCTTGGCAATGGTTCATCCCAACCTAGCAGCAACTTCCTAACAGCTTGTAGCATCAGCTTAGAAGTAATGATGACTGGGCAGAGTACACCCAGAATATCAGGGATCTTGGTAATATATGCTGGTAACACTTGTTTTGTTAATGTCTTGGGAACACTTGGTTTGTAAACTGATCTTCACCTGGTATCTACTGTATGCCTGAGGTTTTTACAATCTCTCCTCTGACTGTTAAGAGGTCCTGATGTTTCCCTTAAAGTGCTCTGGAACATTTCCAAATACTGTAGCATCATTCATAGTCCAATTTTCTTAGTATAAACCCTCTTGGTTCAGTAATCTGCACAGTTGCTGTTGCAGTACTATGGATTCATCCATTTAATCAGCACCTTATATTAAGTTACTAACAAAGAAATCCCTAAGGACCACTGCTGTGGGTGGTCCTCATCATGGGCTAACTGCTGTAGACACTTAGTACCTAAATATGGAGCATTTCCTGTTCCATAAGTAATCATGAGTAGTCTATACTCCCTGACTGACTGATGTGGTTGTTTCCTCCAAACTATCTGTTGTAGGTTTGTGTCTGGTAGAGAAACTTGAATATCTGTACACCTCAGCAATGCCTTTCACAGGCATGACAGATTCCTGAACTGAAAGGGTGGGCTATGGGAAAAATATCATTCTGCAGTTTAGGTCCAACCATTAGACTCTCAATTTAATGCTATGCCATTACTGGATTTAGTGCTGGCATCAAAGAATAGTTGTAAAGTGGTGTATCTCCCTTCATGAATGCATCACATGGCAAATAGATAAGTGTGTAACTTGGTTCTTATTTTGTTGTTCTTCTTCTTCAGAAATCCTAGTTGTTCATAATCCTGCATGAAATTGACATACTATTTGTGGAGGTGATGATCTGAATTTCCTTTTGACGTATAAGATCTGATTGACTGCCTTTTCCTTACAGCTGCCTAGTTTTTGAGCTCTTTCCTTGATTGGTAGTTGTAACACACAATGCCCTAATTTATTCCGTTGATTGGGTGATGTGAAAATGCTGTTCACAAGCCTCTTCTTCCTTTATGAAGAGTGAACTGGCAGATGTGACCTCTTCTGTTTTCAAGAATTTGTGCTTCCTGGCATCTTGATAGGGTCATGTTAAAAAAATGGCACTATGAGTGTGCTTGGTTTGCTGTTTCAATTTACCACTGAGAACACACCATAGCTGAGTATGGATAGCTAAGGGAACAACTGATGAGCCCCTTCAAATTTCATCCAATACCATGCTCAAGTAGACATCTCCTCCTGGCAGGATATCCACCTGGTTAGGCACAGCAAAAGTTTGATCTGCTGAGTACACTGATTGATACCAGCTACATACGCTCTCGGTTATTCATTCAAAACCTTTGGTAGTAATAATGCTCTGCTAGAAAACTGACACATTCCATTTCTACTGCAGAACCTTATGTTCACTGTTGCTGAAGAGTTAACCACTTCTCTGGATGACTTCCTACAATATTCACTATTGTCTTCATCTTGTGCAGACCTAGCCTCTGCACACATTCCTCTGTTATGAGACTGGTTTCACTACTTGAGTCCAACAATGCACAACAACTGACTATATATATCCATTCCTGTTACACTTGAATGATCGTTGTTAATAACAGAGTCCAATGTGTGCCTTCTTTAGTTGAATGGGTGACACAAGATTGTTGAGGTTGACTGTTGATGCCCTGATGGCTGCTGTCAATGCTGCAGTGTTCAGTTGGCTGATTGTCTTCTTGTGTTGAGTTGATTGATCATCACCAGCTGTTTCCACATGTCAATTATGCTCTCTGTTATTCAGTCAGTCAGAATATAATAATGTATGATGTGTTTTCTAACAACGAGTAACATGCGCTGCAGGAAGTGTAACTGACCTTCAGATACAAATGTAACAGAATGCCTTATCTTTCAATATGTTTTGCTGTCCTTGAAGAAAGATGCTGCTGAATGCCCAACACTGTGTAACACTGTGGTTCTATTTACACACACTACATTCCAAAGTATTGCAGTGAAATACTTGTTTCGACTTCTTCATTGTTTATGCACTAAATGCATTAGTTACAGTCTCTTTTTTACCTCTAGGTGACACTTCTGACAACAGTACTTCAGCATGACAGTCTACAAACTGGCCAAGCTGTCTGTACACTTTCGAGCCCTTGTTGCTAACAAGCACTTTCCACAGCCTACATGTTTCTGCTTTCTACTTTTTTCAATGCTGAGTATACCCAGAATCTATCCTAAAATTTTTGACTGTTGGTTAGTACATCTTAACATTTTCACACACTGATTTGTAACATCTACTAGTTTTCAGAGCCCTGTAGCTGATTCTTGTCACAATGACCCTTGTTCAACTAACCATGACATGGTATTGAACACCAGCTGTTGAATACCACATTTGTATTTAAACTGTTCCACATCAATTCACAATTCTAGTCTGCAACTGTCATGGGTTAAATCAGTTGTTCTGCTTCCCCTTGAAGCAGTGACTTCAAGTAGCTTAGATTATGGGCACCTGATAAATTACACTTGAAATGACCTGCCACAATGCACAAATCCCAGAAAGTGAGACATCTTCCACATTACCAGAGAAACACTAATCTGCAGCTTGGAAAGACGTGTGTCACTAGCAGACACTGTCTGTGCCGCACTTTGTGGCTCTTTTGACCTGCACTTTAAGTTGAAGATATTCCAAATGGCCTAGTACATTATGCAACCAGTACTGAATCTGTGCAAAATTGCACTGCATAGATTTCTTAATACTTTCCTCACCACACTCATCTACAACCAACTCGGCCAAAAAATCACACTTGTCTTGCAATTCATTGTGCTCTGTGACACATCCACATCCACTTGACTTGCTACACTCTGCACTTTCCCTCCTGGCCTGGTTACCTTACCTTTCACTGCAACTTACTGAGCTGATACACTTGCCATTGTAAGCTTAGTATGCAATGCATTATTCTCGCAATTCTGAAATGTTATCATTGTTAAAAGCTATGAAACCACACTTGAAAATGCTAACACATCCAGTTCACCAAGGACCATAATGTTTGTACTGGTAATTAGTGGGCTGTCTAGTAATGGTTAAATTCCAAAACTTTACTTGGTAACACAAATTAAGTAATTGCAATGAATAATACATTAATACAAAGAAACATAACTGAAGTTGTACAGAAAACACCAGTCACGACATATTCAATCCCATCACCACTCCAGTGATTTCTGCAATAAGAATCACAAACATAATGCAGAACACAAAATGGGTACTTGAAAAAACAGCGAACAAAGAAGCAAAGACTGGTGTTCTCAAGGTCAATTAACTCATTCAGCCTGCCAGATGTGACAGACCCTACACACACAGTCCATGAATGCTGCAGTTACAAAGTCAGTTCCTTAACTTTCACTATCCAACATGACCATATGCTGGTCTCTGAAATGTACTTGTGACTAGTATAAGTGACAATATGCTGGTCCCCATGCATTTACCTGGTAGCGCAGTGCAAGATCTTTTTTGTTACATACCTGTTTATTGAGGTGTTCTGTGGTTCTGAAAACCTGCCATCACTAGGTGACATACCACAATCTCAATTGAAATCAAGTTCTGCAAGAGGAAATGTCAAGATGTCGAAAGTCGGTGTGTCATTTTGGTCCCACAAGCAGTCCAGAAAAGAATGCTGTTCAGAAATGTCATGTCTAAGAAGTGAAGACATTTTGTCTATCACGAGCTCTTTCACCAGTGACCTGATGAGTCTTGATGTTTGCCACATTCATTTGTTACTTCCACACCAAACTGCCTGGACATATATGTGGAAGTAGTGTCATAACTCTCTGGACATTCACCCTTATTGTAGTCTTGGATGCCCCTCTCCATCTGCTTCGTCTATGGATCTAGCTTGTGAACCCTGGGGTGTAAATGGCTGTTCTGTCTCATTGTATGTCAGTTATCATACATCCCACTGTCAGGTTGTTCAGTCAGAAACATCACCATCAGAATCTGGGTCTAGTATCAATTCAACAATATTGTCTCCATTTACTGTGTTCTGAATTCCACACATATTTTCTGACATGTGTATGTGAACCCTTGTAACACTTACAAGACAAATTGGCAGCTGCTAAATAATGGCAGACAGAAAAATGGTTTTATTTTCACTAAGAAACTAGCCTTCAAAAGAATCTGTGACAGGATAAACTGTTCTCTAGATGCACCAGGCAACTAGAAGAAGGTCATAAAATCTGACCCACAGCCCTAAACTTTTATGATAAAAAATGCACAGAACTTGTCAAAACTGTCTGGCACATTTCAAAGAAAACAAAGCAACTGCATATACAGACTGAAGGTACAAAATAAGAATAAAGATGAAGATTGATAAAGACTGAATATCAAAAATTCTTATGCATGAAAACAGATTAATTCTTTAAAAATCAGTTTTTGTTCAGACCTTTTAATAGTAGAATTCACAATTTATTTCCAAATCATTGCATTTTGGAAATTTACAGGTCCATACTATGAGAAACTCCAGCTAGCGCAAGATACACTTGGCACACAAACCAGTCCAACAAAGGTTACCAGGGAGAAATAAATTAAAAGAGAAGCAAGAAAATGTAACAACTAAAAATAAGTGTTGCTGTTCTGTCACTGGGCATGGGTACTTACAGCATTGTCTGGATGGAAGATATAGGAAGCAGGTGAGTTGTCCACAATGATAACTTTCTGTAGATCTCGACCTAGTTTGTTAAGATCCTTCACATAATTTCCTCTGTGGAACACACATGATTCTCGAAATAAACGAGACCGGAAAACGCCCCATCTATCTAACAAATCTGCTACTGGATCAGCATACTGTAATATACACAATAAGTAAACTGCAGTGAAATATACATCTGAGCCATTACTGCCTCAGGCTACTACATCACAGTCTGAAATTACTAGTCTACATAGAAGCTATAAAGATACACACTTCTAGAGTTCTGATCAAATTCCAGCAGAACTGATCCAAGCAGGCAGTAAAACTGCACCTTCTAAAATTCACGACTTCTTAATTCTATCTGAAATAAAGAGGCATACAGAGGTAGAAACTGGCTGTAATAATTACTAAGGCATATCAGTTATCAATTATAAACACACATTTATCCAACATTCTTTTCTCACTGGAGCAATCATCAGATATACACAGGAGTAAAAGCAAGAACACCATGGATGGTACATCAATAAATAATGATTCCTAAGAATAAGGAAGCAAACACTATTCTCACCAAATTCAGTGTACCCAAGAAACTTTGCATCGTAAAATCTGTTAAATGAAATCTAAACCATCTAGTGCTGAGGCTGAAAAGAGTGGAGCTGTACCTTCACTCCTCCACATGCCTTCACAGTGTGCAAAGGGAAAGCTTTACCACCCACCTTTGCAAATAAAATCTAGAGCAAAGTCTGTAGTGGTAGACATTTATCTGATGAATTTTATATTCAAAATCATATTAAACAAGACTGCCTTGCCCTGCTTAATTAATTTATTTAGAGCTTTTTTATGATTCTGTAAGTCGCTCAGAACATACAGCAATGAACCAAATGAAGGGAAGGATGTGGAAAGAAACATCCATTACCTGACAATTCAAGTCAGCTGGGATGTTACAAGAACAGATAAACAGATAACAGTATTCTGGAGCAGCATAATGTCCAAATATTGAGCAATCCAGACTTTCTTGGACTGCTTGAGGCAGTATGCTCCTGTTAAGTCATTCTGCGTTGTCCACTAGTGACTGAATAAAAACGCTATTCTTCACAGAATACTTGCACTATATTATGACACAGTTTTGTAGTGGTGTGCACAGTCGAGTCCTCACTGATATTTCTGAACTCTCCAGGCATAAGAACTCCTGATATAAGGTGAAATGACCAAGCAGTATGATCTCATTTACAGGACTTCCAGAGAAAATCAATGGGTAGTAACATACCTACCTTGCCACTCACACTAACAGCCCCCGCTATGCTCGAGATAAGGCACGTGACTTCCAGTCTGAAGGTTATGGGTTTGCACCTCATGTTATTTTTGTCTTACTTTTTTAACATTGTTTTTTTATTATTTAGTTATTATCCTATTTTCCTTTACATTATTTCACTGTTAATTTGCCATGAACTGATACTCTTTGAAGAAAATTAATTGTAAGAATACTTTTTTTACGTAGAGGACATCCCGTTGTGTTGAATGAGTTACGGGATAAACAAACATGTTATCAGGTGCCATCAAACCCAAGAAATATTTGGTTATTCCTTTTAATGGCTTTTTTGACCTGTAGCAGCCCTTTTGACCATCATCTGGTCATCTTACAGACACTTAACTTAGGTACATGCAGTGCAATCATGTGGTATGTTATCCCATAATACTTAGAGTTGCATAAAATATTAAAAACTGTATAATATTAAGTGGTGGTATAGCTGTCTAGGATCTTGTATATTCGTAATTGATCGCCTTGGAATCTGAAATGGAAATTAAAACATACTCTACACTTAAAAGCTTGCTGACTTTAATTACATGTTCCTTTGTCACAAGTTTTAACAACTTTTTATTTGCCTGTAATTTAGATTACTGGTTTCTTGGCACTTCTTATTTCATATACGTTGATATATCAGATGGTGACTATGGATGTTCCTTGTTTTCGGATTGTTGTTTTATTAATGTCAGTGTGTGTTTTTTTTATCAGCATTAATGTAAACCGTAGTTGTTCTGTATCACAGTGAAGGTAATTCTAAAGTGATGTTTCGTATAATTTTAGTTATAATTGTTAAATTAGTAATAGGCAATGTAATGTGTATCAATGTCAATGAGTACTTATGATGCTGACAGGCAGTGGCATACCGAGGGGGTGGTTTGGGGGGTTTAAACACCCCCCCCTGAAATTCTGAAGATATCAGCGGAGTCCTTGATTGCATGAGCAAGAAGAACCGGCATCTTGATTTCCTTTTGTAGTTCACTGTGCTCTCATACGGTTGTAATTTATTAAATAAAAGTTTCTTTTAATACAAACTGTCTTGCAGTGGCGTATCTGGTTTCGGAGTTCAAACCCACCCCAATATCCCGAAAGTTTGACAAAGTCGAACCGGATTGCA
>JGI20166J26741_12222250_pt1 | contig 18033 bp, 10 predicted proteins | sample TergutCu122P5_FD_26741 | JGI IMG/M metagenome (IMG submission 26741)
GGAAGAATTGGGCATGCACCGTGTCGCAGCCAAATTTGTGCCCAGGATCCTGACAGCTGACCAGAAGCAGCAGCGCGTAGCCCACCAGTTTCTGGCGAAAAACAAAATTGCTCTTATGCCCCACCCACCGTACTCCCCTCATTTGGCACCTTGTGACTTCTTCCTATTTCCTAAAATGAAATTGAAGCTGAAATGACGCCGGTTCGATACCATTGAGGAGATCCAGGCCGAAACGGAGAGAGTGCTTGACACTCTGACAGAAAAGGGCTTCCGGGAAGCGTTCCAAAAATGGAGGAGACGGTGGGACCGGTGGCTACATGCGGGAGGGAACTACTTCGAGGGTGACGGCGGCCGATAGGCCTTATGGTAAGTTTTATGATTTTTACAGCGTCAATCCGGAAAATTTTGGATCAACCCTCGTATATAGTTCTATGGGGTCGCTAGTGTAATTTCATTATTCTGGATGTGCATGCACCAAGTGAGGAGAAAAGTGAGGATTGCAAAGGCAGTTTTTGTTAGAGCAGGCTTTTGATCGTTTTCCTAAGTTCCATATGAAAATTCTATTAGGAGATTTCAATGCAAAAGTGGGGTGCGAGAATATTTTAAAACCGACAATTGGGAATGAGAGTCTACATCAGGGTAGTAATGATAATGGGGATAGAATAATAAAATTTGCCACATTAAAAAATCTAGTTGTTTAGAACACGATGTTCCCGCACCGAGACATTCATAAGCACTCCTGGCCCTCTCCGGATGGGAAGAATCACAACCAGATATTGTAGATAGGAGATGGAATTCAAGCTCAATAGATGTACGAAGTTTCAGGGGAGCTGACTGTGATACCGATCATTGTCTGGTGGTTGCAAAAGTTGGGGATAGATTGGCAGTAATTAAACAAGAAACAAAGAAGTTTGATGGAGAAAGATTAAATATTAGGTAGCTGAATGAGCCGGAGTTTAGGAAAAAGAATTAGATTGAGATTACAAACAGGCTTGCAGCTTAAGAAAACTTAAGTGATGACGAGAACATAAATAGGGTTTGGTTGAACACTAAAGATAATAACAAAACCTCAGCTAAAGAGAGTCTAGGTCTGCACGAATTGAAGCAGAATACACCTTGGTTTGAAGAGGAAGGTTTACATTATTTAGAATAAAAAAGCAGGCTAAAATGCAGTGGGTGCAGGATCCAAGTCAAAGCAATATAGATAATCTAAACAATGTTAGACGTGAAAATAACATACATTGCAGGAACAAAAGAAGGCATATCTTGAAGCTAAATTTGAGGACCATGAAACTAACAGCAAGGTAAAAAATATTAGGAACTTGTATAGGGGCATCAGTGACTTTAAGAAGGGTTACCAGCCTAGAAATAATACAGTGTAGGATGACAAGGGTGATTTGTTTGCAGACTCCTAAAGTATTTGGGTAGGTGGAGGAAATATTTCTTCCAGCTATTGAATGTACATGAGGTTAACGACGTAAGGCATACAGAAATACACACAGCAGAACCATTAGTGCCTAAGCCAAGTTCGTTTGAGGTTGAGTTGGCTATTGAAGAGCTAAAATTCACAGATCACCAGGTTTTGGTCAAATAGCAACAGAATTGATTAAAGCAGGGGGTAGAAAAATTCCCTATGAGATATATAAACTTATTATTTCTGTTTGGAAGAAGGAGGAATTGCCTGAGGAGTGGAAGGAGTCGACCTTTGTACCTATCAACAAGAAGGGCGATAAAACAAATTGTAATAATTATAGGGGCATATCTTTTTTGCCAAATACGTAAAAAAATTTTCCAACGCCCTGCTCTCAAGTTTAACTCCACAAACAGAGGAAATTATTGGGGATGATGAAAGTGGATTTCGACGCAACAGGTCAACTACTAATCATATATTCTGCATACGTCAAATACTTGAGAAAAAATGATAATACAATGAAGCAGTGCCTCAGCTCTTTATCGACTTCAAGAAAGCTTATAATTCAGTTTGGAGGGAGGTCTTGTATAATATTCTCATTGAGAAAGGTATCCCCATGAAACTTGTAAGGCTAATAAAATGGTGTCTGAATGAAACTTATAGCTGAGTCCGGGTAGGCAAGAGTTTGACCGACATGTTTCCTATTAGGAATGGTTTGAAACAAAGAGATGCTCTATTGCCATTTATTTTCAACTTTGCTTTAGAGTACGCCATTAGGAGGGTTCAGGTAAAACAGAATGGCTTGAAATTAAATGTTACACATCAGCTTCTTATTTATAATGATGATGATGATGATGTTAATATATTGGAAGTAAGCTTACGTTCTATGAAGGACAAACCAGAAGCTTTGTTAGTGGCGAATGAGGAGAATGGCCTAGAATTAAATGCTAATAAAACTGAGTACATGGTCAAGTCTCGAGATCAGAATGCAGGAGGAAGTCACAGTATGAAGATAGATAATAGTTCCTTTGAAGGGGTGGAAGATTTCAAATATTTGGGGGACAACCATGAAAAATAAAAATTCCATTCAGGAAGAAATCAGGGATTACTTGATATCATTCGGTGCAGAATCTTTTGTCTTCCAGTTTGCTACCCAAAAATTTAAAGATTAAGATATACAGAACTATGATTTTTCCTGTTGTTTTGTATGAGTGTGAAACTTGGTCGCTGACAATGAGGGAGAAACGTAGGATGAGAATAGGGTGTTGAGGATAATTTTGGGTCTAAGAGGACGATGTAACTAGGGAGTGGGAAAACTACATAATGAGGAGCTTATTGATTTCTACTCCTCACCCAATATTTTTTGGGTTAATAATATCGAGATTGAGATGGGCAGGGCATGTAACGCGTATGGGAGAGAGGAGAGTCGGATACTGGGTTTCGGTAGGGACACCTGAGTAAAAGATACCACTTGGGAGTCCCAGACGTAGATGGGAGGATAATATTAAGATAGATCTTCAGGAAATGGGATGTGGGGGTATGGACTGGATCGAGCTGGCTCTGAATAGGGACAGGTGACAGAAGCTTGTGAATACGGTAATGAATTTTGGGGTTCCATAAAATGCGAGGAATTTCTTAACTAGCTGCAATCCGGTTAGCTTCACAAGAAGGTCTGTGCTGCAGGGAGAGAGTAAGTTATTAAGTAAAACCTTTATTTGCGGGTTACCAGCATAAATACAGTACTTGATATGAGAGTAACATGTGACGCTGAAGTCAGTGAGTGCTAAGGAATAACGAACTAAAGGATCAACAGCAAAAAATTAATTTTTGTCAAGAAAGTGTCTTAGAACTTCTTAGCTGTCCTTACAAAAACACCTGATATATATTCGTTTGTGTACAGCAGTGTCAGTGGATCACCTAATGGAACCTTTACGAACGAGCAACCTACAAATCCCATCTCATCATAACTCAGTGACTGCCGATCAATATAAATACGATATGTGGATGGGACCGAGATGATCGACAAAAGGAGACGTTCTTTCAACGACCTGTTTTACTACAAAAACTACCAAATTTTCGGCCCGAAAAAAAATTGGTGTAGATCCAAAAATATTGTATATAACTGAAATCCATATCTTGTTTTAGAGATGTGCTATCGGAAAAGAAAAGAAAATAAGAACAGACTTTACGTAATATGTTTATTTCTTGCCTTCAACAAAACACCACACAATTTTATAATTTAAAATTATTTATAGACAATTTTATTGCCCAAAATTTTCGCAATTCTAATACCAGAACCCTCTGTTTCTTTCCAGAAAACGTAACTGTTCTGATGGAGGCTCGTGAAACTAATCCTCAGAATGTGGAATAGTCTGCTCAGCCTTTCCTTACTGGCTCACATCAAGCATATCCAGACTACCCTCAATACGATTATTACTGTTCGTATATAATGTTTGCTTTTTTGGCTGTAAGATACAGAGTTGTCATGAAACGGCTATTTTATGTCTTGTATATAATATTTATTTAAACCATCATATAAAATTTAAAGTTGCTGCTCACACAAGGTAATCATCATATTGATCGCAGAGAAAACCTCAAATATCTTTGTTGTTTTGTACTGAAAATTTGCTGTAATGCATTTGAAATCACTAAGTGGCATTTTATTGTCTTATTCTCGTCTGATACGAGGAGTAGTTTTGAAGTAACTGCATTAGTTTTCGCGGAAAACAGACAGAGCCTAGTGGACACTGTACGTTCATTTAGCAGCCCTCTGACACAAAGGGCTCTGGTGTTAACAAATTTTACACAGCGAAGAACCTGGTTGCAGTTATTGGTTTTTCCCACGTAATGTTAATTTATTTTTCCATGACAAGCACGGCATCAGAATGTTGTTCTAGTGAAGGTCATGTTTGTTAAAAATCTCGTGATTTAGAACATCGTGTTTCATGGCTCACCAAATTTTACTTTATAATACCTGCAATATTTGTGTAACTGATTTCAGAGTTTGTGTAAGGTACCGAATATATTTTAACATCCACTCTATAACGGTCCTATTCTTTATTACCCCTTCCACTTTGCTGTCCACAGATTACCAAAAAAATGGACCACCTCCTCGATATTCTGCCGCAGTAACACAAGAGTCGCAAAAGTCTGTATGCAGCGTGCATCATCAACAAATTACAAGATAACAGCACTTTTCTTATAACATATTCCATAAAATCTCCAACTGCATATTTAGTATTCTGTGATACTGTTAAAACAATTAGCCTGCCAGACTCTTCGTTACACATAAAAAGTAAAGAAAACAAGATTTTATTATATGTAACGCTGAAGGTAAAATTGTGATTAAACGCCAATATGGATGGAGGTTGTAACACCCGAAATTGAATATTTATTGTATAAGTAAAATATCTAATTCTTTTATTTAAAATTTTGATGAACAACCTGAGAGAGTTTACTATAATTTACGTACAATATCAATTAAAGCATTCTAAAATTACTACATAATTTGATTCATTTTCTGCCCCCACTTTAGACAATCATTAGCAAGTTTTGTGCTGATTAAGAAATTTCCGCAATATGTGAGTTTCACCCCTCACCGTTAGATCAGATGTTTTTGAGTTGGCGTTTAAAGTGTTGCAATTATCTGGCAATAGTATTCAAACCCCTTATAGGGTTTATGCATACGCTAAATTGAGCCTCGGGTCGTAACAGGCTAATAATAGTATTCAAACCACGGCCCTATTAGTAAGAAATATGAGAGTGAAGGCGTTTTTAATTACCAAGAATCGGCGATTCTTCCCCATTTATTGTCTGAAACTCACATAGACTGTGTATAGTTCTTATTTCTTTTATAAAGACCAACGCTGGATGCTTCGTAGGGAAATAATCGCCGTTTATTGTGAGACTCATATGAAATACACCTAATATGTGAGGGCCAAATGCAGCTTTTTTTAATATTAAACGTAGAATTACAAAGAGCACGGCCTGAACTTCGAAGGGTTAAATTTAATGCACGTGAAACAGGTAAAGTTGAACAAAATCTAGCACATAAGTGTTACTAAGAATAATTACGCCATAGTTCTTCCTGTGCATATCACGAAGTCATACAGAGGCGGCCATGTAAATTAACTGATTCTTAACTTCGGCACGTTAAGATAGTTGTCAGCTTGAACCCCCACCCACCTCACCCCCGAGGAAAAAGCCGAGAGTACCAGTTGAATGAAAGGCTGAAATGGCCCCAGCTTGTCTGGATGCTGTGGAGACGAGATAAACCTCTCGCCCCTGCCAGGAGTCTAATTGTGATTTCTCAGTCCTCCAGCCTGTCGCCCAATTAACTTAATGAAAATTATCAGCCGGAAAGTCAGAGAAATAAGTCGAGGCTACCAGGCCAAGATAAATAGGTAATAAATTCTCAGCCCTCGCGTTTTGCTTCCTATTTCGATATCAAATTACTGGCTGAGCAAGGCCTTCCCAGTCTGCATGAACTCGCACTTTGACAGCCGTAGTAACTACATTTGGTTCGCAGATTACATTCAGCAAAGACCGTAACGGAGTGCAATACTGCAATATTGAAGTGAGTACGATACTGATTGTATCACATTTATCAGAGGGGCTAAACTCACAGCTACTTAAAAAATACCCCGTCTCGTATAAATCCTGGTGATTCACAATCAGATTTAATAGAATTCTCCGTAAACGATCAGTCTATTTTACCGTCAAACACAACAAACTATCCTTTTAGGCGCCTTCGCATGGTCGCACGAAATTCCTATTAGTTTTATGTCCGGCCTTCCTTCCGCCTGTCTGCCCATCTATTCGCAGTTATCGACAAGGCTACTATTGTAACACTGGAATTAAAAATGTTCATGAAATTTGTTGAGAAAATCCAGATTTGGGTGAAACTGGACAAAACTTTCCGGCGCTTTACGTGTAGATCTAAGTATGTTAATTTTTGTCGGCGACATATATTCGCAATACAACCATTGCTGTGTGACACTCGATATTTTTAAATCGTTCGTACTGATATGTAAATCAACAATACACAAATAAAGCATTTTTGGGAGCTTTCGCCTAATTTCGAAAAGCGGCTATTAGTTACGTCATATCTGACCTCCGTCCGTATGAAATCACTTGGCTCTCACTGGACATTTTTTCATGGAATCTGATAATTCAGTGTTTTTCTAAAGTCTGTTGGGAAAATACAAGTTTCATTAAAATCTGACAAGAATAACGGGTACCTTACGTGGATAGTGATGTACATTTTGTATCACATCTCGCTCAGTTCTTCTTAGAATGATAAATGATTCATACAAAAGATGTAGATAAAATCACACATATTTCATGTTCAGTAAGTACACTGGTCAACACACAAAATGTATCCGTAACCAAAATGGTTGATTTCTCTTCAAGTCAATGTGCTGAATACAAATATGGCCTTAGAATTCAATTCTTGGCTCTAGTTGTCATGATACATGAATTGTGGCTTAATGAGTAAAATAGTTACTTGGGAAGGGATACATGTGTCAGCACTGCGCTCCCAGACGGTGAGTAATGATGTTTGCTGAGTGGTCAAACTGGCAAAGTGCCAGTTAGTGAGGTGGATGTCGGTGATAGCTTGTGGAACAGAAATAGGCCGACGTTAAACTTATATAGAAAGAAGAAGTTAGTGAGACTACTTGTAAGTTTGTGTATTTGAAGCTTGTTATTTATTTAAAGTGAGTTACATTTCCTATACTATGCCACGAAACTGTGTAAATAGCCCAGACAATTTTTGCTATATTTGCGGAGAAGTTACTTTTTCAACACGAAGACGTCCATTAACACCGATGGTGAAAAACGCTTATGAATGCTATTTCGGTTGCAAAGTCGGAGACCAAGACAAAAAATTTGCTCCTCATGTATGCTGTAGCTCTTGTGCTACAATTCTACGTGAATGGCTAAATAACAAAGTGCGTTCAATGCCTTTTTCCCTTCCCATGATATGGAGGGAACCAACCGACCATTTGACAGACTGCTATTTTTGTATAGTTCCGCCATTTCGGCATGGAATTACAAAGAAAAAAGAAAAGAGGACTGTCAATTATCCTAATATTTCGCCTGCTATTCGACCGATACCCCACACTGAAGACCTCCCTGTTCAGTACCTCCCAGCAATATATTTTAGATTCAGATAACGAGCCTACGGAAAACTGGGGAAGACACCTCAACCTTCAAAATCTACGGTTGCTGATTTTACTGCTGATTTTCAATTTAACGATTTCCATCGAATTACACAAGAGGAAATAAATGATCTAATTAGGGATCTCGAATTACCTAGAAGTAAGGCTGAATTGTTAGGTTCAAACTTGCAACAATGGAACCTTCTGAAAGAAAATGTCATAATTTCTGTGTATCATAAAAGCCACGAAGATCTAGTTCAGTTCTTTAAAATGGAAAGGGGCTTTGTTGCTTGCACTTATATTGATGCAAACACTCAATATTAATTAAAATCCTCTGGACTGGCGACGCTTTATAAACTCGTTTAAGTTGAGTCTCAAAGCAGTTCTCCTTCACAATGGCAACACCCTACCTTCTATTCCTGTTGATTATTTAGTGCATAATAAGGAGTCATACGAGAACATGAAGATTCCGGTGGAAGCCATTAATTACGACAAATTCAAATGGCAAATCTGTGGTGACCTAAAAGTAATTGCCTTACTACTTGGACTAAAACAAGGATTCACAAAATATTGCTGCTTCATTTGTGAATGGGACAGCAGAGATCGGTCTCTTCATTACTCAAGAAAGGATTGGCCTACCAGAAAATCCCTGGAACCAGGAATCATGAATGTGGAAAATCAACCACTAGTGGAACCGAGTAAAATTTTGTTGCCATCCATGCATTAAAAGCTTGGTCTGATGAAAAATTTTGTAAAGGTCATGAACCAAGAAGAAGCTGTCTTTACTTACTTACGTGAAAAGTTCCTCAGACTAAGTGAGACAAAATTTAAAGAAGGTATTTTTATTGGTCCACAAATACGAGACATTATCAAGGAAGAATACTTCGACAAGCTCCTTCAAGGTGGCGAAAAGGCGGCTTGGCACAGTTTTAAATTTTTAGTAAAAGGATTTTTGGGAAACAGAAGGGCTCAAAACTACGAGGAGCTGGTAAACAACCTTTTGCAGAGCTACCAGAAATTAGGCTGCAACATTTCACTAAAAATACACTTCCTTCAATCGCACTTGGATTTTTTTCCCAGAGAATTGTGGTGCAGTGAGTGATGAACACGGAGAACGTTTCCATCAAGACATTTCTTCAATGGAAAAGAGATATCAAGGGAAATGGAACTGTGCTAAGCTCGCCGACTACTGCTGGACTTTAGCAAGGGATGCTCCTACCATGGAATATAAGTGACAGGCAAACGGGGGAGGGGGGGGGATGATTTTGTTTGTGTTAAATAATAAACTTACATGAAAAAGACTGCAGATGTTCAATTTACTTTGTAAATATTATCCCTAAACAGAATAAGTCTACTAAGACATTCTTTTCCACTGAATAGTATTTAGTTTCTTGTTTAATCCACCGTTCCATACAATATTTCAACGCATTTCATAATATATCATAGTGGTAGCATAATTATAAAACTAGAGCCAAGTAACTGTTTGTATGTCCCTTTTCTAACTTCATAGATACAAACAAATAAATTAATAACATTTTCATCACAGATACAAAAAGTTTTTGAAATTTGTTGTCCAGTGGTACTTTTTCGAATATCTTGCAGCTTATGAGATAATGAAGAAGAGTGTGGTAGAGTAGGACAGGACATAGATGACAATGTGGTGCATGCGCATTGCATGCTGGATACAGACACATACAAACGCTTTTCCTCTGCAACAATAGTTGCACGAACGCGCCTAAGTGTTACGTTATAGTACACTGTCTGTATTCTTGTTTCCATTACAACTACAGTTAGGCGAAAGCACCGCTAAGTTGCGTTTACAAGCACATTTCAGATTTTGTTTATTATTTTTGCATTATATCGGTCGTGTTTGGAAAAATCATTGCGAAGATCGTCGTAATGAACCATGGGTTTGAAACATGTTGGATGTAATGTCATTAACGTGATAGTTGTTTTGAGATAAAAAGGCTGATTATTTATCCAACGACCTAATGGAATGACATTGAAGATCTTAGTAAAATGTCTAAACAAAAGAAAATCGAAACATATTGTATGAGTGGATGCAAAGGATCCAGACAGTCTCATGCCAGTGGAAAGTGTTCTCTTTGGTGTTTGGGTTCCGAGGAAAACACACTGGCACAGACGTTCCCTACGTGATGTTCAAGAAAAATATGTATTGCAAGAGACACTAAAATCGCTTTATTGGTCTGAGAAGTGTCAGAGAAATTATGCGCAATGAGCTTATTTTCCGTGTGTTGGCATATAAACTGATAAAGATGTTCTGATGTTGCAAAGGGAAGTTTTGCTTTCATTGTCAAAGTAAGAATCATGGTCAGTCACCGGCAAGCTATTAGCCATATTAAGTTCCGCGAACATGTTTAGTAATCCATCCATCCATCCATCTACCTACCTACCTACTTACCTATCTATCTAATCTATCTATCTATCTATCTATCTATCTATCTATCTATCTATCTATCTATCTATCTATCTATCTATCTATCTATCTATCTATCTGTGCGGATACAAATTTGAAAACACAAGGAAAAGATACGGAAATGTGATTTCAACATTAGCTCTGTCTCACATCGTTCATCTCTTACACTTCGTGGATTTTATAAAAATTAAAGGGAAAGAGATTATCAAATTTTGTTTATATAATTACTAATATTCAATAAAACATCATCAGCACAAGTATGCGTTGTGTTGCCGGCATTTTGTTCTGAATATTTTCTTGGGATAGTTACAGACAACGACATATTTTATGCGAGGTCATTAGAAAGCCGAATCAGAACATTACCTTTTTCCCAAAGATTATTTTCTCTCTTTCTTCTTTTACTACTTTCCACTCCTCATTTTTTCTTCCTTTCCATACGCCTTGTTTTCCTATCACTTTGCATTATTACATGTTTCAGCCACATGAAAAGTCATGACACCTGCCCTACTTACTACAAAAAATTTTGTCTTTAAATTCATTTTATTGAAATGTCTTAACGAACCAAGCACGAAAATTATATTTGAAAAGCAGTGTAACATTATCTGTCAATTAAGACATCATTTGATTTTTCAAAGATAAATCTCCTATTAATGGCATTTTAAAAATTATTTTCAGCTGGAAGTAGGGAAAAATTCAGAGACTTTCTTAACTTCTTTCCACGGTTTAAATCTCCGTCTTTTATTGGCTACGTTCATTAACAAGGTCTACCGGGACAGGCCGAGGTGGCCCCCGGGGTTCCGGGTAGACTAAGGCCCCGGATTTTCTTGACGTTTCGGCACTACAAGTGTGGTAGGTCGTCAGCCAAACGCACCGGCCTCCTTTACCCCAGGAGAAATCCCTGGTACTCACTTTCAGAGGCGGAGTCGACCTCAGGGCACATGGTTCTGTCGGAGGTACCACGGAAAAGATCCCTAGTGACACCACCGGTAATCGATCCCGGGACCGTCCGACTAGTACAGCAGCGCCTTAACCACCACGTTCGTTAACAAGGCCTCATTAAAAATGTTTAGAGCCCAAAAGATTTTCGAAACCTGTACCCCTAAATGTAAGCTTAGAAACGTATTCCTACACTAGTCAGTTCGGTCTGAAAGATTTGGAGCAACATGAAAGGAAATATTATTCCTTGGTAATAATACTGTGAATTGCGTGGCTATGACACAGCCTATTCTGGTAGGCACCAAAGAAGTTTCGAAAGGGCTATTTAGGCTGTCTTTAAGGTAGAAAGTTTTAGTAGGAAGGCAGAAAGCTCACTTTAAATCTTCACCTCTGTAAAAAACTTAATATTGTGTATTTGTTCTTTCTCTCTAGGAAGACGCTTGGTTAGTGAAAATTTTGCGTAGTTGGAGAGTAGTTACAAGAAAGGCAAAATTATACGAAAATTAAAATGTCGGTTAATATTCTTATTGTAAAACTATTGTAAAAGATTTGAATTAGAAGATGAGGTTCGGATTTTTATATCCTTTGCCTCTTGTCATTCATATTTTTAATTACGTAAATCTGAATAATCCAAAAATTATAACGGAAATCAAAATCCTGTGCCGGCTGGTAAGAAATGTAATACGAATGTAAAAAAGAAATAATAATAATAAATATTCAGTTTTCTTAGTACTGCCTACAGACCTTAAGAAGGTATCTGTTTACTAACAGGGATTCAATACAGAGTTCTCTGAATTTTAGCTTACACAAGATTTTGAGTGAAAAAATTAAGTTCCTATATTTTTCTTTATTTATTTCACCGTTAAAAGTAAATGACGAAAGAATACAAGGTTGTGCTTTCTTGTTGTCACCTTCCTATCGATACACATACATTTTATGTTTTGTTGACTGTGCAACTCTGTATAATCTTGCAAATAAAGCCAACTCGGTACACAATTTATTCTTAGTATATTTATCAATCTCTACATGTTTCGGGCAACTATGTGCCCATAATCAGGAGAAAAAACTGTGTTTATGCGACACTTGGTACTTGTTATTCTGCGTGGATGACTGTCGGGTATTCATTCCACCCTGCATACCGGACAGTCATCCACACAGAATAACAAGTAACACGTGTCACATAAACACAGTTGTTTCTTCTGATGATGGGCACATAGTTGCCCGAGACATGCAGAGATTGATAAATATACTAAGAATAAATTTTGCACCAAGTTGGGTTTATTTACAAGAATATACATACTTCTCTGCATTCGGGGCGAATCTTAGAATGGCAGCATAAATCTTAGGAAAAAATATTCTCCCGCCCTACTGAATTGGCTCTAAATGTTACATATGACACCTGCAGTCACTGGTACTATCAAATATCTCCAACGCTGCCATGGAACTAGTCCTTCATCATCCGTCCATTAGTATGTGTCCAGTGTTTAGAGTGAATGAGAAGGGTAATAATATAGCTGAGCTAGAAGTCTGATAATGGAATTTTGCATCACATACACTTATTCAAATGTTAGACTTCTGTAAGGTTTTGATAAAAATTACTTGCCTCTTTTAAACAGGAAATTTCTCATAATAGGCGGAGTGCTGATATTGGTTGCTGCAATCTTGATTACGCTCTTCCTCTGGTGCACTGAACAAACTAGAAAAGGGTGGGTCCAACCTAAGTTAATTTAATTATATTTCACACTAAAAGCATGTACGTCTTTTATGGTTTTATTTTCCACTACGTGTTTCAGTCACTATATAACGTGGTGTGTCTATACAGATGTAGTGTTTAATTAACCTTATTTTCTGATATATGATAGTTTGAAGCGCGTTCGCTAGTCTCAACAAGAATCTACAAGCTTCGTCATATCCGTCTCTTCCTCTCTCCGTGACTCCCACTGGACGGATTTACGTAAAATTTCGTACAGGGGTCTTTTAGGGGAAAAAAAAAATCTGTCCATCCAGTCCAAATTGGTTAAAATAAGCTAAAATATCTGTCCCTTTACATGAAAGTGTAAGTACATTTTATTGTTGCTGAAGGCAATATAGCACAAAAAAAGCGCTTTCTTCAAGTGAAATGGTATCAAGCTGTTCGGATAGCCGATGAGGTATGCACATTCTGCGAATACGCCACAATGTTACTTTGTACGTACTTTGCCTATCTTGTTACAGTGACTTTATATAAACACAATATAATGCCGCAGTGACAAGGTACTGATTGTGCTTGCAGTACGGCCTACTGAAGGGGAAGAACGAGTTGTGCATCGCTGTTAAGAAATTGTATTAGTTTCGTCCCAAGGTGCCTGCTTCACGTGTATCATTTGCGTCCCGACTTGTCATCCCCGAGCATGACGAGTTGCTTACCACGGTGAGTAAGGAAATGTATCAGTTGCGTCCCAACGTGTCTACTTCGTGCGTATTTGTTGTATCCCAAGTCGTCAACCTCACGCATAAGAGTTGCGTCGAAGAATATGAGTGTACAACATGTCCAACAATTTGAAGGTTCTTTACACAGTTTTATTATACTTTAATTTATACACAATTATATGCACACATACATAATTGTTGAATGATATCGACAATTCACAGTTGTTATAACATGTTGTTGTCTATAATGTTTAAGCCTTACTGAAAAAATCTTTTCGGGGAAGAAGAGAGGCACATTGGGTTCCTAATATCGCCCATTTCACGTTATTGTTATTATCTGATGAAAACAATTTCTCCGGAAAGAGTTTTAATGCAGTAAGTCTCGGAGTACCCCGAACTGTGCTCATATAATTCTTATCCATTCTGCAGGATCCCCTGTGTGATATTTCATTAACATACTGTTGTTTCATGACCAGAAGTTTTTCAATTGGTCCTCCAAATATGTTTGATATTTGGCAGCACATATTTGTGTGAACAGTTGTTTTCACTCATGAAACGAAAAACGATCTTCGAAATATCAGAATGAACAGATACTAATTTGTCACCAATAATGAGAGTAGCAAGAACACAAACGTAAAATCTGAAATTAATAAACTAAGCACAAATAAGAGATGCCAGTTTCTTGAAAATATTGTGTCTATAAACGAGACATCGGAACAGAACCCGAATGGATGTTAGAACGTAGAATTTGTATTGGTGTTGGAATCCAACAAATGCTTCTTTTATTTGTGGCATCATGGTACTTTTCAGTATCATGAATTTATATTTATTTTTAAAATGTGTACCTTCCGACCTCAAATCTCTTAGCTCACTGTGTTTTGACAAACGTATTATCTGTTATCTTTCGTGTAATAATATGCGCAATTACAGAAGTGGCAAATGGCATCGTAAATGCAAGCACTAAAAGTGTGTGTTTGGTAGAAATGTATACGACACTGATGAAACAAATTCGATTCTTGAAATCAGGTTAGCCTTATACTGTCCAATGTTTGAGGAGATGAAGCTCTCTTTTTTAACTATAGCTGATTTTTTAAGCCTTTGTGCAATAAAGCTTCTCAATTTGATGTAGGTCTCATTCTGTATTTTTTGCAGTTCAGATACAAGAACAAAATATGAGGGTGCGCACTGTAAAAAAGTGCATTGAAATGGGCATGGAATGACTCACATGCGTCTATGGTCCTCAATGATGATGTAGAACATTCGAACCAGACAGGAGGAGGAAAAGTACAGTCTGCATCAATATCATTTTCTAGCAAGTAGTCGCAAAACTGTTCCATTCGCTTGTCGTTCGGGAGATTGGTATGAACTCCAACGCCAAGCTGTCGCTGACTTCCGTCAGTGGTAAAAACGACAGTCCGAATATTTCCTTCAAAAACTGACTTACCTCAGAATCTTTCTTTCCATACTGCTTGCAGAGTCCCAAAGACTGTATTTTCCGCCGCCAGCACTGTCCTAAATGGAAACGACATGCTTAAATTTTACAGCTTGGCCACACTGTTGTCATTGTGTTGTGAATGACGGTTTCGAATTCAGCTAAACAATTGCTGAAATAACATTCACACCAAGTTTTGCAGCCACTAATAACGCATATCTGAATACATCCTCATAGGACTTTTGATATTTATTGGCCAGTAAGAAAATGCAAGTGGCACATACAGACCACTGCTGAGGCCATGAATTGTAAACAGTTGGTGGAAAAACTTCGGTGCGGTTTTGAATGTCCCGTAAACGTACAGCACATCAATGGAGCTAAGAAACTGTAAGTTGGTTTTTCAAGAAAACTTTACAATATTATTATCCGAGTCATTTAAAAGTAACGATTTTTTTTCGAACTTGTTAACACTTGTACAGCAATTAATGCTTCATGAGTTTCTTCAATATCTTTTGGAAGCGTAAGCAGTTGGGAGGATCCTGTTTTATGTATGTTTTTGCTAATGTTCCTTATGTCTGTATAAGTGACAGTATCCAAGTATTGGCTTCGTAGTCCTTTGTGAATTAGTTTGCACGGTCTTTTACACAAGTCCTCCATTGTTTTCCTTTTGACAGAATTATTTAATATTTGTCGGTTTAAGCAGGCTTCACTGTTAGGTTGTTCATCACATTCCCCCCGAAAATCTCTCGACTTTCATTGCATTATATGTAGTATTTATATTTTTTATTAGTACAACAAATTCGTTCCATATTGTCAGCAAGAATTTTTTGGAAACTGAAACTTGAAGCCATTTATGACAAGGAGACATTTTTCTTTTTCTCTACGTGTTACTTCAGCAGCTTTCACTGGTTCCTTCTTCACTCCAACAGCGTGGAACACAACTGGTACCGTTACCGTGGAGCCCAAATAATACTCTGACCCTCGGTAGCCTGGTACACAACTGTTATACATGAAAAGTGACCGCGGGAGGCAACTACCGGTAATACTCCGACCCTAAGCAGCCCGAGACGCAACTGATACACAGCCGTTACCTGAAAAGTGACCGCGGGACGAAACTAGTAAACCACGTACCGAAGCGCTTACAGTTCCTTATCTCTATATTGGTACATCAAGTTTTAAAATAACTGGAAGATGTAGTTTGACATGAATGTATCTGATACTGAACACATATGTAGTGGTTATCAAGCAAAAGGTGACACGCACACGTGCAGTCTTCCACTCCTCCACGTTACTGGACTTCATTAACCCTTCAGCGTTGGCATTTACATACCTCACACTCATTCTTTTTGCGGTAGTTAGTGTCTTTTTAAATGTTGCTTTAATTTTGGCAGCACATAATTTATATGTATGTAAAATAAACACATGACTTATAACACTGACTTTTAATGTTGCCTGACTATTCCGATACATTACGGACAGGAAAACCACGAAGAAAATTAGAAGTGAATCTTAAACATCCATTCAAAAACAAACCAGATTCACAGTCCGCACACCGACAGATGGAGTTCTTCCTAACTACTCGTTTAGAAGACAAGAATCATCTTTGGGTTCTGCCGCTTTCATAGTAGCGGGATCCTCTCCTGAAATTGACGTTCGGTGTGTTTTAGGAAGCGGCTGTGCGGAAGCACGAGCATAAAAAGGACGGGGCACACTCGATCCCTGCTCTTCTATTACGAGTACTCGATTGGTCAGCTGGATCCTGAATAAAAGGTAGTCAGTTATCTTGATGTGTGACACAGACTGTGTATCAGCCATGGTTAGGAATTGAATCGCTGGGTATCGCATACCAAGTCGAACATATCTCCTATTCCACCATATAAGACTTAAAAAACTTCCAATCTTTAAGGTCAGCACTTCCCATACAGACGTTTTAAATAACACAGGACCATATGGACCACATACTGCATTGGCATATCTCATATTAAGTTATGCAGAATTTGGCAGTTATCAAGTGTAAATGTTACCTAATAGACAGCCTGCCTTTCCACGGGATCGAAGACTCATCTGCGGAAATATTTTGATTTAGAGGCACAGCTGCTGAAGTCCTTGGTTGAGTTATCGAATTAGTGGGTAAATTTTGGAAAGTTTGGCCGGGCCTTATATTAACTTACTGCTTAGTCGCCACTAAGATACAAAACCCTTATTGTAATTACCAGTCTTTAAACGGGAGAGAGGGGTTTTGGAATAAAAGGTGGTGGTTGCTGTAAAAAGAGCTTGATGTTTCTTGCCAATTAGCATTCATGTGAGCTACATACAGGGATGCTGGTAAGTCCTCAGCCCGACCTACTTCCCGATGTATTTTGTTTGATAGTGGGTATATTTTTATGCTAATTTTGTTATATGTATATAAATAGTAAAAATATTCCTCCAATTATGATTATAAATAGGATATATGAAACTCAAAATCTTCTGGCGCTGTAGCTTACTTCCTTCCTGGTCGGGTTAAGGAATTATCAGCACCTCTGGTACATTTCTTATTCATCTACCTGCATAATATTGTAGTGCCCCGTAGAGAACATTCTATTTTATTTTGTTCCATTTCATTTTATTCATTCCATATATACGGCTAGCATTGTAAGAAACACCTGGGTACATCTCCCAGTCGAACAAACAGGAAGGCCAGATCACCTATCATTCACATAGCAACAGCAAACTAGTTGAAACTGCAGAAAATTGTTGCTAGGTGAATATTGGAAATGCTGACTTAGCTGAGAAGTGTAGTGTAGCTTGGTAAAGGGGCGGTACAGAGTCTTTGTCGAACCTTCGGTAGTGGCATCCGTATGGAAAGTGGAGAAAGAGTAAAATTTACAAGATATGGGCTCTACTACTAATTATCATGCCAGGTAAGTGTGATTAAGTTGTTTGGTGCCAAATTGAAGTGTGCGAGACGACAGAGTTATGTTTAGATTCATTTGGGTGATTTTGTAATTTCGTATTCCAAATTGATTGGTTTGGAAATAGAAGGAAAGAAGTATGAGTTAGCGGGAAGTGATCAGGCTTTCATTGTGGTAGTTCTTTGGTAGAAGTTTATGAACTAATGATTGGTGTACTAATTCTTTTTCCATTGTAGTGTACAAGTGTCCGAGATAATGTATTTTGATGTAGTGTTGTAGAATATATTATATATTAGATGTATCTCATAGTGTTGTCCAATGTGGTGGCAGCGGATACCCTTTTAGGTAATGGT
>JGI20166J26741_12223362_pt1 | contig 18003 bp, 21 predicted proteins | sample TergutCu122P5_FD_26741 | JGI IMG/M metagenome (IMG submission 26741)
CCCTCCAGGTCGAGCAGCCACCGCTTGCGCCAGAGCCCCCCTCCGTAGCCCCCGAGTGAGCCGTCGGCGTTGATGACGCGGTGGCAGGGGACGATGATACTGATGGGGTTGCGATGGTTGGCGTTACCGACGGCGCGCGCGGCCCGGGGGTGTCCCACACGTTGCGCGAGCTCGGCGTAACTGATGGTCTCCCCGTAGCTGATGTCTTGCAGGCCGTGCCACACGTCTTGCTGAAACGCGGTGCCGGCGCCCAGGTCGAGCGGGAGGTCAAAGGCCGTGCGCTTGCCGGCCAGGTACGCGCGGATCTGGGTTTCGGCGGTTTTCAGGAGGGGCAGCGAGCTGTTGCTCCCGAGCCCGTGACCCTCTTCATGAGCAAACTCCAGCCCCACCAGGGCGTCCCGCGTGGCGAGCAGATAGAGTTTTCCCAATTCTGTGGAAAACTGCCTGTGGAAAACTTCCTGCATGATATCTCCATATCTTTTTTTCGCTGTCGTTGACCTTGTGGTTTATGGTACACCACCCCTGCTTTTCCGGCAGAAGTAAGAAGGCTGTAAGAGGCGTATAAGGGCTTTTTGCTACGGTCTTTAGGTCCGGGATGGCGCCAGCGGGGCGCCCTCAGAAAAGGAGATCGAAGCATGTCGAATCGTCAAAAGATGGTGGTCGCTCTGGCCTGCGCGACGGTTGCGGCACTGCTGCTGGGTCTGTTCCTGCAACGTAGCGCGACGGCGGCCGAGCGCAGTCAGCGCTCGCTGCTCAGGCGTTATGGGAAAGAGACGGTGCAGGTGCTGGTTGCGCGCAGGGATCTGAGTTCAGGTACCCTGTTGGACAGCAAAGCGCTGAAGGCGCAGTCGTGGCCAGCAGTCCTCCTGCCTGAGGGCGCGCTTCTGGAGCGTGATCGCGCGGCGCTACTTGGTAAACGCACGACGGCCTGGGTCGCTCGGGGGGAACCTGTCCTGCGCAAACGGGTTCTGCAGGCCGAGAAGAGTCTCGACGGTTTGTCTGCGGGACTGAGCGCGGTCACCATCTCGACTGACGCGGTGCATGCCTTAGGCGGCGAAGTCTCTGACGGCATGCGCGTCACGCTTATGGGGGCAGGGGTAAGCGGCGTGGTCGCTCCCCTTGCCACCAACATCGAGGTCTTGTCTTCCAGCACGTCAGTACGCGACCGGAAGGCCGAAGCTGCGTCTTCGTCAACGTCGGGCCTGGGACTGTTTGGCGCCGGCGCTACGTCCGATATCAGCTGGGTTACGCTGGCGGTGCCCACGCCCCAGGCCGCTCAGGTCATCTCGGCTGCTCAGGCGGGCAAACTCTGGCTGGTTTTGCAGGGCGGAGAGGCGCGCTGATGCTGGACACTCTGGCAGTAGTCAGCTCGAACCCCCTCTGCCCTCTGGATCTGAGCCGCACGGCGCAGGACCGGCTGGCGCGCGTGGTGCAGACCTTTTCGACGGGCGAGGAGTGTCTGAAGGCTCTGGCCTATCGAGAGCAGGGAAACTCCTGCGTGGTGCTGGTTGACGGCACGCTCTCCGATCTGTCGCCGCTGAATCTGATCGACGCCCTGCGCCGGGAGCATCCGGGGGTTTCCTGCGTCCTGATGACCGACGACCCTGGTCCGGAACTTGTGTCGCGCGCCATGCTGGCCGGAGCGCGCGCGACGCTGCCGGTGGCCGCGACGGAGGCCGAACTGGCGCCGGTGCTGCGTCGCTTCGCGCATGTCACGCAGACCGGAGCCGCAGGAAGGGATGTCGGCACGGGCGCCGGAGAGGCGGCGCGCCAGGGCGCTGTTGTCGTGGTGCTGTCCGCGCGCGGCGGCGCGGGAAAGTCGACCCTGTCGGTGCTGCTGGCGCTGCTGGCGGGCCAGGCCGATCTTGATGTGGCGCTGGTGGATTTTGACGCGCAGTTTGGGGATCTGAGTTTTTTGTTCGGAGGAATCCATGAACACAGCCTGGTTGATCTGGCGGGAGCTCTCGCACAGGGAGGTCAGGGCTGTCGCTGTTTCAGCGAGTCTGTCGGAGAAGGCGTCGCTCTCTATGGCGCTGCGCCAGCGCCGGAGCAGGTCGACGCTCTCGTCGGGCAGGCGCGTCTCCTGCTGCGGGCTCTCGCGCGCGAGCACGAGCTGGTGATCGTCAACACGGGCGCCTTTCAGGCCTTGCTACACGCGGAGTTGCTGGATGTGGCGGACACGGCGCTCTGTGTGCTGGACCAGACTTTGGTTGGTGTCCGCGCAACGCTGAGACTGCGCGAACTCTGCCTGCGCTTAGGTATTCCGCCCGCGCGCCTGCGCCCGGTGGTCAATCGTGCTCATGCGTCGGGCGGCTATCATCCCACGGTCGCCGAGGTCAGCGCTCTGTTGGGCGAAGCGACACTGCGCAGTCTTGACGACGGGGGGCTCAAGGTTTCTCAGAGTCTGGACAGTGGCGCGTTCGCTACGCTTCTGCAGGCGGGACGCGGCGCACTGGCGGCCCGTCTCGCTCTGATACTGGACGATATTGCGCTGGCCACGGGTCTTGATCTCAGCTCGCTGCCGCATATGCGCAGCGCGCTGCGACGCGAAACGAAAGGAAGGTGGCGGAAATGACCAGCACCAGTCCGGCGTCAGTGTCGCAGACGGTCTCACCTGTGTCTGCGCCTGCGACCGCGCTTGCGTCCGCTCAGCGTCTCCGGCGGGTGCTGAAGGCTCAGCTCTATGCGGAGCTTGCTCCGACTCAGGTCGCTGCTCTCATCGAAAGCGATGGGGACCTCGCGCGCAAGGAGCTGTCTGATCGGCTCAGACGCGCGCTCAACGCGCGGGCCGAGTATGCCCTGGGTGTCGTCGAGCGCGAGGCGCTGATCGCCGAGCTGCTTGCGGAGCTGATGGGACTGGGACCGCTTGATGGCTTGTTGCGGGACGCCAGCGTCACCGAGATCATGGTAAACGGGCCCGAGCGCGTCTTCTTCGAGCGGGAAGGAAAGATCTATCGCGCGCAGCTGCGCTTTGATAACGACGAGCAGGTCCGCGCGATGATCGAGCGCATCATCGCGCCGCTGGGACGCCGGATAGACGAGCAAAACCCGCTGGTCAACGGTCGTCTGCCCGCCGGTCATCGCGTCAACGCGGTCATCCCGCCGCTCTCCCTTGACGGCCCCCTGCTGACGATTCGCAAGTTCCGGGAGCGCATCTATACCTTGGAGGAACTCGCGGAGAACGGCGCGCTGCCACCGTTTCTGATCCCGCTGCTGCAATGGGCGGTGCTTTCGCGGAGAAACATCGCGGTCAGCGGAGGAACGGGCAGCGGCAAGACGACCTTTCTCAACGCCTTGTCGCTTGTAATACCGGCGGCCGAGCGCATCATCACGATCGAAGACAGCGCGGAACTCAGCTTCAGTCATCACCCGCACGTCGTGCGGCTTGAGGCACGCCCCGCCAATCTTGAGGGCGCCGGCGCGATCACGATCCGCGATCTGGTTATCAACAGCCTGCGCATGCGCCCTGACCGTATCATCGTCGGCGAGGTGCGTGGCGACGAAGCGTTGGAGATGCTGCAGGCTATGACAACGGGGCATGACGGCTCGCTGACCACCCTGCACGCGAATACGCCGCGCGAGGTGATCTCGCGTCTGGTTACGATGGTCAACTACGGCGCGCCCCTGCCGCTTGAGGCCGTGCAGACGCAGATCGCCGCGGCCCTTGATCTTGTGGTGCATCTGGGTCGTCTGGCGGGCGGCAGGCGCCAGGTGCTTGAGATCTGCGAGGTCGAAGGCGCGCGCGGAGGCGGGGTGGCGCTGCGTCGCGTCATGCATTTCCAGCAGGAGGGAGTGACCGCCGACGGGCACCCGCGGGGAACCTGGATTCTTGACGCCTCGCCGAGGTTCTTCGAGCAGGTGGTGGTGCAGGGGATCGCGACGGATGTGATGCTGCAAGACTGGGCGAAGTCGGTAGGGAGCGTCGCCCTCGATGCGCCGCCTGTCTCTGTGAAGGAAGCCGTTGCTGCGCAAACAGATCCCGACCTGATCGGAGTCTTGCAATGAGCGACCTCATTCTGTTTGGGGCGACGGTGGCAGCCGCGGGCTTTACGGCCTACCTGGTCGCGCGTCTGCTCATCGAATGGGGCGACGGTCTGTGGCGTTTTCGCCAGGTCGAACGTGCGATCACGGGCGCCGCGACGAGCATGCCGGAGTTGCTGGGTTCGCTACCCCTGTCCGCGGCGATCCTGGCGGTGGCGAAGCGGCTGCGGCGTCCGGGTGAGATCGCGCGGATGCGCGCGGCCCTGCCCGATCTGCTTGACCAGCTGGCGCAGACTCTGCGCGCTGGCCTCTCCCTGCATCAGGCGATCATGCGTCTTGAAGAGCAGCCTGACGCGACTCTGGCGGAGCTGCTGCACGCGCTGAACGTTGACCTGTCCTTGGGCTACAGCGTCAGCGAAAGTCTGGAGCGCTTTCAGGCGAAGGTGCTCTTGCCCGAACTGCGCATGGTCGCGCTCGCTCTGGAGCTTCAGCATCGCACGGGGGGAAACATCGCGGAGCTGCTTGAGCGCAGCGCCGGTCTGCAGCGACAGTCGCTGCAGATGCTGCGTTCGTTGCGCGCGCAGACGGCGCAGGGGAGGATGTCGGTGCGTCTCGTCGTGGCGATTCCTCTGAGTCTGGTCGCAGTGATGGCGCTGGTGATGCCGGACTATCTGGGCTCGTTTTTGTCGTCGAATCTGGGTCTTGCGCTGGCGCTGCTCGCCTGCGTACTGTTAGGGATCGGCTTTGCCGGCGTACGCCGGGTGGTCAACATTGAACTCTGATCCGGTGCTGACGATACTGGCGCTCGGCGCCGTACTGGCGGGGGCTGCGGCAAGCGGCCTGGCCGCCCGGGCCGTCGCGGACGAACTGGGGTCGGGCCTGCGCCTGGGCGCCGTGCGCGCTCGTGAGCTGGGGGTGGACCCGGCGTCCGTCACGCCGTCGACGCTGAGGGCGCGGCGCGCGACACAGCTCCTGAACGCGCGACTCCGGCATCTGTTGCCGCGCGTGTTTGCCTGGCGCGACGCCCGGGCCAGCGAGCGCCATGCCGTGCGCTGCGCGCGCGACCTGCCGGACATGATCGACATCCTGACCCTGGGTTTGCAGTCAGGCCTCTCGTTTGATGCGGCGCTCAGCGCCTATGTCGAGCACTTTGATACACCGCTTGCCGCTGAGCTTGAACACGCGCAGCGCAGCTATCAGCTGGGTATATGCAGTCGCAGGCAGGCGCTTCAGCAGCTGTGCGTTCGGGTCTCTGACGACAGCGTCATGCGTTTTGTCGCAGTGGTCAACGATGCGCTTACGCTGGGTTCGCCTCTGCTCGCGACCTTTGGGACGCTGAGTTTCGAGCTGCGACGCTATCAGAAACTGAAGCTTGAGGAGCGCATAGCGCGCGCTCCGGTCAAGCTGCTGGTACCGCTGGGACTCTGCGTGTTGCCTGCGGTATTGATTTTGCTGATGGGACCGGTGCTGATCCAGATGATCTCCGGATTGCATCTCTGAGAGAACAGGCGGTCGTACAGGCCGCACATAAGAAAGAACAGACATGAGGAAAGGAGCAGCGATGGAACTGATCAGAAAAGGAAGAAGGGCCAAAATGCCGCGCAGCACGCAGCGGGTGAGCGCGTTTTTATGGGAGGCTGAGCGGCGCATTTATCGGGCGATAGCGAAGCTGCGGATCCAGCTGCACGCAGGTCTGCGCGACGAGAGCGGGCAGGGAGTGGCCGAGTACGTTATCATCCTTGCCGTCATCGTGGTGGCTGCCATCATCCTGGCGGTTGCTTTTCACGACAAACTGGCGGCGGTCTGGCAGAGTGTGACCGATCAGCTGGGAGATCTGGCATGAGCCTGCACGCTTCAGAGAGCGGACAGGCGATGACGGAGTACGTGGTGGCTCTGGTTCTGGTGATCGTCATCGTGGTCGCCCTGGGCGGTCTTATCACGTACTACCGCGGCGAAGGCGAGGGGAGTCGTCCGGTGGCGCGTACGCTGCGGGGGGCTCCCTACACGCTTGGCTCTCCGACGACGGGCGGCCTGCAAGGGGCAGCTGATGTTCTCATGCACTGAGTTACTGCGTGACGAACGGGGGCAGGCGCTTACCGAGGCGCCGGTCGTCATCGTGACGCTGTGTCTACTGATATTGATCCTGTTTCAGCCGGTGGTGACGCTTTATACGAAGATGGTGCTGGGCGCCGCTGCCGCCAGCCTTTGTCGGGTAGTGGCAACTGATACGACCTCTTCATCGGGGGAGGACGCGGCGGCGGGCGGACGCCTGTTGCAGACCTACGCGGAGGGAAAGATCGCGGGTTTGCCCCGGGGATCAGCGTTTCAGGTCCCCGGATCTCTGAGGCTGGAGGTGTCCGGAGACGCCTATGCCGCAGAGGTTCATGTGCGCTTGTCGGTATCCCAGAAGACCCTGCCCTTGCTCGGACTTCTGGTGGGCGCCCGGCGCGACGGCACGGTGGAGATCGCTGCCGAGGCACGCAGCGTGGGTGCTCTGGCGGGCATCGGACAGGGCGCCGATTATGAATATCCGCCTCTGGGGCAGAACCCTTAAGGGTATGCCTGGCAGGGATGTGGCTGAAAGATGACGGTTGTTAGCAGAAAGGAGGTCCCTTATGATGCCCCGCATCGCCTGGTTCAAAGATGAGCGCGGGTCGACCAGCCTGGCAGTTGTGCTGGCGGTCATGCTCTCGCTTGTACTGGTTGCCGGCAGTCTGCAGTGGTACTGGACGAACTCCTCGTCAGAAGATATCCAGCTGTTGGCTGACAGCGGCGCTCTGGCGGCGGCCGATACGCAGAGCAAGATTATGCAGACCATTCAGGTGTTGGACGCGCTGCTGTTGACGGCCAATCTGTTCGGGCTGGTGCTGCACTGCGTGGTGGTCGTTGCGGGGGTGGTCACGGTAGTGACCGAAGGCGCCGGATCGGAGTTTTTCGAGAAGGCGCTTGAACTTGATAAGCGCTACTGCGAGAAACGTAAGGACTTCGCGCGCGAGGTCTATAACGTCGCACAAGGTTTAAACGAGGCGGCGCCCTGGTTGGTGATGGCGCGTAGCGGGGTCGCGATCCAGGAAACAGCCGGAAGCATCAAGGATTTCTCTGGCGGAACTTACGCGGGATTTGCCGCGCCCTTTCCGTTTACGGGGCAAGTCGAGCTGACGGGTTTCCCTGACGATGAGGATGAGAAGCTCTCCGAGGTCGAAGAGGCCCATGACACCAATAAGCAGGCGGCTACCGAGGCCCATGCGGCGCAGCAGGAGGCCGACGACGCACGGGCGGAGTGCTTTCGCCTGGACGGCTACAAACCGCCGGGCGCCTCGCTGCTCTCCTGGGATCCGGCTTATGCCTACGATGACTTCAAGCGAGGCGCCCGGGAGCTGATGGTCGCGGACTGTCCCGCGCCGCCGACGCTGACTCCTATTGAGGACAACAGCAATACGCGTGCTGCTCTCCAGGCTAACTATGAAGAAAGCTCTCGCGAAATCCAGCAGCGGCTGCAGGTCAGCATTCCGGAGACGATCGGGGCTGCTCGCCCGGATTCTGACGAGTATCCCGCCTCTGATCTGGAACTCGAAGAGCTTCTGCAGACCTGGCTTGACGAGTCGGTCCTTGTGTTGGCAACGCCGGCGGGACAGCGGCGGGCCTATCATCAGCGGACTGACTGCTTTGGCCTGGCGGGAACCGAAGGGACGCCTCAGGCGGTGCGTCTGGAAACCCTCGCGGGCGCAAGCGAGCATCCGCCCTGTACGATCTGCGCGCCGACCGACTGGCGCGCGATCCGGCAGTGGGAACGGAGCCTTCAGCCCTTTGCAGGACAGTGGAACGCCGAGGCGGCCGCGCTGCGCCGCTTTGAACGGGCGCGCCAGGAGCTTGTTGTCAAAGAGGAGACGATCCGGGAGACGAGCAGATCCGTGCTGGAGAAACTGACGTCGGGGGCTGGATCGTATCTGCTGGGCGGGCGTTTGCGCTATCATGCCAGCGGCGCGCGCGGATTCATCTGCGTGGTGGTCTGCCCCCAGGAGCGCAGCCTGCCCGCCTTCACCCTGCCGCCGCTGACCAACGCGCAGGACAGCCGGCTCGCCCCGCAGATAGCGCTGGCGGCAGCGAAGCTGATGCCCTCCGAGTCCGCGCGAACCCTGCCGACGCTGCTGGGACAGAGCGGAGCTGCGGCACAGGCGGCGGCGAGCACGGGACTGGGGGGCACGACCCGCGCCCTGCTGGGGGCCGATGATCCCGGGGGAGGGGGCGGCTCTGCGCTCACCTTTCTGCTTTCGCTCTGGGGGAGCTGTCTGGATGTCTACGCGCGCGGCGCCGACAGCTTGGGGGATCAGTTGTCCGGGCTGCCCTTTGGTCTGGACCAGGTGATGGGGCCGGCCTTCAGCAAGCTTTTAGCTGCTGCGCGGGCAAGCCCTCCTGATCTGCGCTACCCTCAGCCGGCGCTGGTAAACACGGCGGCGGTGGGAAGTCCTGACGCTGAGGGCTTCGAAGGGGCGTTTGTGCGCGCGCTGCGCGGCGCGAAGAGCGGCTATGCGGCGCTTGCCAGCAGCGAGCTGCTCGGCATGATCAAGAAGCTGGCTTCCGAAGCCGGGGGACTGCCGGACGCGGGGGATCTGGCGAGAGCTCTGGGCGGAGCGGTTCTGGGGATAGATCTTGGGCTGCCGTTTGCAGACGAGATCAGAGCTTGGCTACCTGATGTGAGCAGGCACTTTGACGAGATAGGAAGTTTGTGATGAAGAGTTTACGCGACGAGCAGGGGCAGATGGTCCCTGAACTGGCCTTGGTGATTCCGGTGTTCGCGCTGGCGGTCGTACTGATTGTCAACGTACTTTCTTTTGTGAGCGAATGCGCGCGCTTCGACCGGGCGGTCGATGAGGTTGCGCGCGTAGCGGCAACCGGCCGGCAGGGTCAGGAGGACGCGGCTCAACTGTTGCGGGAAGCGCTCGACTATCAGGAGGGGCGTCACGGACCCTTTCAAGCACGGGTACAGTCACAGCTTGAAGGGATCCCCGGCCTTCAGGATCTGCGTTTGTCCTTCACGCTGGACTATCGGGTGTTCGCTTCGTCGTCAGGCGCGGGCGGATTGGCTACCTGGCGGCGTAGTAAGACGGTGGTCGTCCCTTACTGCCAGCCACTGGCGGAGCTCTGAGTGCGATGCGCCTGCGTTTTGCGGTCAGTGCCGCCGCCCGGATGCGGGGGATGCTTGGCGCCGGAGTTGCGGCGCAACAGGGAGAGGAGATCTTTCTGATCGCCCCCTGCCGTCGGGTCCACACCATGGGGATGAGTTTCGCCCTGGATGTCGCTTATATCGCCGCGGATGGCCGGGTACTGCGCGCGACACGGGGGTTGAAGCCCGGTCGCGTACCGGCGGCCTGTCCCTCGGCGGTAGCCGTGCTTGAACGACGCGCCAGTGCAGGCGCCTGGCTGTCGCCAGGGCAGTTTGTCGAGCTGGGAATCAGGAGCAGGGGGCAAAGCCCCGCACAGAAAGGAGTAGCTTATGAAACGTTGTCCGATTTGCGGGGCGCATGCGGTTGAGGGCGCGGCAACCTGCTTTGAATGCCTCTATCACTTCGATACGCTTTCGACTGAAGACGTCTGCAGGCTTGAGAGGTCTGCGGCAGAGGCGGTAACGGCCGCGGATTTACCTGCTGCTGCCACCTCAGGCGCCCCGGTGTTCATGGCGCCGGCACGATCTGATCGCTGTTTTACCGTAGAGGCCCGCTTTGGCGCCACCGGTGAACTCCATGCCACGGCGCCACGCGGCTCGTTCTACATCGGGCGCGCGGTATTTAACGATCTGGTCATCGACGAAGAGCTCATCATACGCCGTCACGCTCACCTCTATCGACTGGAGCAAGGGGTGTTCATGGAACTGCTCAGCATCGAGGCGACAGCGACTGTCAACGGACAGGCAAGCACCCACATCAGCCTCATCCGCGACGGCGACGTCATCGGTCTGGGTTCCTGCGACGTCGTGGTGCGCTGTTAGGGCGCTGCTTGATGAATCAATCAAAAGAGCTCAGCATCAGGGATTTGTTGGGATGCTCCGCATTGGAAAAAGTGGGTCGATAAAACAACCCCTTGCGTTTCGTTCTCAATTGTATTATTGTATTAGATGCTTAGTACAGTAATGCATTACCAACACAGGAAATCGAAAGGAGGGATGTTGATGGTTCAGTTCAGTACAGCCAGGCCGATCTTCCAACAGATCAGCGAGCGTATCGGCGCAGATATCATGACCGGCGCCTATCCGCCCGGATCGAAGCTGCCTTCGGTACGCGATCTTGCTGCGACCTTCGGGGTCAACCCCAACACGATGCAGCGCGCTTTGGCTGATCTGGAGGGGCAAGGCCTGGTCGATACCTATCGCACCGTCGGTCGTACGGTCACCGAAGATAAGGCGACCATCGCCCATGCGAAGCAGAACCTGGTCGAACAGCGGGTCAGAGAGTTCATCGAAAGTCTGCAGGGCTTCGACTACAGTCCGGAAGATCTGACCGACATTATACGACAGAGTATCAAGGAAGGTGGTGTCAAGTGAGCATTCTTGAATGCAACGGCCTTTCGAAGCGCTACACTTCGAACGGCCCCACAGCGCTTAGCAGCGTCAACATTACGCTTGAGCCGGGTAAGATTGTCGGGCTGCTCGGCCCGAACGGCAGCGGTAAAACAACGCTGATCAAGATCATCAATGGGCTTCTGACCTGTTCAGACGGACAGGTCCTGGTCGACGGCAAGGCTCCCGGTGCAGAGACGAGGAAGATCGTGGCGTATCTGCCTGATGCATCCTATCTCTCAGAATGGATGCGGATCGATCAGGTGCTGGACTTCTTCAGCGACTTCTACGCGGACTTCGACAGGGCGCGCGCGCTGGAGATGCTCAGCTCGCTCCAGATTGATCCGAAAAGCAAGCTGAAATCTCTGTCGAAAGGCACGAAGGAGAAAGTCCAGCTGATTCTCGTGATGAGCCGCAACGCGAAGCTCTATGTGCTCGACGAGCCAATCGGCGGCGTCGATCCGGCGGCGCGCGACTACATCCTCAGGACGATCATCACGAACTACTCGCCGGAGTCGACCGTCCTGCTCGCCACACATCTGATCGCAGATATCGAGACTGTGCTCGATGAGGTCATCTTCATTAATCAGGGTGCGGTGGTGATGCAGGACAGCGTCGACCACGTCCGCGAGACGCGCGGTCAGTCGGTTGACGAGATGTTTCGGGAGGTGTTCGCATGTTAGGCAAACTGCTCAAACACGAGTTCAAGGCGACAGCGCGTTGGTTCCTACCGGCATTCGGCGCGGCCTTGCTGTTGGGAGTCGTCGGTTGCGGCATCGGCTTGGTAAGCAAGTGGTTGCCTCAGTGGATGATCGTCGTCGCGGTCATGATCTACACCTTCATGCTGACGGCGCTGTTCATCTTAGTGACCGTCATCACGATCTGGCGCTTCTACAAGAACCTCCTGACCAGCGAAGGCTATCTGATGTTCACCTTACCGGTCAGTCCTACGAACCTGATCTGGTCGAAGTTCATCGTAGCGACGGTGTGGCTGGTGGGATCCCTGATCGTCGCGGGCGTCTCTGTACTCATCGTGCTTCTGGGTGCGCCCGGAGTCAACTGGGCAGGGTTCTGGCCAGCTGTTCAGGACGCGCTGAGCTATATCAACGCGCAACAGGGGATGGGGCTCTTCATCGTTCAGATCGGGTTGATATCACTCGCGGGTCTCTTCAGCGGCATCCTGATGTTTTATGTCTCTATGGCAATCGGGCAGCTGTCCAACAAGCATCGCATCGCGGTCTCCGTGGGCGCGTATCTGGGAATCTACACGGTAGTTCAGATCATCTCTACGATCATCGGCGTCATCATGGGACTTGTTGGCGGTAGTGCCTCCTGGACCACCGAAGCGGCTACCACAGGAGTCACTGTTGTGGGGCCGAACACGTACTTCACCGGATTTCTGGGGATTATGTGGCTACTGGTAGCGTTCACCTGGGTGCTCCCCGTCGTCTACTTCCTGGTTACGCGCTACCTGCTGACAAAGAAGCTCAATCTGGCGTAAGCCGTTTTCAGACAGGGCGCTCGGTGCGTTTCAAAACAGCCAGGTCTTTCCTTTGCGACGGAGGGCCTGGCTGCCGTTCAGGGTGCGCTCATTTCTCTGGAGGCTGCAGATGTGGTATCCTTTGGCTTCATAATATTAGTCAACACACGGGGTGAATCAAAGGCGAATAGAGGCGCGTATGTTCTTTCGCATAATCGAGAAAGAGGCTTTGGGCGATCTGCTTGCAGGCCTGCAGGAAACCTTCGATGAGGTGGCGGGGCCGCAGAAGCGCGGTTCCGACTTTGTTTTCGATACGCTGCAGAGCATCGATGATCTGTGCCTTGACTATGGATCGACAATTCTGCCGCCCAAGAAATATTTCCTGGCGCCCGACGAGCGGCTGCTGCGCTTCAATCGCAGGACAGGCGACGTTTCCGACACTGAGCCGACGGTCATCTCACGCGCCTTGCTCGGGGTGCACGCCTGTGACATTAACGCCTTGCTGTTGCTTGACGAGATATTCTTGGGCAATTATATCGATCCCTATTACGAGGCTGCGCGGAAGTCGACCTTTATTGTGGGCGTAAGCTGTATGCCGGAGTACGGACATATCTGCAACGCCTTTGGCACCGATGAGGTTCACCGCGGTTTCGACCTGTTTCTGACTGATCTGGAAGACCGCTACTTCCTGTCGGTGCTCTCAGTCGCGGGTACGGAGTTAGTTGAGAAATACCTGACCGAGGCGCGCGAAATCACCGCTGAGGATCTGCGCGACTTTCAGGAGCGAACGACGCGCTTCAAGGAGGCGTTTCCTGATCCGCCGGTGACCGATCAGCTTCCGCTGCTCTATGACGCGAAATACAATGACGAGGCGCTGTGGGAGGAGCTTGGCGGTCACTGTCTGGCCTGCGGAGCGTGCTCGATGGTCTGCCCGGTCTGCTACTGTTTTGACGTGCGTGACACGCTTGACGCGAGCGGCGAAACCGGCCTGCGCCATCGTACCTGGGATGCCTGCCTCTTCAGTGAGTTTGCGGAGGTCGCTCACGGACACAACTTCCGCCCGACTCGCGCATCGCGCGTGCGTTATCGTTTTTATCACAAGTTTGTGGGCAACTTTGCTCGCAGCGGCAAGATGCTCTGCGTTGGCTGCGGTCGTTGCGTCCGCGCCTGCAAGGCTAACATCACTCCGTCAGGCGTGATCGCTGCGCTCCAGAGGAAAGAGAAAGCAGGTGATATCGTATGAGTGAGCTTGCTGCGATAGCCTCTGTGCCAGGGCCGGGAACCGTCAATAGCTATCGTGAGCTGGGTGCAAACCCCTACAAGCCCTGGTCGGCTCGCATCACGTCCATTACGGAGCTGACTGCGAAGGAGAAGCTTTTCGAGCTTCGTCTGATTGAGGCGCGCGCGCGGGAAGCGTTCAAGTTTCACTCCGGTCAGTTCATCGAACTATCGATCTTCGGCGTTGGCGAAGCGCCGATCTCGATCTCAAGCGCACCCTCGAAACAGGGTTTTATCGAGCTGTGCATACGCGAGTCCGGCAGCGTGACCAGTGCGATGCACCATATGCGCTGCGGTGATGTGGTGGGGCTGCGCGGGCCTTTCGGGCGCGGTTTTCCCTTTGAAGAGATGAAGCATCACGACGTGCTGCTGGTCGCCGGGGGCCTGGGTATCGCGCCCCTGAAGTCGCTTATCAATCATATCCACGACGAGCGCCATGCCTTTGGCAAGGTCACTATTCTGCTGGGCGCTCGCAATCCTTCAGAAATTCTCTTTCGCCAGGAGTTCGACATGTGGAAGCATCGCGAGGACTTCGACCTGATGATGACCGTTGACGAGCCAGACGAAGGTTGGGACGGCGATGTCGGCCTGGTGACGCGTCTTTTTGATCGCATTGAGGTTGATCCCACCAATACCTACGGCGCCATCTGTGGCCCGCCCATCATGTATCGCTTTGTGGTCGAAGAGATGCGGAAAAAGCAGCTTGACGTCGATCGTATCTACGTTTCGTTTGAGCGTCGTATGAAGTGCGGTATTGGTATGTGCAGCCACTGTGGCGTCGGCCACCAGTATGCCTGTATAGACGGCCCTGTCTTCAGCTACTGGGAAGCCATCAATCTGCAGGAGGCGATGTAGCATGAATGCTTCCGCCGTGACTTCTGTGTCAACTCTGAGCCCTGGCTGTCCGCGTGTGGTAGTACTGTCGCTTGCAAGCGATTTCGGGTGTCAGGTGCAGATCACCAACTTCCCCGAGTTACTCGACACTCTGGGAACCATTGACTTAAGCTACTGGCAGTTGGTAACCAGCGCAGAGATGCCGGATGTCTATGACGTCGCCGTCATCGAAGGCGCGGTAACTCTTCTTGAGCATGAAGAATTGCTGGCGAAGGTTCGCGCGACGGCACGTACCGTCATCGCCGTGGGCGCCTGCGCTGTGACCGGGGGCATCCCCGGACTGCTGAACACCGGCGACCGTGAAGAGGCTGCGCGCATAGTGTACGGGGATCTGGCGCCAAAGGCGGCCCCCGGAGCCCTCAGTCCTCGCCCGGTCGCTCGCATTATCGACGTTGACTACGCGATTCCCGGTTGTCCGCTTGATCCGCTGGAGTTCTCGCGGATCCTGCAAAGCGCGCTTCTGGGCGTCAAAGAACGTCCTTGTCGCGAACCTCTGTGCTCTATTTGCAGGATCGTAGAGAATCCCTGCTTCTATACGCGTCCGCAGGGGAGCACGTCCACGCCCTGCTTGGGCCTGGTGACCCGGACCGGCTGCGGAGCCGCCTGCATTGCGCGCGGCCGCCCCTGCACGGGGTGTCGCGGTATCGCAGAGGACGCCAACCTTGAGTCAGCGCGCGACTATATCCGCAAGAGCAACGTGGTTCCGGTTGAAGATTTTGACGCGGCGCTGCAGCTGTACAATGCCTGTTCGCTGACGACCGAAAGCGAAGGTGAGGGAGCGTAATGCCTACTCTGAACATCCACCATATCGCGCGCATCGAAGGTCACGGGAATGTGGAAGTTGAGCTGCGCGACGGCGCCGTCGGGCGGGTCGAACTCAAGACGGTCGAGCCTGCGCGCTTTTTTGAGGCGATGGTGGGCGGTCGTCACTTCAACGACGTCGCGCTGATCGTAAGCCGCATCTGCGGCATCTGTTCGCCGAACCATACCGTCACGGGACTTATGGCCGTCGAGGCAGCTCTGGGTCTTGAAGTCAGCGAGCGCACGAAACTGCTGCGCCAGCTTCTGGTCAATGGTTCGTTCGTGCAGAACTTCGCGACGCATCTGTATGTGCTCGCGGCTCCTGACTATCTGGGGCTGCCCAGCGCCTTGCCTCTGGCAGAAAGCAAACCCGAGGTTTTGACGCGCGCTCTGGGACTTAAGCGCCTGGGAAACGACTTGTGCACCATCGTCGGAGGTCGCCCCGTGCACCCCATAAACGCGGTGGTCGGCGGGTTTACTGACGAGCCTGATGCGGAAACCCTCAAGGTTCTGGCTGCTCGTCTGCGCGAAGCCCTCCCGGATGCGGTGTTGACGGTTAAGCTGCTCGCCAGCTTTGAGGCGCCTGATTTCCATCCGGATCGTGAGATGCTTGCCCTGTACAAAGCGGGTACCTATGCGACGGTTGCCGACGGATCTGACTGTCAGGTGGCAGCGCGCAAAGCAGCGTGGAGAAAACCCGTTGCGGATTACCCGGATTTCATCATCGAGCGGATTGAGCCCGCGAAGGGCAACGCGAAGCTTTCTTCTGTCAAAGACGCTGTGGGAGCGCACCTACCTTTCATGGTTGGCGCGCTGGCTCGTGTGAATCTGTCCTTTGACGAGCTGTTGCCTTCGGCCCGGGCAGTCGCTCAGGATGCTGGTCTGCGCAAAGGGGAGGACAACCCGTATCGCAACAATCTCTGCCAGGCGATCGAGCTTGTTGACGCGCTGGAGCGTTGCGCGGTCTTCTGTGATGAGCTGGCGCGAGGCGAGGGTTCGTCGACGCCGCCACGCTCGATCGCGCTGTGTGCGGGAACCGGGCGCGCGGCCACCGAGGCGCCGCGCGGAACGCTCTATCATACGATCAGCTTAGATGAGCAGGGCCAGGTAAGCGGAGGCGATGTCATCACGCCGACCGCGCAAAACCTTGCTTGTATTGAGGCGGATCTGCGCGAGCTTGCGCCCCTGCTGAACGGTCGTGCGCAAGACGAACAGATCCTGTGCATCGAGCAACTGATACGCGCCTACGACCCCTGCCTCTCCTGCGCGGTACATTAATCTTCCCAAGAGGGGCAAATTGTTGGTATAATGCCTCATCCTCTCAGGCAGCTTCGCGTCACTCAGTATCGGTGTTAGCTACGCCGAATAATGTTGACCTGTTTCTTTGGGCAGCTGCGCATCTTGGGGGACAGAAAGGAAAGGGATTTGTATGAAAAAATGGGGAAAATCGTTGGGCGTTGTTGCTTTGGCAGCGGTCCTTGTTCTGGCTCTGGCGGGCTGCGGATCAAGCACAAAGTCTGACGGCGCTACCAAGAGCGCGGACAAGACGGCAAAGAAGTACATCATCGGAACTGACACCACCTTTGCGCCGTTCGAGTTTCAGGATGCGAGTGGGAAGTACGTGGGCGTCGATATCGATCTGCTTAAGGCGGTTGCAGACGACCAGGGCTTTACCTATGAGCTGAAGCCGCTGGGATTCAACGCGGCTGTAGCTGCGCTTGAGTCGGGCCAGGTTGACGGCGTTATCGCCGGTATGAGCATCACCACAGAGCGCCAGAAGAAGTACGACTTCTCTGACCCCTATTATGACAGCGGCGTTGTCATGGCGATCAAAGCCGACAACACCACTATCCATGGCTATGGCGATCTGAAGGGCAAGACCGTTGCGGTAAAGACGGGCACGGAGGGCGCGACCTTTGCTGAGTCGATCAAGAATCAGTACGGCTTCAAGCTGGCCTATTTCGACGACTCTCCCACCATGTATGAAGATGTCAAGACGGGCAACTCAGTGGCCTGCTTTGAGGATTATCCGGTCATCGGCTATGGCATCTCACAGGGCAATGGCCTGAAGATGGGCGCCGACATGGAGAAGGGTTCTTCGTACGGCTTCGCCACGCTTAAGGCTAAGCACCCGGAGCTGGTTGAGATGTTTAACAAGGGGCTCGCGAACCTCAAGTCAAGCGGCAAGTATCAGGAGATACTCGACTCCTACATCTCTGCAAAGTAGTAAAGCTTCGGCGAGATTTTACTGAGACGCAGGGGGGCGCCGCTCGGGCATATTGAGGGGCGCCCACCCTTGCGCAGGATGCTGATGGGCAGGATGATGACAGGGGAAACATGGATATCGTAAGGGTGTTTCGGGAAGCGACGCCGATGTTGCTGCAGGGGATCTGGATGACCTTCCTGCTGACGATCGTCTCTGTTTCGATCGCCATGGTTCTGGGTCTGCTCTCCTCCCTGATGGGGATGAGCGCCATAAAACCCCTCCAATGGATCTCGGGCGCCTATATCAAGATCATCCGGGGAACACCCCTTATCGTCCAGGCGTTCTTCATCTACTTCGGGCTTCCTCAGCTGATCCAATCCTTTGGTGTTGACTTCCGTTTCTCGGCGTTTGTGGGCGGTGCGGTGACGCTCTGTCTCAATGCGGGGGCCTATCTCTCGGAGATATTCAGAGGAGGCATCCAGGCAGTCGATCCGGGGCAGATGGAGGCGGCTCGCAGCCTGGGGTTGACCAAGGGGCGCGCGATGTACAAGATCGTGCTGCCTCAGGCGTTGCGCATCATCACACCCTCTCTGGTTAATCAGATCATCATCTCGCTGAAGGACACCTCGATAATATCCGTCATCGCGTTTCCGGAGATCGTGTATCAGGCAAAGATCTATATGGGACGCACCATGCAGTCCTTTGCGACCTGGACTGTTGTTGCGCTGTTCTATCTCGTACTGATCACCCTGCTCGCTACGCTCTCGCGCCGTATAGAGAAGAGGATGAGTAATGCAGCCTAAGATCCTC
>JGI20166J26741_12224473_pt1 | contig 17997 bp, 15 predicted proteins | sample TergutCu122P5_FD_26741 | JGI IMG/M metagenome (IMG submission 26741)
ATATATATATATCATATTTAACATATTCTAACCATAAGTTCTATCTGTACAGTTGTTCCTTTTGTACTTAACTTATGTCAACAACACAGCCACTACAGACCAAAGAAACTTATACAGAAGAGCTTTCCAGTGGCAAATGGTTTTTAAAACTGGCATTTTGTTCTCCCTGAAGATGGTGCACTTGTATCACAACATGTTGGAGATGCTCCTTTAATATTTATATTAATTAAGACTGTGCATTTAGTTGATGTAATACACGGCGTACTGCGATACTAAAACTAGTGTTCAGGATATAGGGAAAAGGTAAGAACTTTGGTACATAAATAAGATAAATTCATGAAATAAAAAAAGGTAAAATTTTCCCTGTCCTTGCCATATAGGTATATAGATGACACAGAGGTATAGCTCCACTCACTCTTAACCTCGGCACTAGATGGAGGTGAGTAGGTGAGTAGTCAACTTCACACCCCAGCCACTTCAGTCCCAGGAAAGAACCCAGGTAACAACTGGACATGAGGCTGGGTGTGCCCCAGAGCCGGTCTGGACATTTTAAGTTCATGAAATAAGGGCATTTTAATCTACAAAGTTCAGGAAAATGTGTACATTTGGCTCGTTTGTTACAATAATAACTAAGGATTTTTTTTTTTTTAAATTTCTGAACATAGTCTACTCTCCTGTATTTGTTGTATTCCTTACAGCTGTGCCTTTGTACCATAGCCCCAGAAGCAATTTTTAACCACACATAAACCAATATCAAGGCTCAACCCATATGCAACCACAGCTGTTTTATTGAAACAGGCAAATACAGCAAAATTCCTGTAGTCTGTCATACGACAATCCAGCACTTGATGAGAGTAGTCCCAAGAGCAAAAGTTTTACATTTTACCAGCAAAAAGTTCCATGTTCCATCAATGAAACAGGCAGATCTCAGGAACATCAAAGCAACCATGTTTCTTGTTTGAAAATCAACCCATTTCAAGTTTCAATTCTCATGTCACAGGTCTGTCACATGCTCATTTTATTCAGTGTTATTAACCTGCAACTGTTAATTTTCTTTTCTGTCAAGTAATCAAATAAAACAGGTCAGGTTAGACAATTATCTTTACAATACATGTATCCATGTCCTTCCACTCTTCTGGTTAGATCTTTCACTATGGCATGGTTTGTCACAGTGTTCTTATACAATTTGTTTGTGAGATGGTTACAGTTATGGTTCTGTTCCTCTTCTCTGAATCTTTCTTATTTCAATATTTCCTCTCCTCAGTCCTCTAAGTGTCACACTCACTTTTCCGCTTATTTCACTTTCCTTTGGCTAGAGTTTCTGGGTTGAAACCATGACTGAGAAAGATGGACCATTCACTGAGAAAGATCCATGATTCTCTAAAATTTCTGTAACAATGGCTGGTTCAGTATAGCAATATTAAATTTAACACTGTCATTGTCTGAGGAATACGTGAAATACACTATTTTTCCAGAAATTCCTTGTCCCTCTCTTAATATGATTAGTTGTCTTTATACAGATATATGTTATTCTGGGTTACCATAAAGTCATGTGGTAAGTAAAGTGCCAATGTTTCAAAGAAACATACTGCCTCCACCTCCTATGCTGAAGCTGGAGGCAGCATGTTCCTTTGAAATGTTGCTACCCACCTACTTATTTACATAGTGTCATAACCCAGAAGACCACAACATAAACTGTCACCACTGTGAACACCACAAATCGCAGATTTGTTATAACTTTATCATATATATGGAAAAAGGTACGGACCTGTAATATTACATTTTAAAATCTCTGGGGTTAAAATCACTAATAAATACTCACCATAGAGAATATTACTCTTGCCAGAACCATTTTCACCAACTGCAACAAGACAATTACAGTCAAAACAGCAATAGCAATTATTACCAAATGCCAGAGTAACTATACTCTGCACATTCTTCAATATGCTATACACCAAGTGCAAAAAAGTGTGCTCCATTTTGGAGTACAATGAGATTCCAATATATGACTTGAGATCTTACAAATCCATATATAAATTTTATTACTCCTGCATGCTATGTCTGTCAGTATATCAGACTACATAGTACGAAAATGGATTATGACTGGTGAATAAGAAACTGCAAATGATTTCGAAGGAAGCCTAATCAAGGTCTTAAGCTGAAATGTGTCAAGAAGGACTGAGGCAAGCTACACACAACCCCAGTTCAGTATTACCAGTACTCCAGCTGAAATACGAAGCAGGCGCCTCCCAAATACAAGTCTAGAGCATTACGACTACAACAACCCATTTGGTCAGTCCTTTAATTTGTAACTAACAAACCTATTCTTTCATTGCAATACTGACACAGTTATTTAAAAGAAATTATATTAAATATTCAGTGCTGCAGTTTCCTTCAACTACTGTCAAATGTAGAAATGGAAACTCAACATCAGGAACCAGAACAATGTGTGTCATGTTGTAGTTTCCAATTTCCATGGGAAGCTCCAGTCACTATACACAATCATGTATCAGTATATACTTATGTAATGCTAGCATTTGGTATGGCTATACCATCATAAGATGTACCAGCACAGTTACTACTTACTAAATTACGTTCACTACAGTTATTTTTATGCTTAAAGATATGAATTATTAACCCACAGAATACTAATTAACTAGAAACAGGAAACAGAACTTCTAAAATTTTTGGTAAACTTTCTCATTTTGGGGACTACTACCAAAGTTTTAGAACTGTGGTACTCAGATTCTCTAAAAACTTCAAATGTCACTACAAACATGCTGGTGTTGTCATCCTGCTGTTAGTTATTTTTCTTTGAAGGTCCAGAATCATGTCTTGTGGTTATATTCATAAGCTTGGTGATGACCTGTTTGTGCTTTTTTGTAGATGTTACCTCATACCATGTATTCCTGATTTTTATTTAAGAGCTGTCATTAATAGGCTCCTGCTCATACCTCGTAAGTAAGCACAATTATTTATAGAAGTAACATTTTTAATTCTTAATTAATTATTACACTCTGAAGTTTAATGTTTATATATAAACTTGCATATAATTTTAAAATAAACATAACTTAATGTCACAATGGCAAGGGAGTAACTCTGCTTACACACTTATGATGGTATAGCCATACCAGAACACATGCTGTTACATATGTATATTAATAACACTGTTACATGACTGAAATATATAGTGGAAATTGGACAAAATTAACATTTTGGAGAATGGATCCATATCTCCATCTTCAGGTGAAGATATATTTATTCTTCATCACTAGGCATAATGATCATGCATGATATTAACAGGGGAAGATGGCAAAGCCATATATAACAATGTTTCCATCTAAACACTTCATGGTAGTCAAAATTATCTGGAGATTTCCAATGCACTTGAACCTAAGCATGCTTGTAGTTATTACTTATACAGAATGATTACAATAAGCTACATAGAGCATATATTTTAATGCCTGACTCAGCACTGCACAGCAAGAGGTATTATCAGGAATTCAGCAGAAGCATTGTTGTCCACTCAGCAGTGAACATTTTGGCAATAAGCAATATTCGCTGCAGCGTGACAAGGAATTGAAAAAAAAAATAAATAAAACAGGGCATTTTGAGCTGCCCTCTTAGATGCCAAGTCTAGAGGCAAGTAATATTTATACAAATGACATAATGGATGGATAAATTTGCATGAGGCCAGATGCAGCCAAATTATGGTTCATGATACCACCTGTCAGTCACTGTCTGAATATAAAGGTTAACAAAACACAAACTGAACAATGGCGCTTAAATGACTTGGCAAAGTATCTAGTGCTGTGCGAGATTTCTAGCCAAACAAAAGGAAACAAGAATACTTCACTGCTGTTTTGGATTTCCACTATCTATAAACTACCTTCAGTTTAAACTATGGCTTATAGCATGCTTTCAGCAGACCAAATTATATGGCATTAAATAATGGGATGACATGAATGAAATGGAAAGGTCATTGAAGTCTTGGTATAATTTTAAGTACTGTAACAGTGCTCTCTTGCAGGGAATGTGGAAAACCATGAAAAAGGTAGGGACTACATGTACACTGAGATCTACACCCAGGACTTCCCAAGTATGAAACAACAGTACTAATACTACTGCACTGTTACACTGAGGTTTGGATGTCTGAGAAGAGGCTTTCGTATTTCGGCAAATGACTTATCTTAGGTTCATGTACTGTCACCTGAAGTTAGATGTTGAACTCATTTCAGTTTCATTAATGCAAATGGCCAATATTCTGTAGGCATCTTACTGTAACAAATGCCACTTATTCGGAATGAACAAAGACATGCGAAAAACTAGAAAGAGGGATTCTATGCTTGTAGCCATACCCGTGTAAAACTTCTTCTTCCTCTAAACTTCCCACGTTTAGGTTATTGAGAGTGTTCCTGTCTTTGTAGATGAATCTGGTCCCTCCATAAACACTACCACTACCACCATCACCACCACCACCACCACCACCACCACCAACAACAACAACAACAACAACAACAACAACAAAGGAGGTTCCGATGACAAAATAATGGAGGTATAACCACAACATCAGGGACAGAGGAAATGACATCCTGACAAAGCCAATTTAAAAGTCATAAAGTAGCAACCCTACCACTGAATTTACTTGCGACACGTTGGTAGCCTCTCTGGGGGGAAATAATCTATTACTCGAAAAACAATGAAAAATCAACATCAGATAACCATTTACTTTTGGGGTCTCTATATGGGCGACATTACCGAAAATAAAAACATACAGAGTCATGCCTAAATTTGGCAGGTGTGCGATCCTTACCTATAACATTCAGATTTGGATGAAATGTCTCCAGCACCGTTCTTTCCCTGTAACTCTTAAAGCCTTCAATTGTCACCTGCAAAATGCAACGACAGCTCATTAACAGCTCTTAATTACAGTCAGCCAAGTTACACATTTTCGTATTGGACAGTTTACCCGTTTTATGAACATCCTTTTCAGTGTACCGATAATAGTACTTTCTATAACATGTAGGTTCTGAATAGTAACAAGAAACCAATAATGTTTACTCGCGAATTCCTACACTCACGCATGAGCCTTCCTCTTGCGGTACACACCGAGTCAAACCACGGAGAACGCCTTAACACACGGACAACTTGACCTTGATGCAGAATGCGACCTACCACTTTGTCCAAACAGCGCTGCAACCGCAACGACCATTATTCATCAATGCAGCACAGCAATTAAACGGCAAAGCGATTTTCGCGAAATCCGCTTTGTATCAACGAAACATAATCCTATTTGAGTAGCTATATGGTCCTCAGGTAATCATAAAATTTCCCGCATGTTACTGAAGACGTGATAATTATGGCCGTGTTCACAAGATCCCACTCTGGTGTCTATCCTGAACCATAAGAATTCCCTGTACGCCCCCCTTCCCCCCACTATTTTCCGTCAATACCCATTTTAATACTATCCTTACATCTACGTTCGTGTCTTTCAGGCGTTTTTATAGTTTCGGGGTTTCCAAACAAAACGTTGTATTAAATTTCTCCCTCATGCATGTGAAATGCCCGGTCCATCCCACCCTCTTTCATTGGATCACCCTATTATTTGGTCGTGTACGAATCATGTAGCTCCTTACTAAGCTTTCTAGCCTTCTTCGTTACACTAGGTCCAAATTTCTCCCTTAGAACCCAATTCACAAATGCCTTCAGCCTATGTTTTTCCCTTAATATGAGTGACCAAGTTTCACACTCATGTAACATTACAGGCAAAATTACAATCTTGTATACTTTAACCATTACGTTTTTAGATACCAGGAGGAAAGACAGGGTGAGACCTAATGGTAGCATGCTTTCCCAGAATTAAATCTGCCTTTCGTTTCCACACGGAGGCAATTGTGAATTGTCAGCAAATCTCCCAAATACCTGAACTGTGCCACATCACTAAATGAGACATGAATATGTACTGTTCTCAGCATATACTTCTGCATCACCCTGCTTACTAATAAGGCTTTTGTATACTTATGCTTTTGTTCGGTAAACTAATATCAACAGTACAACCCCAAAGCTGGCGTGTCCCAATTTTAATCCATTTTGGCCATCTTGGTCCTGCCACATTGTAAAGCAAACACAATAACCCATTATTTAGGTGGATCATCCCCATTGTGCTTATAAGTATATTGAATAAGAGTGTGGGAACGTCGAGTACAACAATATATATAGGAATTAAGATTACACATGAGACATGAATTGCACAACAATTTATTGCAACTTATGTAAGGAAATCTTAATTATAAAATTATAATTAAGATTTCCTTAAATAAGTTGCAATAAATTGTGCAATTCATGTCTCGTGTGTAATCTTAATTCCTATACATATTGTTATGCTCGACGTTCCCACACTCTTATCACAATAATCCATCTTGCTGTTTCAGACTATTCTGAATACAAAACACATTACATGAATATTGACCTACCCACGTTTTAATTACACTAATTATTTTCATAGGAAAGCCAAACTGAATATTACACAAAACTTCCTCTTCACTGAATCATAGGCTGGTATGAGGCAGCCTACATAACTAACTTATGTATTGTGGCATCATAACTTCTTTTTGTCTCAAGTAATTTATGAATGCAGAATTCATTTCAGTTCTGGTGATAATGCATTTCATCGACTTCCATTACTTTAGCATATCCAAATTGTAAGCTGAAATAAAAATAGTAAAACTGATGGGTTGTCCCTGTGTTCAATTATGCACCACCCAATGGAGATGTAGGTACTGTGGTGTGGAAGTACAGTTCCATTATTTCTTAACTTTCAGCACTAGATGGATTCAAGTCCTCAGCTTCACATGCCGGCTACTTTACAATCTGGAACTTAAAATCATTCACACCCATTACTTAGGATGCTGGATGGACACCAAAAGGTGGTCTGGATATGATGCCAGAAAAAAGTCTGTGTCCCCACTGGAAATCGAAACCCAAATCTCTTAAGTCTCGAAACCATACTTTAATGATAAGTATACTGAATAAGCCAACATAAACCTGGGAGAAGGAAATGTCTTTCATAAGACTACAGGAATTCACCTAAATCTTATGGATTGTCTTATACCACTGCTGCATATAAGCAGTTTTCACAATACATAATACTTTATATTGAATGTCCATTTTATTGTGTCCCCCAAGTATGGCACCTTATGCAGTACCTTAATTGCATACAAAGCCTGCATCATCTGGAAATGTACAGTGCATTTTTCTGTTGTAGATTAACCTAAATTATTTCATAGAAAAGTCTTGAGCAGATGCAAGATTCCTACATAACAGAGCTCCCATGACAAATACTGTACTCAGTGACTTCATACAATGGATATTCTGTTCCATGCAGGCACCAGGAGTGTTTTTCAACCTTATGCTATCTCTGTCATGTGGCTTATATTCTTCCAATGTACCTATCATATCCATATACTTAGTTATACTAATAAAACATGGACAAAAGAAATGTTTAGTAAAGTCTGTGTACAGGCATCAGTAGTAGAGGTTCTGGGGTGCACTGTGGGGCATTAAGATACTATCCCTAATATGTCCCATTCAGAATAGTCTTTAAGAAGATAAATGGCTCTTAACTGTATCAGAATGTGCAGTCTGGAATATCAAAGGTAATTACAAGGAACTGGAAATGAATGGGACACAAGGGTTTCTGGTTAATGTTATGTTAATTCACTGGAAGGAAATACAAGCACCATAAAGAAAAACATAAAACAATATAACAGAAAGGAAATCAGCACAAAGAATTATCATATCTTCACAGCAGAATGCAGGCCAAAATCTTGGTAATGATATACCTCATAATTCTCACAAATATGTGATAAGTCAAGGTAACAGAAAATGACACCAAAACAAAAAAATTACAATGGCAACAAAACTAAGAACGCATGTCACTTATGGACTGCTTGTGATCATTCTGTTCAAAATATTTTACCTTCTCGTTTACTTGGTGCCTTGTCTCTCATCTTATGGGAGACAAATAATTGAGATACATTAGAGAACAGGGTGCAGAGGAGAATATTTGGATTTGCGAAAAAGAAACAGAACAAGAAAGCCACAAATACAGAGTGCCATGTGGTCTCCTCTTCACCAAACAAGAGGGCCACAAGATTAAGAGAAAAACAGAACATGTAACACACAAAAGAGATATAAAACGCATACAGAACCTCAGAAGACCTGACGGCACGATACCACATTACACACATAAACAATAATTGGAGGATAATATTAAAATGGATCTTAAGTGCTAGATTCTTGTAGATCACAAGGCCCAATAAAGAGGTAAAGCAATTCCTGTACAGGCCTGGACAGGCCCTGACAGTTCCATGGGGTTGAGGCTTCCCGATTTAATGACAATTGGCACATGAAGGTGGTAAGGTTGTCAACCATACACACCAGCTACATTTACCCCCAAGAAATATTACCCGTAAACATATCTGATAGAGGCCGAGTCAACCCCAGGGCCACAGTGCAGCTGCAAAGATTATGACAATGAAAAATTCCAATGACACTGTGACCTTCTGGTTTGTAACACAGTGCCTCAACCAACTGTGCCGATATGTGCCCCCAATAAGGCCCAATGAACATAGCAATTAGCTTATGGGTTCCTTAGAAGTAAAGAATATCTTAACAAGTTGAGCAACCAGCAGCTTCTGAAAAAGGATTCTGTTTGGAAAACCATTCTTTACCACATTGAAACAAAAGGGTCCAAAACATGAAAAAATGAGACAAAAAACAGAAAATAAAATAGTTACATAAAATAGTTATATATATAGACAGAAGAAAGACTCATGTAAGAACAAAATACACAATTTTAATGTCACTCCTAGTGTCCAATATTCTGGCACTCACAACAGTGCCATTGAAGATTCAAGTCTTCTGGGATGTTATGACTTCTTGTTTTGTGAGTAGCAGTTGTTTTGAAGGACCATGGTGCCTTCATCTTCAGGGCCAAGAAGTCCAGGAGTAACTGTGCAGGCAAATCTGAGGTATTATATAGGTATGAGCAAGGCTGTGGAAACCAGTCTTGGTTGATGTTCTATGACCACACAAATATTGAGTAAAAGATGTCAACTAACTAACCAACCAACCAACCAACTACCTAATCTAAACTCACCAACTAGCAACCATCTAATTCCATGGCACAGTGTTCTTCCAAAGATAAACACACTTCAGCTAGTCAAGAAATTCCCTTATTCTATGGAATGCTCTTTGCCCCTAGCCTGAGCCAGACCAATTTAGTCCATCCTCCCACTTCCCACCATCCAGTTTCCTAAAGATCCACTTTAATAGTTCCTTCCTATTTACTGCATTGTATGCCACGTTTAAAGCAGTAACCCACTCCCCCGCAACAGCACTAAATTTCTTCTTCAGCACTGTCACGTGTACAGTATACAGGTGCAATACCTAGGAGGGATGAAACTACATCCTGTAGTAAGTAACAATGCTCAAGAACAAAAGTAGTGTGCTGAATAATTGTAGGTCATTGTTTTGGAATGGCCCCTGTCATAGGACATAATGTTGCAATGATTTCAGTACCAACATCCAGTAAGAAAAACTGTGAAATAGTGTACATGACACAAATTTAAAAAATGTATTTTTAATGCCAACAACATATATTTACTGAAAAACTGCACTTGGTTACATATATAATTTTTCAACTACTGTTTTACAACAAAGTGGGAAATCAATGTCATACAAAGTACATGCAGTAAACAGTATTAAATTTTCCCTTTGTGAGAGCTTTTTTAAATCTTCTCAGATTACAAAATAGGCTGTGTGTAGAAAATACAATGCAGAAAAAAATCAATATCAAAACAACTTTACCCAGTGATTATAGAAGCACATTCATAAACTTCATTTGTATAATACAAAGAACTGACTTTGTATATTGCTGATATAAGTCACACAAAAATGATGATTTAAACAAATAAAACACCACATGAATACACACAAACTTCATGCTGAATTCAATGATCCAGGAAACAATTCTGTAATCTTGCATATGCTCTGTTTGGTAACACATTATTTTGTGGAGCCACTATTGTTTCATTGCACGATATTCTTAAGTTCTTTAACAATGAAAAATCACCACCATTCCTTGAATTAAAAATGAAAGTTTTCTTTCATATTTCTAATATAAGGGAGCCAGAAAACCAAAGTTGTCAACCAAACAACCCTCTGGAATTTCAAGTACGCAACAGTGCAAGCACAATATGTCAATATTCTTCATCTGTGCTTAATATTATTCAATTACATCTGCTATAATTCCATTACAGAAACAGCAAGTAACATAAATAACTATGCACTTGTCACATGAAATAATGTGCTCATATTGCACTGTACTGTACTGTACATACATGACAATGGATTTTTATAAAAGTCAAATTATGAATAATTCCTTTCCATTTACTGATATGCAGCATGTCCTATAACTGAAAATCATGTTCAGGTAATACCAACTTTAAATAAATAGTGGCCTGGAGAACAGTTATAATGACAGAAGTTCTCCTCAGTACATCCAGGCAATGCCAGGAATGTACTCTGAATTACGGGATGAACACTATTTCAACAGATGTCATCCCATTGTGTTAACAGCACAAGAATTAAATCAATATCTGACCAAGCACTCAAAAACACAACCAAAATTGTGTTGTTTCTCAAAAGATATTGACTTAATTTTTGGATGAACACTACTTCTCACACCCTGTCCAATTTTTCATTTAACAATCAACCCATCATTTGACAGTATGCAATATTAGTAACACAAAGCATCATTACATAAACCATAACAAATAAAACCAAGCAAGTCCTGTTCTCAACATAAGATTAAAGGCTGCAGTACTTAACAATCAAATACCAGATGTGTCATGTTTAACACCTGGTTGTGGCATATACAGTCCTCAAATGAAATGGGTACGGATAGCATACTCTTGTACCCTGCCTAAGTGGCATTCAAATGTTCATAATATATCACTTACTTTGTGTATGTATAATTATATATCCTGCAATTTGATCAAGAATATTTATGAATTCAGTTCATTTCACTTTTAAGTTACCACTGTAAAGTTGAATCCAAGTCTGTAATCTGTAATTGTAAACATTCATGATGTTGTAATGCCCAAGGACCAAACACTAGTTAATGGAACATTTGAAACTGAAAACTGCCTAGCTAACATTCTCCTAAAAGTGGCTGACTTTGCATAGGACACTCTGTATGTGTCATATTAGAGGCCACTCTGCTGTAGATTATTAATTTCTTACATCAATAACAACAGAGGATGTACTCAGCTGTGAGGTGAAGTGTACCTTAGTCCACTGAATTTCAAATCTTGAAATGCTTTTTTGTTCTTTTTTGGTTGCTCTATATGTAAGTTTACGCATTTTTTAAATTTCTAAATGCGCTGTTTTTAATGGGGGTTTGGTTTATAATTCTCATTAGTTATTATTACAGATCATGTATTCTTGTAGTTAGCAACACATTTTAGTTTCAGTTAAATTTTGTGCCAGCAACTGAGGTTATACTTTGGAGGCGACTGAATACATTCTACTTTAGGTACTTACTTTTATTTTTGGATTTTTTGTTTTATTTTAGTGGTTGTTAGGTGAAAATTTTATTTTTTAATCTATTATTTGCTTGGAGGCTACGGAATTCTTTTTATAGACTAGACATAAAGTTCAATAGTATTAGATACCCTATTATTTTAGAATGTTAATCTTTTGTGCCTGAGTATTATTAGTTACATTCTTGAAACTTAGAGAATTTAGCCAGATCTTATTCCATTCAGAGGAATGTCTCAATATTAATTCTTTACAGTCTTAAATTTTTTGTATCTTGTTTTGGTTCATTTCAGGTCAAGGTGCAGCCTGTTTCTAAGTGAATTATGCATTACATTGTTATTTATTGTTTGGATTGTTATTGAAATTATTGACATGAAACTGAATTTGATGGTAATATTTTGAAGATAGTTGTCATGATAATTGGCTCTGAGATAAGCTGCAACAAAGTGGTAGGTGTAGCAGGAGTTAATTTTTTTCAGATCATTTCTGTTAGTTGAGTTACCACTGAGGCTGAATTACTGTGTTGTGTGATTCAACATGGTCTGGTTTTTGTTCATTGTCTTGTTATTTTACTTTGTCTGGTTTGCATTTATTAGTAAAGTATTATTATGTTCTATTGTTTTTATTTAATTTTTTTTATGATAGCTTACTTGTACTGCAAGGACTTGTATAATGCTTGTGAATGATAAAAAAGTTAAAGGATCCAATAAACGTGGCCAATGCTTTCATGAATTTCTTTATAACAATTACTGAAACATTAAACATTCAACAAAGACACAAAGTAGATGCAATTACAATTCTCAAAGATTCATTTTCTGGAAACTTACCCACCATAAAAATAATCCCAATCACTGAAGCTCAGACAAAATATACATTACCAACACTACCTAAAACCAAAAAATCATAAAGCTGTAAAATAACAAGTAAAATGTTACAAGCTTGTGCACCTCTCATTAATCACTCAGTCACTCATTAAGTTACATTTATAATCACTGACTATATATATAGGTATTTTTCCTGACCATCCTAAAATTGCAGTAATAAAACGAGACAAAAGTAGAATGACAAATTTCAGTCCCATCTCATTATTAACAGTTTTTTAAGAGGTACTTGAGACAGCTATGCACAGCAGATTAAGCCAACATCTATATATACTAACATCAAACTGATCACAGAACAGTATGGTTTTAGGAAAGGGATGTCAACTGAAGATGCTGCCTTCAGACTAATAGATATTGTATTCAAATCTATTAACCACAAAATGTAAGGTGGAGGAATTTTTTGTTATTTGACAAAGGCTTCTGATTGCGTGAATCATGAAATTTTGTTAGCTAAATTATATTTCTATGGCATTCGAGGAGTATCTGAAGATTGGTTCAGATACTATTTAACTAACAGAAGACAGACAGTTGAAATAAAATCACCTAATTTAACTCAAAGTGTTTTCTCTGACTACGGTACAATGAAACATGGAGTTCCCAAGTATCAATTCTATGGCCTCTATTGCTCAGAACATATACAAAAGACCTTCCCCTGAGAATAAATGCTGTATCAGAACCAACATTATTTGCTGATGATACAAGTGTCATACATGGTGCAACAATTGAATTACCGGAATAGTTGCAGCGTGTCGCTGGGGTGTTGAGTCAGGCAAACTCGTGTACTCAAGCACGTTGGACGTGTTCCAACTTGCGTTTACGTGAGCCACAGACCAAATGCGTCATTTGTTCCCGAGCAGCAGAGGAAGTAGTGTGTGTCTGTGGTACACGGTTGGCAGAAAAATGACTGACAAGAATCTGGAGCAGCGGATAAACGCCAAGTTTTGTGTGAAGATTGGTAAAAGTGCTAGTGAAATGTTAGCCCTATTAAAAGTGGCTTATGTTGAATGTGCTATGAAGAAATCCAGTGTTTCTGAATGGCACAGGTGGTTCAAGGAGGGCTAGAAGATGTGCAAGATGACCCAAGAAGTGAGCAGGCAAAAACACAAAGGACAGAGTACGAACCTTGTTGCGCTCAGAGCAAAGATTAGGTGAGACAGTAATAGCATAAGAATTGATGACTAGGGAAACAGTGGGACAAATTGTTAAGGAAGATTTGGGAATGAGAAAAATTTAGGCAAAAATGGTGCCTCAAATCTTGACACGTGACCAGAAACAATGTCGGCTTCACATTTCATCTGATATTTTACGCACTGCAGAGATGTTGGATAGGGTGATTACCGGTGATGAAACGTGGTGTTTTCAATACGACCCGGAAACAAAACGACAGAGCAAGCAGTGGAAAACAGAGAATTCACCTCGGCTGAAAAAAGCACGCATGTCTCGGTCGCAGGTCAAGACCATGCTTGTGTTTCTTTGATCACAAGGGGATAGTTCACTATGAATTCATTGCACAAGGACAAATGGTAAATCAAGTGCTGGCAAGGTTATGGGAATCTGTTCAGAGGAAAAGACCCAGATTCTGGCCTGATAAGTGGATTCTCCACAATGGCCCCTGCGCATGATGTGTTAAGAGTTCGTGAGTTCCTGGCTAAGAACTCCATTACAAAAATGGACCATCCACATTATTCACCTGACTTAGCCCCCTGTGATTTTTGGTTCTTTCCAAAATTAAAAAATGCCCTGAAGGGACAAACATTTGCTGACCTTTCTGACATCCAACGCAATGTGAAAACGTTACTGCAAGGTATTCTGGAAAACAATTTTCAAGACTGTTTCCGGCAGTGGCACCATCATCTCACAAAGTGCATAGCTTCACAAGGAGAGTATTTCGAAGGCAACAGAAGCTGCTAGTGCACAGGTAAGCAAATTTTACTTTAACAGGGCCATTCCAGGAATTAAATTGTCGCACCTCGTAATTTCAAGCAGAAATTTCAAAGATTTCTGTTTGGTGTCAAATTTAGTTCTCTTTCATGTGATCAAATTGTTTGCTGCTAATAATTTAGTTCTAAATTTAGATAAAACTAATATAATGAAATTCATAACAAAGAATTCATCACATTCTACATTACATATTGGTTATAAAGAAAAGTATATAGAAGATACACTGAATACAAAATTTCTTGGTTCACAAATTGATAACCACATAAATTAGAACCATACTGAGCAAATGATTCCTAAGTTAAGTGTGCATGTTATGCCATTATGTTGAAGGAACATACGAGTAACATTAACACTCTCAAATCAATTTACCATACATACTTTCATTCTGTTATAAAATATGGAATAATTTTGGGGGGTAACTCTTCCAACAGTGGGAAGATTTTCACTTTACAAAAGAAAATCATCAGAATTATGGCTGGTGCAACCCAGAACCTCATGTAAAAGTCTATTTAAACAATTAGAGACTCTACCTGTTTCATGCCAATATATACGTTCATTAATGAAATCCATTATCAATAATCAGGAAATTTTTCCAAAAAAATTCGGCTATACACAGTATTAATCCAAGGAATAAGCACCAACTTCATAGAATAAATGCCAACCTATCCTGTTGTCAAAAAGTATATTCGAAACTGGCATAAAAATTTTCAACAGTTTGCCACCTAGCGTGACAACTGCGAAGAATGACGGGGCAAAATTTAAAGCAGCCTTAAGAAAATACCTACACACACACACCCCACCTTTTACTCTGTAAATGAATTTTTTATGAGGGAAGATAATTTATAATACTGTTTTTGTGAAATGTTTGTAGTATTCGACACTGTAAATATGTAAATTAGTGTACTTGTGACTTGTTGCACACTCTACTGTCTTTATGACACACTTATGGATCCATGGAATGTATGTATAATGTATGGTAACAGATACTCAAAAACATACAAATTCTGTTGACATTATTTTTTTGTAGAACATAAAAAATACAGCAACAGTGTGAAAAAAAAAACCTTTATCTTTCAGTTTTATGATAAAAATAAAACAATGTAGCTTTGTGAAATCTGGTAGAGATAGGCCAAACATATATGATGGAAACTGAACTCTGGGTTTACAGCAAGGACAGAATCTGTACTGTAGGGTTAGAAGTCTATGCAGTATAGAAGCAGGCTTCATGAATTCTGCTTGGAATACATAAGTCTTTGCAACAGTAATTTAAAAATCACTTTAAAGGGTCTAGGACTTGGAAGTAAAAATTTACCTTCAGCACACTTCATACCCCTATATAATGGCACAAATGCCATAATATGTAATCTTTTATTGTTGCCACAGTACTTTTTATACTTTTTCGTAATGCACCTTGGGAGATTCTCATGGTTCTGCTGTAGAAGGAATGTCCAAAATTTAATTAACTATCAATGAAAATGCAATTTGAATGGTTTGGAAGTAGCTTCAGAAAAAACTGAACTTATGCACAGTCAGCAACTTGTCACCAGTCACAAAATTGTTAAGAAATATTATCATTATACAAAAACTTTAATGTATATCTCTGGTCTTCCAACCTCCATAAACCTGAAACATGGCAAGCAATTCCAAATGACAGTATTTCAATGCCAGGTTACTAAAACTCAATTACTTAATCAATTCCAAGTAACAGAAATATCACAAAAGAAAGTTATTACCAAAAAATTGCACATGTCCATGAATAGAGAGCCACTCCTAAATGTTTCGACTTTTTTTCAGAGCCATCTTCTGGGAGTACCAATATACACTAAAAGACACATACAGCATTAGCACACAGCTTCATCAAACTGTATAGTCTTGGCAATGCATGTTACAGTAACAGTGAAATTATGTACAGGATTGTTGTTAAAATCTTTTGCATCCAAGTTACTTAATTTATTTAGGTATCATTCACAGAGCAATACTGCCAGTACCTCAACCCATATAGTATCAGGTGGCAAGATGATTACTGGCATAATAAACTGAAGAGCAGGTTGCAAAATTCAAGGTACTACCACAGTTAATGCCCGGAGTGAGGAAAACTGCAATACTTCAATCATGATAATGAGCCTCCAGTCTGAAATTTGAACACGTGCGTTGCATGTGAAACAGAAGGGTTACCCACTGAGTTGCTACATTCAGTAGTACATTCTGGCTGCCTTTACCCAAGAGAAAGCTTCCCTTATAGTCAATGGCCTGGCCGCTTACAGAGTCATTGTCTCAATAGAAGGGAAAGTTGTCCTTGCCCATGTGTGTAGGAGTTGGAGGTAAAACTCCACTCATTTTTAATCTAAAAATTATGGATGTGGTAACTGCTTATTCAATACAAACTTGCTTACTGCAGAACTCATTACATAGGAAGTAACTGTGTCTATTAGTAACTATTTCCTAACACATTATCATCACCAAAATACCAATAACATGCTCATGCAATATACAAAACCAGTAACAACATACACAAGAATACAAATAATAACAGACAATAAAATGTAAGTAACAGTATCTCTAGTAATATCTTTATATCTGATACAAAACAGTGTTTATAGTCAAGCCACCAAAATACATGCTACGAACACAATGAAAATGGTATGTTCTCATAACACGGAATATGCAACATCCTGCATCTACACTAAGTCAATGATGCATGTCCTATGAAACTATAAAGGTGAATCAAAAAGTAAAATGCATTTGCCTGTAGTGGCGCCATGATGCACTGCAAAAATTAGCAGATTTTGTAACAGCTACATACTAGGCATTGTTGCAATGTGTCAGTGCCAAGTTTAAATAATGTTGTGTTTGTTTACAAAGCTTTTTTAAAGACGGCAGCAGCCTTTTCAAATTGCATCATTGTAGAACAGCAAACTATGATCCGTTTGTGGTCAAAAGGCATTGCAACATCTTAGGTTTATAGGAAAATGTTAGTGCTTCTAAATACGTGCAGAGGTTTGCTGTCTGTGGGGGTACTCTTGCTTCACAATAACACATGTCCACATTTCCCAGCAGCTACCCTTGAAGCAATCAGGCAACTGAAATTTGAACTTCTCCCACACCCCCCATACAGTCAAGACCTAGCTCCATAGAATTATCATGTTGGGACCACAAAGAGAAGTCTTGTGTGGACAAAGATTTGCCAATGATCATTAAGTCAAGAATGCAGTGCATGGCTTCAATTACAACCAAAAACTTTCTTCACAGATGGGATTGGATGGCTTGTAAACTGCTACACAATATGCGTTGAAAAATGGGGTGATTATGTTGAGAAATGACACATTTTGCATTTATCACAGACTGTGGTAAATGAAGAAACTAACAAATTCACTTTACTTTTTGACTCTGCCTCACACGTGATTAAAATATATATATAAAAAAAATATTATCTACATTTGGAGCAAACAAATATATCTTATTTCAGATTTGTGCATGTACGAGGGCTGTTCAAAAAGTATCGGACCTTAATTTTTTCCGCCTAAACAAATCAAGCACGGGAAGTGTCCTTCACTGTGGATGTGGAGGGGAC
>JGI20166J26741_12225584_pt1 | contig 17981 bp, 12 predicted proteins | sample TergutCu122P5_FD_26741 | JGI IMG/M metagenome (IMG submission 26741)
TTCCGCACAAACACACAACACACACACCAGACCGATATTTTCATGAAACCTATCACCACTACAGGCCACCCAACTTCTATAATGCCAAAATTCATAACATCAATAATACCAGTATGGCAACTATGTGAACTTGTGAGATGAGAGCAAGAGCACTACTATCTCATGCAGGTGTCTGAAATTCAAGTTCTGAAGAATACTGAAACTTCTGTTCATGTCACATTTCTGTTAAAATATAAAGCAACAGTACTGCAGTCATGCAAAATACGCGGTTTCAGCTTTATGGCATTGCAGACTGGCATGTAAAATTTTGTAAGGAAATGCATAAAAATTTGTAAACTGTAATTTAAACATTACTTACATGTCAACAATTACACATCTAACAACAGTACAAAATTCTAACATTGCATTTGACAAATATAGTCAGACTTTGTACTAGTAGAAAATATGCAAAGAAATGGATTACTAAATAGTCTAATCATTATTATACAGCTCATGATAGCTTCAACATGTGGCTTAAACACAGTAGTCAAGAAAGCAAACTAAGTAAAAAATAAAAGATTCAACTAACAATCTGCAATGCCCCACTGTTTCCGGCATGCTTAAGGGCAGTCACCTCTGAATCACGCTTACATTCATCAAGTTGCATTGACCTATTAACCTGACGTTATCTAAGAGGCTACCAAGGCTCTAAGATCATCACAGGGCAATGCTATCATATATCATTACCATCCTCTTTCATGCTCATTTGATAAAAGATGGCAGAGGACAATATCTCATGTAAGACCTTTCGCAAAGCATCCACCCAGGATGAAAATTAAATTTGCAGCTGTTCCCTAACCACGGTAATTTTAATAGTAAACAGCCACGTCACAGCTAAAACAGAGACACTGCATTATCATTGTGAACCTTGGGTTCAAGCCCTGGCAACTCTCTGAGATTCATGCTGGATGGAGTTTCAATGGCACAGTATTTCTGTTTCTGCAGTTTACCCCTGAACCATCATTCCACCCTCCATATCAATTTATCGCCAACCCCAAGGTGTCCATCTCTGGTCAGGCAGGACACTGTCACATCATATTTTTATGTTGGCTGTACCATCTGACACAGCATGACTGGTCACAGAGTAAGGAAGAACATTTCTTTTTATCACACCACAACACCCAAAAGTTACAAACCTATTAATCATATCTTGTTATAATTTACTTCTTCTACTGGTTTAATGTCAGTTCAATAAAAACAAGAGATGACAGGAAGAAAGTTGCCCTTGTATGTTGCATAGATTTTATAGACAGTAAATAATAAAACTGTCATAGCATGTCAATAATGCAAACTACAGACTGAACACACCATACCTCAGCTGGCAAATGTCATCGTTTTGTATCGTTTCTAGCTAAAATGTAGTTTCATGACAAAAGTCATACCAGTGCTCACTATGTGGAATGGCACACATTACAGACCATGTGCACAGAAGTTGGGAGAAACTAGGATAACCTACTGAAATCCACATTTAGAGAAAGAATGCTCATTTGACAGAGTAAAAGAAGACTGGTTGAATACCACCTTCACACTCTGAAGAGATGATGTAAATAGTACCAATCTGCACACACAACAGGAACAAATGTGAGACTTCACACCTGCACTCAAGTGCAGTTCAGGTCTTTGCTCTTCTAGGATGTTATATACATACACTAGCAGCTGGGTTACTGATGTTTTGGGACCCTTGTCGATGGAACCCACAGACTGTCCCAAAAGTCTGGTAACCAAGCACAAATCTATGGTGCGTAAACATCTCAGAAGAGCAGAGACAAAACAGAAACAGCCATTTTCATTTGCTGTAGTCAAGTTTTTCATTTGGATCTCTTGAAACACCTCTGTTGTATATGATGTGGAAAATGAAGTTAGGTATGGATATGCTGCATTCTGACAATGCATCAACTCAGCTGCCAAAAATGTGATGTGTTATTCAATGACACCCCTGAAAGAAAAATGCCAAACATGCATCAGTGTGGCAAAACTGCTGAACAATTTTTCAGTTAACAAAGACAACAAGAGAATCAATTTATATATAATGGAATCAAAAAACTAACTTACCCAAAGTCATGCTGCACCATAATCCTTTCTATGCATGCACAACTTAGATAGGGAAATTCTGTACCAATCTATGCCAGGCTGAAAAGAGAAACTGTTTTGGGCTTGTTTCAGTGTCCTACAACATTGCATTTAACACCTGGTGCTCTGGTTTGTTCAAAGTCATGTGCAAAAAGCAGCCATGTATCCTGTGTAATATAGCCATATTAAAAAGTGCACCAATGAGGAGTGGTGGCCTACTACAGGGTCATGACATCTGCCAGCAAAAAATTCATATAGGCAACGGCTGGGCAATAATGCTGGAAAAGTGCCTAAAAAAAGTCAAGTGAAGATGGACACAGTTTATTAATATCACAGTCATAAACCTGCTTATTTCTTAGAGGTGCAGAAATTATAACTTTGCAGCACAAATATATATGGTAACATCCACTAAATATGCATTCACAACAAATATGCCATTGGTTTCTTCTTCCTACAGTACTGCACCTCAAGGGCCATCACCACAAAACCCAAGACACAATATTATTTACAAAGATGGCAACAGTGTCATCTTATTGCACCAGTGACAGTGCCCCAGGACATTGCAGAGGAATTATGAAGTTATGTGAGGACAATACTTCCTTAAGAAACTTTGTACCAAATATAAGCATCCTTAATAAGATTTCTGTTTTTAAATTAAAATACGGCAATCCCTAATCACTCATGATATTTGATTTCAAACATGTATCTATTTTTAATCCGTGGGTTTCAGCAGACGATATATTTGCTGAAGGCACAGTTACAATGGAATCCCATATCAATTTCTTAGCTTTCAGATTTCAACAGCAGTGCATGCTTGTGTGATACTTTTATGAGGGGGTGCTGATAAGTCCTTAGCCTGACCAGGAAGGAAACAAGCTATACCAACCAAACTCAGGATTTATTCAACATACTCCCCAAAAAGGTGAATACACTTCTTAGCCCGTTGCTCTAACTTTTGCAAGCCACTCAAAAAAAATCCAGAAGGTTGTCCGTCCAACTAGGTCTCCACAGCAGCGATGACCTCTGCATCGGACGAAAAATGGCAACCTTTCAATTGGTTTTTCAGTTGAGGGAACAGGTGGTAGTCCGATGGGGCCAGATCCGGAGAATAGGGTGAGTGATCAAGATGTTGGAAGCCCACATAGGCCAGCTTCTTCTGGGTTGCAAATGCCCAGTAAGCCAGGGCACTGTCGTGCAAGAACAAGACCCTCTTGGTGACCTTCCCGCGGCATTTTGCCTTCAAAATGTCCTTCAATTGCACCAGCAGAGACATGTAACACTCCGTGTTGATACTCTGGCCCTTTGGAAGATAGTCAATGAGAAGGATGCCGTCTTGATCCCAAAAAATTGAGGCGAGAACTTTTCCGATTTTTGCACTCGGAATTTTTTGGGGCACGGTGAGCCTCTATGCCCCCACTCCATTGAGTGATGCTTTGTCTCCAGGTCATAGTGATAAAACCAGTTTTCATCCATGGTCACCAATAACGACAGGAAATCATTTGGATCGTGTCAAAAAAATTCCAAAAGTTGCTCAGACGACTGGCACCATTGACGTTTTTGATCTGCATTCAGGCATTTCAGGACCCACTTCATGGAGAGCTTTCGCATGTCCAAACCTTCATGATTGATTGACCCAACCTGCTCACATGAGATGCCCAGTTGCTCAGCTATTGATTTACCCGAAATCTGGCTGTCTTCCAAGATTAGCTCGTGAATTTGATCATTATCTCCGGGGTGGTCACTGTTTTTGGGTCGTCCAGGATGAGGTGCATCACACATGGAAAAATCACCATGTTCAAATTGGGTCACTCAGTTTCTGATGGTGGCATGTGATGGTGCATGTTCCCCTAATGTTTCCGTCAGAATGGCATGGATTTCCTTCAGCGCCTTGCCTTGCAGGAAAAAACTTGATGACAACTCGTGTCTCGATGTTGAAATTGCGCGCATCGCCTGACATGCTTCCTTTCAGCCTCTGTAACAAGAAAAGACTTGGAATTCGGAACATGAACAGACCCCTCTTTCCAACGACACTATCGATTCTGTCCTACGACATCGGGAAGTAGGGTGGGCTAAGGACTTACCAGCACCTCCTCATTCACCATTACATATTCTCTGTTTTCAATGAAGAATCAGGCAACTGGCTGCAGTTCCTCTACTCCCTGTTTCTGTTAGTGCTTTGGTCTTAATAACACCTGAGTTTTCAGCTGACAACGGATTAATATATGTACCTCCAAATTATAAACTGACTTGAACCATGAAAATAAAAGCTGCATAAGCATCACAGAGTCAGAACTCAGATGACACATGAGCACAACTCCAAGCATTCTCAAATAGCAGCAATAAAAAAATTTTAAACAAATGTCTGACACAGAACTCTAGATATGCACGATCAACTTGCCCGAGGCTGGTGAACTGAGAGAGAGGTTGGTCTTACTGAAAATTACGAAGGTTAAATGAATGCAGATATCCCACTCTACTTGGTAATAACATGCCCTCAGCTACAGAGAAAAAAATCAGAATTCAAAGAATGTAAAAATTTGAATGATAGCCTTTAAAAAAAATTATTTATAAGTCACTCCACTTAGACCTTGTCTAATGGTACGTGCCCAAGTCCAAAACGAAATATTTTATTTGAAAAATAATGACAGAAAAATATTATTGCATTAACTGTATGAAATCAATATGATGTGCACCAATGCACCAGCTTTAGCACAACAATTCTTCAAACTGTCAACTGCTTCAAAAAGGGGGCTGAACCACAGGTGCAAAAGGACTCCACTGACATGGCAGCGCACGTGTGCATGCACACATACAAACTCTGAAGTTACATAACACACAACAAAACCATTTATTTTTGGCATGCAAATAACTAAAGGGACAAAATGTCTTTTGACACCAGATAAAATTAGGCATCTCATCACATTATCTGAGAAATAATACATCACTTCGTAGAAGTAATTACAATGGTGACCCAGCTAGTCAATCTACCATTTTCATATATTATAATAATATAATAATATGTATAACATTTCCATGGACCTGATAGGCTGATTGTAATCTCTAACTTGGTAAAGTGTGTGCAAGTCAATATCAAAATATCTAAGTTTACTTCAGATATGCATTTCATGATGCCTACAGTAGCTACAATACCTTAATGTATTGAAGTCACCTAACATGCCTTAAGTTTTCCGTTCTTTAAAAATTTAACACTCTTTCCACAGATCTACTTCAAAATAAAATACATTGCTTTATAAGATTATATATCTGCAATTTTTGACAAACACATTCTACATTCCGCACAAGTACTGCTGCCAGTTCAGACACATTTTTCTCTACAAAGCAATTAGCAATAATTCACACTTACATTAAAAAATATGCCAGTAATATATGCTTCCACATAGTGGTAAAAAAAATGAACATGTTCTTTTGCTGAAATTAAAGCAAGCAGGATCTTTTTATTCATAACTGCAATGATTACCATAAACACAAGATGTTGTATGTGGACAAACAATAAAATCATCTTGGACATCCCGTTGTGTTCACAGTATTACAAAAGAGTATCTAAATGCCATCGGAATAACTGTTTATTAATATAAGACAGACCTTTCGATACTACGACAACATGCTTTCACTCACATTTACGTCAGCAACAGGCCAATATTTTACATAAAATAAACTGCAACTGCATCCATAATTATATGTTGATATACTGAGATCTCAATCAACATACAATGAAGGATGCCACTGTAATTTATTTTATGTAAAATATTGGCCTGTAAATGACCTAAATGAGGGTCACAATGTATTGCCATTGTATTTAAACAGCTACCAATAATATTAATAAACAGATGTGTCGAAGGCAGTTACATACGCATTAGTCAAGTAACTCAAAACAATGATATGACTCAGAATTCTGTGCAACAGCAATTAACAAATCGGAATTCTTTTTTGCAAAGAATGCTGCTACTGTTGCATCCTTCTAACCTTAATTCACAACTAAAAAATCAGGCAAACTGACATTCTTAGGTCATACCTAAAATCCATCACTTCTAACAATTCTTAACATGGTTCCTAAAATCTGCAGTGTCTCAAAAATGCCTCATATTACAAAAATTATTTTGATAGTTCACATGGATAACTTCTGAAAAATACTCAGATGCGAAAACTTACTTTTAAAAAATTCAAATGAATTTATTTACAGTACAGGTTGCAGTCTTCTGGGATATGACACTGTGCAGATTGGTATGTAGGTATCAAAATATCGATCTTCAAGGTAGTCTAGGCCCCTAGCATGTATATATCAAACACATCATCATATCCCTGAAAACTTGAATTTTCATCAGCACCACTGTCAAAACTTCCAAGCTCTTTTATTTATATTAATTTCAATGCCAATCATTTCAGACTTACGCATGCCCTGTGTCTGGAGACATGGAAAAATGAAATGTGCTTGTTTCTTATTGCTTAGAAGAATATTTTCACAGTGGTCAGACTGGACAATATGCTTCTCTAGAGTGGGCACACAGTTCTTCAGACTCTAGTACCATGGCTTTTATTTTCTGTATTTCCAGTAAATATCAAATTCAGAGGGTGAAAATTTGGAACTAAATCCACCTTCATGAATGCACACATAAAAAGTGTAATGTGTTGGACAACAACATTGCTTTGTTGGGACATGATTATTATAACTTCAAACATTGCGTTGAAAAATGTTTTGCAGAAGGGGATAACAGATCAATTGTAACACTTTTCCAATGCCCCCCAGACTTTATGTATATCCTGTATTTTATATAAGCTTATTTCCACTCTCATCTTACTCCAAAACAAATATAGGTAAGGAATAACTGATACTTTCGTGCAATTTAGTATGATAAGTGAACATTTCTTAAACAAATTTCCCAAAACATGACTGATCCCTTAACACAGCAACACAATCAAAACCAATTATTTTTGGAAACACACATACAGGCACGAGCATTACCGCCTTTTGCTTTTAAGCTTACATTACTGCTCTGGCACTTCCATTATGGATGATATGACTAGTAAACCAGCATTTTTTTCACATACAAACTTATTGTGATACCACATTTCCCAACAAACCATCCTACAAAGCAACATTCTTCATCTTATGCACAACTTTCAACCTTCATTGTACTAAAATATTAAAATAATCACATTGGACATTTCCTTACAGCCTACAAATTTAAGTTCTGCTTATGTAAGGTAAATTCATCATCACAGGAAAGAATGCCACCTGAATTAAATATGAACTGTATTACCCACTCATACCACGTGGCCTCCGAGGTGGAAAATCTGTGCTATTTACCTCCAAGGCTGCTATGTGCCTTAACTGTAGGGTGCTTAGGCATATGCGTGTTAGAGGACATTCCAGAAATTTCTGTCGTCACAAACCAATTTTTGTTTTCTCCCAAACAGCTACAAATCCAGCAAACAATCACACTTTGCCAACTGGTCATACCACTCTCTTACACAATGCCTACAACTTAACAATGAACAAATAGAAGTGATATTTCAAGACCTTCAGCTACAGGATGACTGGCACAGTGACAGGATGTTGCCACAACTTAAACTGTTGTCATGTCACGAGTCAGAAATGAGCCTCGTCAATAAAGGTATGTTTTAAAGGTCTGCACAGGTTAGTGGCCAAACACAAAATGACAAGTAACAACTGGGCAGGCTATGGCAACACATACCCATCCCAGAATTTCTGAACTACCTTATGCACAGTGAACACAGCCAACCTGCTCCATTCTAACGTAGCTTACATTCTAAATTTTAATGCAAGCTATGGCAAAACATATCCATATATTAATCTAACAAATGTTAATGCACAGAGCTTCCACACAATATGTGACACATAGATACCATAAACACTATGAAATGCAACTCTGTGTCTTGCACCTAGACTACAGTGTTCTTCCTATACAACCAATTCAATGAAGAACAAACAAATATATAAACACTATCAATTCATCTCTCTCAATATTGTAATAATAAATATTAAAAACCATTTATATTTATATATATATATATATGTATATATATAGCAATCATTGCATAGTTTGTCAACAACAATCTAGTCTTGTTTACAACCCACCCCAAACCAACATAAATGTTGGCCAATTATTCAGCAGATCACTTCTGAGGTCGGAAACAGTGGGCACATATATATATAATATTTATATTTCTTACATCATACATTTTTACAAATAATGTTGCATCTACCAAGTTCTAATTCGAACAAGAAAACAAAAATGAACATAAATATATGCTATTTCTGTGGGCAAGAACCAGCATCTGAATTAGGGATATCAGTTGATATCAACATAATATGATATTTTTGGAAAAGTATTCAATATCAAATGTTTTTGATGCATCATTCAACAGACCCAAAAACTGGGGGTAGATATTTCAACTGGTTTTTGGAAGAGAGAAATGTATGATTAACTATGACAGTTACGCAAGAAAAAAAAAAGTCCCTGAACATGCCATGAAGGACAGTCACATAAAGCAAATACACAAGCACTACTTTCATTTACTCCAAAACTTATAAATAACTGGAATTCTGTGCATTGGAGAAATTTCAGGAGATGTTTCAGCTGTTTATTATGAAGAAAGAAAAACATAAGCAACCGTTAACAGCTACGTAATAAAAATAAAAGTAATATATGATATTCACAACTGACTTCAATTAATTAAAGAGTTTAGGAAGTTGTCAATAAAAGCATAACTTCCCACAGAAATTTACAGTCACATATGCAAACAAATTCAACATATGATGTTTCAGACAATTCAAGGATGTACCTGCACAATCTCAAGAGGTATAAATTGACAGAATACTCTGATATGAACAAACCACACTTATTCAGTATAACACAACACAGGTTTAGTTTAATTCAAATGGTTACTGTGACATGTATGCTACAAGTTTCTGCCTGTACTGAGGCCATCTTCAGGCATGTCAATACCCAAACCTTACAAAGGAAGGTGCAATAAGAACCTATGGGGCCTTTTTTTACAGTCGCTATTTTTATACTGTTAAAACATAAAATACACAACATAACAGTGTTAGATCAAAATAATTTTAAAATGTATATATTAAAAAGTTTTATTACATTTACATCCTCATGTGTTGTGGTGAGATGTGAACATCACTCCACCACCACCTTAAATTCTACCCTGGCCCACATTTTAGAAATGGATTACACAGAAGAATTTTATAAAAGAGTATGCTACATGTGACAGTGCCACATCAGTTAAAATATACAGCAAATCATCGAAAAATTTTAACACAATCTCTTACTATAACACATATGAACCAAATCTAATAAATAGTCTTTACATTAAAGATTTTAAAACTATCTGGATATTATACTTTTATATTGTATATTTTATGTTTTAACATTATAAAAAATAGTGACCACAAAAAAGAGAACCCCAGTTACATACTTTATCATCCTCTGTAAGGTTTTTGTAATGACATGCCACAGGATGGCCTATGGCAGGCCAATACATCTAGCATACAGGTCAAGGGAACCAAGTGAAGTAAAATAAAAATATATGTCAGACTGAATAAGCATGGTTTGTTTGGTAATTAACACAATGGGATGGCTTCCATAAAGATTACTCTGATATGAATATATATACATATAAGTACAGAATTCCACATCTGCCAGCATTCCTATACTGAATATTACATCATTAACCTTTCAACAGCCCTGCTGAATGCATAATGAATAATAAAATGTATAACAAAACTATCCATATGGTCATACTAAAAATTGACTGCATATGAAGTTACTGTTCTTCCAACTTACATTTCATAGCAAAGTCTTGAAGTAGCAAATCCCAGCTTCTAAGCAGGCTTCATTACTTTTGAAAACATTCCTCCACATGTGACAAGGCTCATCTTGAACTATTAACAAATTCTCTTAGAAAATATGCCCTTGAACTCTCCCAATTAAAGCGGATGCCCTGCAAGTTATTCTTTAGTTAACACTGGGAACAACATTTTCAAGGAATATTTTAAGTAATGGCCAGAATCTGTTTATTTAAAAAACACAGGGCCCACAATTTTGTGTGCATTCACTGCACTTTGAGGTCTTGTAAAAAAAATGAATTACCTGCATAACAATTTCTGGCTGCTCATGCTCCTACTTAACGTAAACTATACCTCATCCAAGAAACAAACAAGTTTTCACATTTTATTTTTGTCCAACACTGAACCTGTAATTCAAAAACTTTCCACTCTTCGAGTTCATTGTTTATTTACACAGCACTGTTAATGAGACCTATTTTTTAAAAACTCTAAACTACATTTTTTCCATGACACATACTTCACAAAAGTCTTGCAAATGAATTTAGATCACAAGCACATGGCCACAATCTGACAGTCCACTTGTAGTCAAAGATGACTAAAAAACTAAACTAAACTCCGTGGCCTTAGTCCGCGAGCGAACTATACCGACAGAGCGGCCGCCGCTAACTAGTGCCTATTCCAGGCCACTCAGTTATCAGCAGCAATAACACATAGTGTCAGTACAGAAGGCAATGCACACACATCTCATATTTTCCTATGCTTGGGGACATGTGAACTTAACCTCTCTCTTGTACAACTGGACATTCTTCCATAATCTGACCTCTGTGGGATGAGGGCTTCTCATGTTTCCAAGTTACATTAATACTTTCCTGACACATTTATTTTACTCACCTACTTCTCTTCTGACCATTATCTGTTCCTGTTAGATCAGTCTCTATTTTATCCATATGCCTCTCCCACTTTCCGAATATTTAAGTAGGCAAATTTCTAATAACCTCAGGGAAAACCCTATTATTACAATAATTTTATTAATAATGTTTTCATTACAACAGTTTTGCCACTGTTTACATTTTAAATTCTCTCTACAACTTTCAGTTTCACTAAACTGAAAATGACGTTTCAAAACTTCTCATTCATCGCACAAGACATTTATTTTAAACCTCCCCCTCTGCAACCATCCAGTTTAAATACTCCTAATTTCCACAAAGATCCTTTTCCCTTGTTCCTACTCTGATTATGATTTAGAAGCACATGTGTATATTCAGGTATATGGATTTACTCCTGCATTCCCTCACTTACTTTGCTACCCTTTGGGAGCAGATGAACCTTCCAACAATCGGGTAGGTATTTACATTTCAGTGTATGGTTTATGAAAAACGTATTATTTGACCAGAAAAAGAAAAAAATATGACATCAAGGGCATTCTGTTGAAAACAAAACAGAGATTAAACAGCATGTCTTAAAAATATAGTAAATTTCCTTCTTCACTCAACATACAAAATGAATTTCTATGGGTGGTTTTTACGTGCATTTGCATATGCAAACATTGGTTGTTTAAAGGTTAAATAAAAAATCACTATCTCTTCAATTCTCCGTTGCTGCAGTAAATATGAATTGTTATGTACTCCTCATTGTCTGGGAGGACTTAGTGGATTTTGTTGGCACAGTGTAAATATCTACTGCTTTTATGTAACTCTCTTCATAACAGTGACTCTCTTCCACACACTGGTGCAACACGAACTGAAAGACTGTAATACCTGGATACAATCTATGAACCAGGCCAAGTAATTTTTGACATATTACTATCCACTGCCCTAAGGCTAATGGGGATTGGAGAGTGCTCCACTGTTACCAACTTCTGCTTAAAACAAGTGGTCACATGCTAAATCAGTGACACCCTTGATATCTTTTTGAAAAAGTTACACCATGAAATCCATTTGGTAACCTCGAAGATTTTGTACTAGGACACTGTTGGGTTGCTGAGATCAGGTGGGGGGATGATGCCATGCTGTGACAACTGTGCAAGGAGCAATGAGTTGTCCCTCTTCAGTTCTTCATTTTGTCGTCGAATCATCTCAATATCCAATGTTAGTCGCTCATTGTCTTTCAGACATTCAGCAAGGCGCTGATTCGATGAACGCAATTCCACAATATATTCACATGCCTTTGCAAGGATCCCACCCTTGCTCTGCAACAAAAACCACACCACGTCAGCTCATCATTTCATCAGCATTTTAATTTATGACTGACAACTGCTCACTCACTTGCACCTTCTCCTACAACTAGCATATATGGCACAGGGAAACACCACAAAATCAAGTTTACATTCACTATGATTGCACATTCATCACCATTTGCTGCAGAATTGTGTGTCTAAAAATTGGTGAAGGAATACATTTGTTAGCATGCGCAGCATCCTATGACAAGCATCCATGTTGCACACTAACTATACTCTGAAAAGCTTATGGATACAGTAGCATTCTTCAGGAACACAAACATACAATGAACTGAAGCTGAAGTTTTTTACCTTTGCTTTATATTCAAAACACTGCCGTTTTATCGTTAAACTCAGTACAATAACATGCTTTTGTATCCTTAAAAGCAGCTAGTATATTTGCCACAGGAAATGGACTGCCCCTGTGGACACACCACATCCAATTGTCAAAAAGATGGTACTGCCATAATGACACTGCTACTCTGGACACTCCTTGTTTTAAGCCACATGGGAGTGCACTGACTCAACAAAGTTCTGAATTTGGATGTTTGGTCTAAGAGTAGAGCTCCACTGTATGCAAAAGTATAGGTGGGATGTTTTGTTGCACTCGTAAATGAATCAGTGTCATATATAGTGTTACCAGTAGGTCACAATTATGCTTCACATTCTCATTCTGACAGTGGTGACAAGGAATTATCATTGATCTTATCATTCAGTGAATCATATTCCCTTGCATACACATTCACATACCCTTGAAATCAGGGCTGTCTCTTTGCATCTCACATGCTGCAGGATAAAGTGTGGTGCCTCTTTGTAATTACAACTCAAAGGGCACAGATGGTTGTAGAAATGTAGCTCTATGCATTCTTAACCTCAGCATTACATGGAGGTAAATGGTAAGCTTCAGACCATACCAGCTGCTTTGTCACAGGTAAATCAACAGCAGGCTGGATAGCCCCCCCCCACACCATTCTGGATACTTTGTAGAACAGAAAATTCTCCTGCCCCAGCCAGGAATCAAACCACAATTCATCATGTCTTTCAGCCCACAGCGTACTCACTGTACACTTCGAACCTCACACGACTGCCATAGGAGTACTGCTGAAGATTAGTAAATTAAAACAAGTTCCAAGCATAACTCAAAGCAAACTTTCCAATTTATAAAGTCAAATGTCAGTTATAATTCCCCAGTTCCGCACTGACATTGTGCCTATAATTGTCGACCTACAAACAACATTTCATATAGAAGGTGTAGGTAAGTGTATGAGCTCAGTATAAAACTGAACATGAATTTTCATATGGTTGCCATGTTGTTATCATCACCATTCTAAAAATAACCTTAACAGAAGTGGCATATTTCCCAAGCTGTTACTATACATCATCTTACAGCCAACATGACAGTCAATGTTCATATAAATGTAACATTCAGCCATATTCATGCAACCACTGCTGCAGTGGGAAAGCAATAAGTATTACATATTCCAAGTGTATGTCTGTAGCCTTAGTTATCCAGCATGCAATACACACGTGCATCTTCTGTGGCCTGTCCGGCTCTCCAATATTTTTCCACATTACCTCATAAATAACATGATACTGAAAAAAACATTACTGTATATAAAATCTGTGTTTTGCTTTTCTCTACAAATTTGGCTGAAACATGCCTAATTCTAAGAATAACTACGTGAGATATGATCAAAAATGTATATTGGTCTTCAAGTAAAGTATCTATTATTCTTGTCCGATTTTTAACGAGACTTGAATTTTCTCCACAGATTCTTGAAAAATGCTCAAATAACAAATTTCATTAGAATCCATCCAGAGGAAGCCAAGTTGTTCCATGCAGACAGACAGACAGACATGATGAAGCTACTACTCGCTTCTCATAATTATGGAAACATGCATAAAAATGAATGGTATTAGTGTCACTCTCACCTCAATTATCAATACATACACTAGGAAAACAAACAGGTTGGTGTTTGTCATCCAGAGGTATAATGTTCATAAAAGATTTCATGCAAAAAAACTGGTTCAGCAGTTCAAATGGAGGGGCACACCTGTCACAGAGGTCCTGTGGCTCACTTTTTCCTTGTTTAGAAAGACAAGAATGCTTAAAGTACAAGCATAAGAAAATAATCAGAGGCATAGGGTCTGTATGAAAATTAGTACGTACCTACAGTATTATGATTATGGTCAACTAGATGTGATATAGTGACAACTGGTAGGCAGCTGAAAACTTATGAAGGAACCTGCTACCTCCACTTTCAGGGTAGAAAAAATGAAGACAGAGGCAGCAGGTTCTTCTAAAACCTATCTACCAAACAACAAAATGTCCTTTAACTGTTTTGTAGTTTATTGAATGATGCTGTCAATATCTCAGACTACACAGCACTGAATGACCAGATAGCAAAAAGTCTGTGGCAGGTAAGAGGCATGGTACTTCCCCAGCCACTCTATGGTGGGAAAACCATGAAACACCTCAGAAAGGGCCAGCACACTGGACAAAATCTTAAATAAGCACCTCCTCAAATACAAGCCACAAGCACGATCACTTGAGCCAACTTGCTTCGTAAAACAGTGCACATCCCAGAGGACCATATCATAATACCACATCATAAACAATACCTTACACAAAATTAAAGGACATCCACACCTACACACCTCATGAATACCCAAATTATGACATTAATATTGTTCTTTGAAACCTTACCCTTGCATCACCCACCTGGCCAGTCTTGGCACTTTCGGTTGTGCAGTCGGGGATGATTTTGCTTAACTTCACAATCCAGTTGTTAATCTTGTCACGACGTCTCCGCTCAACCTCATTATGTGTGGCACGTCGCCTATCATCTCTCTGTTCAGCCCATAACAGAGAGTTACATGTGGACACATAACACTCAATGTGAAAAACTGTAAATCAATATGCACAGTAAGGAGTGCCACATAACCTACACTTTGTAAGAAACAACCAACTCCTACATAGCCTAAAGAAAAGAGTTGCTTGTTTATGATATTTTTATCATTGTATGAGTGGCTCCCTTGAATTCCTTCAGCTGAAATGGACAGAACTGCCATTCAATTTCAGGAATCCCTAATACCAAGGAAATACTGAATCATGAGCTATAATTTGAAGTATGTTGAAAATGGATATATCTACATAACACTGAATGAGCTGCAATTAAGACTATGTTGAAATTGGATACTTGTACAAAAGCCATACACAATATTGGCAAGTGTGCAATTAACGTTTTGCTACTCACGAAGAAAATATAATTCTAACCACAAAGCAAATGAAAGGCATAGTCACTGTTTACCCCACTTACGGAGACACCTCCTCGGGTTGATTCAATCTGAATGCCTGCTCTAGGTGCTAATGAGCGAGGATTTTGTGCACCAAACACATCCTGGGGCGAACCAATTACATAGAACTGACCTGTGAACAAACAAGTTGTGAACCCAGTGCACCATTACTCACACCCTGAATTTAATGCTGGATAATGGTGAAATGCCCACTGGACACACTGCAAGCACTATCAAGCATATTTTGGTGGCCAGTTTCTATTAACGCAAATTTTCTCAGCAATATGTAAGAGGGGAAAATTACTTCCTTGCCAAGCATTTGTATGTATCTGCAGCCACATCACTTTTTAAGGTAAATAACAAAGAGGTTAGGAAATTTCCTCTTGAAATATACCCAGATCCTCCAAATGGGTCAACTATGAGGACACGCCACCTGTCTAAAGAGGCATGAAGAAATAATGAACAAAATCTGAGTAATGAGTGGTAAAGAAACTGAATGTCCACACATGAAACAGCTTATGTCAATAATTATGACAAAAAAAGTAAAGAATACTAGCATTAGGGTTCTCTTCTCCTCTCTTGCTTCTTGCACTTAAACAGGTGTCTTACACTGTCTGTGGTATGTATAAAGAAGAACAATTTCTTCATCAGTGAATGCAGTAGCTCAAAAGAAATCATTACCCAACATTGCTACCTGCATGATATAGCTTACCATTAATAGGACTGGTAAGGACTGCTTGCACACCTTGCTGTACACCAGCTGATGTGGCGGAGAAACCAGATGACGTAGATACAATCTGTGGCAGAGGATCAACTGTGTCAGCTGGACCACCCACCTGCACTACTCTGTATGTCACTGTGCCTGGAATAAAAATAGTCAGACCTTCTATCAAGTCTACAGCAATGCGCACATGATGAAGGCAGAATGAAGACCAAGACCAAGACAGTCTTCTGGGATGTGAAGCCATGTAGTTTGGAAGTCAGGTATCAATGTTTTGGAGAAACATGCTGCTTCCATGTCCAGGGTATGGTGAATAAGGAATTAATATTCATATTCACTACCATAAAAATATTAAACCTCATCTAAATATTAATTACATATATATATATAAAACTGCATGTTCTCTAAGTGTACCTAAATATCAATTACATATATCTGACACTCCCTGCCCTCTGAAGTGTACAACCTGAGAAAAATGTCTGTTCCCATCTCCAGGTGACTGTCATTATACTGACATTTTTTATTGTTTTGAACACCTGGACAACCAGTCTCTCACCATGGAGGCCCAAATTCAGTCCTGACCAATCCTCATGGAATCTGTGGCAGACAAAAGTGATCATAGAACAGGTTCTTCTCCAAGTACAAGGTATGGTCAGAAAGTAATGAGACTGATTTTCTTGGGCCAAGCAGAAGGGTCGGGGAGCGGAGTCTCCGGGCCTGATGGTTGGTGGGGGATGTCAAGTAAACGGTCTGGCCCAGCTCAGTTGCCTCTGAGCCTATACAGAGTGCGGATTGCTTGCGAAGTGGACAGCTCTTTGAGCATTGTGTCATGGGTCAAAATGCAGCACAGTGTCGATCACCGATATGCAATAAAGTTTTGCGTTAAACTCAAAAAATCCGCGACCGAGACGCTTGCTATGATACAGAAAGCCTATGGGAAGGATGCTTTATTGAAAGCACAAGTGTTTAGGTGGCACAAAGCGTTCAGAGAAGGAAGAGAGGATGTTGAGGATGAGCAACGCATAGGGCGCCCATCAACGTCTCACACTTCGGACAATGTGGTTAAGGTGAAAGTGGTTTTGGACTCTGACCAATGTCTGAGTGTTAGATTGATAGCAGATCAAGTGGGACTTCCAAAATCCATTGTCCATGAAATCGTCACGACAGAATTGCAGATGCGGGAAGTTTGTGCCAAATTTGTTCCCAAGGTTTTGACCGATGAACAGAAGGAATACCGCATTTCGATTTCTCGTGAGCTTTTGGACCGTGTGACAGGTGACCCTGATTTTTTGGAGCAAGTGATAACTGGTGATGAAACATGCGTTTTTGAGTACGATCCGGAGACGAAAGGACAGAGCTCTGAGTGGCACACTACCGAGTCTCCTCGACCAAAGAAGGCTCGAATGAGCAAATCAAAGATGAAATCGATGCTCACTGGTTTTTTTACTCTAAAGGTGTTGTCCATAAGGAGTTCGTACCATCCAGACAGACAGTCAACGCTGCATTTTACGTGGAAGTGCTTAAACGGCTGAAGAAAAGAGTCGTGCGCGTCCGCCCAGAGATCGCCAACACCTGGGTTCTTCACCACAACAATGCGCCAAGCCATGCATCGCTGCTAGTGAGAGAGTTTCTGGTGAAACAAACCGTGGCAACGCTGCCCCAACCTCCCTACAGCCCAGACCTGACCCCGCCCGATTTCTTTTTGTTTCCCCGGCTCAAATCCAGCTTGAAAGGACACCATTTTGGGACTGTTAAAAACGTGCAGGCTGCCGTGACGAATGCTCTGAAAGAGATCCCAG
>JGI20166J26741_12227806_pt1 | contig 17978 bp, 12 predicted proteins | sample TergutCu122P5_FD_26741 | JGI IMG/M metagenome (IMG submission 26741)
GTCGTCCCGACGATTGTCCGCCACTGGTCGTCACGGGGGGGATCAACCTTCCCGCAGTTCCCCTTCTTCCATTACAAGCGGCAGGAGTCCAAATCCACCCGTCCGGTCCGCTGTCCACAGAGGCGGCAACCCCCCCTTTGATGCTGTCATCCTGTTGGGCAATCCGGTTTCCGATCACGGCTTCGGAAAGGAGGAGCGTATTGCTTGTCCCATCGTTAATTCCCCCGAATCCGATACTGTAATCCACCGCTTCATTATTCTTGCAGCCGGCACCGAAAATTCCCCGGTTTGAGGTGACCCAGTATCCGTAAGGGCCGAGGTCCCCCGTACAGCAACGGTAACTGTTGACCCCCAAGTCCGCAGGTGCGACGGCCGCTTTGTCCGAGGCGCAAACCAGCCCGGAAATTTTACTCACCCAGGGAGATGGAGTGTTACCGCCATCATAGCTGTTTACCCAGGGAAGCATGGAATCGAAACTTGTCTTTGCCGTCGCGCGCCCGTAAACATCGGAATACAAGGCCGCCTGTTCAAAGAAGGGGAGCAAATCGCAGATGTAACTGAGCCGGTCACGCATTTCCCAATTCACGCCAGGATGAGGACTCCCATTTTTTACTGCCGGGTCCCAATGATTTGCCCTTGTCGGGTTCATACAGAGATCAATGGAGTGGCTCGAATTCGGGAAACGTTTTTTTGCATCGGCGAACGTATGGCACGCGAGCGCGAGTTGTCTCATTTGGTTCGTGCATTGCATTCGCCTGGCGGCTTCACGTGCGGCCTGGACCGCCGGTAAAAGAAGAGCGATCAAAATTCCAATGATCGCAATGACCACGAGAAGTTCAACGAGAGTAAAGGCACGCAGCCCCCCCCCCCCCTCCAAGTTAACAATTGAGTTCTTTTTCATTTTTTTCCTTTCACCAAAAAATCATCCAAAAATACAGAAACAATGATCATATTACTCAACTTGATTTTATATGAAATTGCGGAGATGATGTCAATCATTTGACATGCTTTTTTAAAAAATATTAAAAAAGAAGCGTGTGGGAAAAGGAATCCGCCCTGTAAGGGCAGAGCATAATACCCCAGAGCAAAGCGCAGCGACGCTCTGGGGGACCGATTCCTCTCAGAGTAAGTCTTTATAGATGCGATAATAAAATTTGAACCGCTTCAATGGCTGCCTGCCACGCCGATATTGTCAAACCGTGAAAATAGCGTGCCTTTTGAATATCGGCGAGACAGGCGATTCATCGGATAAGCTCAAATTTTATTGGCGGCACAATAACTAAAATAGCAGCCGGAAACGTAAGTGACCGGTTTGACAGGACGACGCGTTTTTTTAACCCGTCACTTACGTTCCGGGCTGTTATTGTTTGCAAAACTGGCAGTTAAAGACTTACTCTAAAATTTACCGGGGGTATTTGCGTCCCAATTTTTCCGCCGCCGTTTGAATCAAGAGGTAGAGAGCTGGCGTGACAAAAATACCGCCCGCCGTGACTGCGATCATTCCGAAAAACACGACCGTCCCGATCGCCTGCCTGCTGAATGCACCGGCACCGACGGCAATCATCAACGGCAACACGCCGAGAATGAACGCGAAAGATGTCATCAAAATCGGCCTCAGTCGCAAACGCGACGCTTCCATGGCGGATTCGTAAACCGGTTTTCCTTCCTTTCTGGCATCACGCGCGAACTCCACGATTAAAATCGAGTTCTTCGCCGAAAGTCCGATCAGAATCACCAGTCCGACTTGCGAATAAACATTGAAATCGAGTTCCCGCCCCAAAATGCCGAGGAAGGCTCCAACAACGGCAAGTGGAACGGCCATCAAAATGATGATCGGTGCCGCCCAGCTTTCATATTGGGCGGCAAGAACGAGGAACGCGAAAACCGTTGCCAAAAAGAAGATGACGATCGCCCAGTTTCCGACGAGATTTTCCTGATACGACGAATCAATCCAGCCGATCCCGAAGCCGCCGGGAAGCGATTTGTTGAAGCGTTCCATCGCTTTCATCCCTTCACCGGTACTGGCACCGCGAGCCATTTGTGCGGAAATTTTGGTCGACGGATGCATGTTGAAGTGGTAGACAACGTCCGGCCCGACCTGCATTCGGGATTTTACAAATGTACTGATCGGCACCATTTCCCCTTTCTGATTCCTGACCTTGATCTGCGTCAAATCGGACATCCTGGCGCGCGCGTCGTTATCGGCCATCAGCATGACCTTGTAAACATGCTCGAACAGATTGAAATCGTTGACGTAATACGAGCCGAAATAGGTTTGCAAGGTCAAAAACAGTTCATTCGTCGGCACCTGAAGTTTTCTCGCTTTTTCCTGATCAATGTCGAGGTAATACTTGGGAACCGTCGGACGATAGGCACTGGAAACCGAGGTGAACAGACCGCTTTTTTTCGACTGGGCGATCATTTCCTCTCCGGCTTCGTAAAGCGGAACACTGCCAAGCAAACCCTGGTCTTGCAATTGCAATTGAAGTCCGCCCGACGAACCAAGCCCGATGATCGGCGGCGGCTGGAAGAGGAAAACCTGGGCCTCCGGATAATCCACCATCGCTTGCGTCAGTTTCCGGACAATCGACGTGGAGTCGGTCCCCGGTTTTGTTCGCAAATCCCATTCCTTGAGTGCCAAAATGAAAAGGGCGGAATTCGACGCCAGCGCGTCGTTCATCAACGACGCGCCGTTGACGGCCACGGAACATTCGATTTCATCGATTTTTGAAAAAACCTCGTCATAAAGCCTCTGCGTGAACGCCTTCGTGCGGTTGAACGAAGCACCGTCCGGCATACGGACCTCGACATAGATGCATGCCTGGTCCTCATTCGGCAAAAAACCGGTCGGGAGCGTTTTCGAGAGAAGATAAAGCCCTGCAAGCAAGCCCCCCCAAAGAAGGAGGATGATGAAAGACAAACGGAGCAGTTTTCCAACCGTTGCAAGATACCCTCTCGAAAAAAAATCGAACGTATTGTTGAACCAACGATAAACAAAGAGCTTTTTCTTGGGTGAGGGGCGGAGCAGAATCGCACAAAGTGCCGGGGAAAGCGTCAGGGCGCAAAGTGCGGAAATCGCGGTCGCACCGGCGATCGTGAGAGCGAATTGGGAGAAGAGACGCCCCAGCAATCCCGGAATGAACGCCGTCGGAAGAAAAACCGCAAGCAACACAAGTGCCGTCGCAATGACCGGCCCTTGCACCTGCATCATGGTTTTGTAAGCGGCCTCACGTGCGGAAAGTTTTTCATCGTCGATGATTCGCTGACAGTTTTCGACGACGACAATCGCATCGTCGACCACAATCCCGATCGCCAAAACGATTCCGAATAACGAAAAAGTGTTGATCGTGTATCTGAACATGGCAAGAAGTGCGAATGCCCCGAGCAATGAAACCGGAATCGCAAGTGTCGGAATCAAAACGGCGCGCCAATCCTGCAAAAAAACGTAAACGGTAAACACGACAAGAGCGATGGCGATTGCCAGCGTGATTCGCACTTCCTTGATCGAAGCGGTGACGAACCGCGTCATGTCTTTGGCAACCGTGTATGCGACCCCGTTTCGTTCGAAGTCCCCTTTCATCCCCTCCAAAGCGGCATAAACGCCTTGCGCGACATCAAGAGCGTTCGCTTCGGGGAGCTGATAAATACTGATGACCGACGCCGGCTGACCGTTCATTAACGATTCCGGCGAGTAAGTCTGTGCCCCCATTTCGACCGTTCCGATGTCCTTGAGCTTGAGAACCCCGCCGTCCGGGGCAACCCGAATAACCAAATTCTCAAACTGCCCGATATTTTCAAAGCGTCCCAGAGTCGTGACGACGATTTCCGTTTTTTGATCCTTGGGTGCCGGTGCCTGACCGATTTTTCCGGCGGCCACTTGGACGTTTTGATCCTTAATGACATTGATGACATCCTGAACGGACAAATTTCGGGCGGCCATCAATTGCGGGTCGAGCCAGATGCGCATCCCGAAGTCACGCTGGTCGAAAATTCGCGCCTGACCGACGCCGGGAACACGCGACAACACGTCCTTGACGTAAACGTTGGCGTAATTACACAGATATAATGACGACTTTGCCGTTTCAGGATGTTCTTTCGCTTTCGGATCGTAAAGGGCGATCACCATGATCTGGCTCGTCGATTTCTTTTGAACCGTGACCCCTTGCCGCTGAACCTCCGTCGGCAGCGTTGGCATGGCCTGCTGGACGCGGTTGTTGACATTGACCGCCGCGATGTCGGGGTTCGTGCCGATCTCAAACGTGACGTTCATGGAAAGAAGACCGTTGTTCGAACTGGACGACGACATATAAATCATGTTGTCGACGCCGTTGACTTTCGACTCGATCAGAGACGTCACCGTTTTGGCCAACTGCTCCGAATTCGCGCCGGGATACGTGGCCGAAACGCTGATCGTCGGCGGCACAATGTCCGGAAATTGTGCAATCGGCAAAACAAAAATCGCCAAAAGCCCGGTCAGTGCAATAACCAGGGAAATCACACTGGAAAAAATGGGACGATCGATAAAAAAACGACTGAACATGGGTGAAAAGGGGGATTAGTGGACAGGTGGTGAGAGAACTGCGGACAGGAGATCATTGATTGTGGTAAATGGACGGTCGTCAGTTTCCGGTTTTGCCGGAGAAAAGATTTTTTCCCCATTTCACCAGATCGCCCGGAAAAAGGTAGTAATAAGGAAACTTGAGGATGTCTTTCGGCCCGGTCACGCGATATTCCCGAAAAGCATACAGCGTGTTGGAACAAAGGGCTTTGAATTTTTTCCATCCTTGGGTTTCATCGTGAATCTGCATGCGTTCGGCATGGATCGCCCGGTTGATTGCGGCGCGGGCAACTTTGTAATAACGTTTGCCGGAATAGTGATAAATGTTCCGGTACAGTTCCGCACAACGACGGATGTACGTATAAGGTTGTCGATTGGTAAAATTCGTGCCGTGTTTTCGATAGACGCACATGGTTTTATTGATATATGCGGCCTTGCCTTTCATGCCAAGTATCAAACGCAAAGCCCGGTCGAAATAAATGGTATCGACATACCAAGGCGGCAATTCGACATACTCGTTGCGCAACAACAAACTGTGCGTGGGGATCCAAAACGGCCACAAATAATAAAGGTCGGGAACATCAAAATAGCGAATCGAACCATCATCTTCCGGAAGTTCCGGATGTCCGGGAACAAATTCATTTTTTTCCTGGTAATAAATTTTTGTCGCCGTTCCGCAAAACGAACATTCGGGCCGGCTTTCAAGAAAATCAACCTGGGTTTGCAGCTTGTCGGGGTCGGTCCAGTAATCATCCCCATCGACCAGGGCGACATACTTGCCGCGACAGGCCAAAAGAGCCTGCATGAAATTAGGGTTCATCCCCAAATTTTTCCTGTTTTCAATAAAACGGATGAGATTCGGGTGTTTTTCAGCATATTCGCGGATAATGGCGGCGGTTCCATCCGTCGAGGCATCTTCCGAAATGACGTACTCCATGTCGAAATTCACCTTTTGCTTCAATACGCCTTCGATTGTATCGCGGATATATGGTTCCACGTTGTACGCAATAGTGCAAACACTTACCATCGGGGCGCCGGGTTCGACTTTTGTCATGTTGTTTCCTTGTTGGAAAAAACAAAGGGTACAGGATGCTGTGATCAGGGGGCAGGAGTTTGTTTGAGTGGCCAATCGCAGATTGACGCTTCCAGGAATTCACTTTAATTTACTCAAATTGAGTTCGAAAAACACCCTCCATACCAACTGGGTGGTAACACAATATCTTTTAGCATGGCCGGCTATTAAAAGTTCGGCGAATCACCATCAGAACCGTCTTTCGCACGGAAATATTACCGGACGTAACGTTTTTGACGCTTTTTCGGGATATTGTGCTGCCAACAACGCTCCTCTAACGGCTCACGACGACTTTTTCGCCATTTTTGACTTTTTGTATTCCTTCAAGAATATAGGTTTCCCCCGGCTTGAGACCTGCCGTGATCATCACGCAGTCCCCTTCAAGGTGTTCGCCGACGGTAACACTGCGATGTTCGACAACATTTTGCTCGTTGACGATCAGCATGTAACGGCTGTTCAGATCGATTCCAACGGCTTGTTCATGGACAATCAGCGCATCTTTGACGGATCGGAACGGCATCCGAACCCGGCAGACCCATCCCGGATAAATTTTATAGTCCGGATTGGCGATCTCACCCCGTAATGTAATCGTTCCCGTGGTTGCGTTGATCGTATTATCATCGTAATTGATCGTTCCCTTGAAGGACCAGTCACTCAGGTTCGTGTTCTGTGAACCGTCCGTCTTCTGTAGGAGAGTCATCTCAAACGGCTTTTGAATCGAAGTCGAAACGATGTCCGGCGACTCCTCTCCCGATTTCCCCTCTTCCGATTTTGACTGGTCGAGCGAAACCATCTGCAATTTCGCTTGCTTCAATGGTTCCTCATACAATTGCCGGGTCAGCAACAATTCCTGGAAATCATTGTCAGGAATTTGAAAATAAACGTAAATCGGGTCCATTTTTGTGATGGTCGCGAGTTTCACCTCCGTTTGATCGGAGCCGCCGACGAGATTGCCGATGTCGATCAGATTACGGCTGATTTTTCCCGACACGGGGGCATAAAGCTCCGTATAGGAGTAGTTGATGTTCGCCTGATCCAAGTCCGCACGCGCTCTCTGGAGGTCGCCTTGCGCCTGATTGTATTCATTCCGGTACTGTTCAAACTCCTCTTCCGAGATCGTTTTGGACGCCACCAGTTTTTCGCCACGGTGAAAATTGGATTCCGTAAAGTCAAGCTGCGCTTTTGCTTTCGTCAAAGCCGCTTCCGCGGATTCCAAAGCCGTTCGATAAGGAGCCTGTTCAATCACGAAGAGTTTGTCGCCGGATTTGACCATGGTTCCCGGCGTAAAGAACATTTGTTCGAGAAACCCCTTGACTCTGGCTGACACTGTGACAACGGCACTCGCCGCGGTGTTGCCTGTGTATTCCCGGTCAAGCTGAATGTCCCGCTGTTCCACCCGGGCGACAATCACTTTGGGCGGCTGGGGAGTGACAACGGGCTTTTCCCCGCAACCAACCAAAAATCCAACGGAAAACAAGGTAAAAAGAAAATTGAGCAAAAAACGATGGGAGCGCATTGAAGTTTTTCAACAAAATGATGTTCAAGCCTTTGCCGAGTCGTGTCCAGCGAGCCGGAATTCTCAACCGGGGGTGGCAATAAAGACACGCAATTTTTACTATTTTAGCTTCACGGCGACAGAGGGTAAGGAGGAACAACGGCGTCCGAAACAGGATTTCCAAATTTTTCGGGGTTTTGGCGAATAATTCGTCGCCGATTCATTTTGTGATGCTTATCGCCGAGCCAGATCGACGATAAGCATAAACACTTTACTTACAAATATTTAAGAGAAACAGATCAAAAAGACGGCATTTTATCCCTTATCGGCAAGGAATTCGAAGCCGGAATGTCGTTCCTGAAAATTGGTCGGTGGTGAAGTCGACTTGTCCACCAAGATATTTCTCGCCCAAAAGACGCATACTGTAGGTTCCGATCCCGCGACCGGCTTTTTGTTTGGTACTGAATGAGCGTTTGAAAATCTGGTATCGCACCTCATCGGGAATCACCCCTGGATTGTTGACGTGAAAGACCACCTGTCCCCCTTCTTCCATACATTGCAAAGTGATTCTGCTCCCGCGTGCCGACGCTTCAATGGCATTTTTGACCATATTTCCCAAAACACGCATCAAAAGCACGCGATCCGTCACGATAATATCATTGACCGATGGCAAAACGGAAATCACATATCCCTGGCCTATTTCGTGATTTTGATAATGCGCCGCAAGGACTTGAATAATATCGCGTGTCCGGATATGTTCACGCTGAACGCTTAATTCCCCGCTTTCGGCACTGAGCAGTTCCCGGTGAGTGTTGACCTCGTCATGAAGCTGCTCACAAAGTTTGGAGAGATAGGGAATGAGATGTGTTTCCTTGTTATTGTTCCTGGTTTCATGATTCGGGTATGTGTCCGCGTATTGAATGATGTCGACGTACCCTTTGATGCATCCGATCGTGTTGAGAATGTCGTGAAAAAAAAGTTGCTGGAACACTTCGAGCCGCTTTGTTTGGGCAATATCCTCGATGACCAGCGAATAATACTTTTTTTCACCGACATGAAAAAGTGAAACAGTGACTTTCAATTCAAGGCATTGAACGGCACCATTTGCGTCCCGTGTTTGCAGGCAGCATTCCTGACTGGTTTTATTGCCGAAATCGATACAATCGATAATTGCCTGAACGGCACCGCAGGAGGAGCATGCTTTGGCTGTTCCGCAACCATTGGGACAGTCCGCTGCGTGAATACAGCCGAACGCCTCTCCCGGCCGCATCCCGAAAATATTGTTGAAAGCATTCCCGAACTGTTCCCGGGTCAAACTGTTGCCTCCAATGATCTGGCGTTGGTCGTTCAGTACCAAAAGCGTGACCGGAACAGCATCAAAAGCCGTCATAAGCATGGCGTTTTGACGCAATTCCTCCTTTTGTTGCAAAATTTCCTCGTTGCTTCTGCGTTCCGGAGAAGCGAAATAAGTCAAGACTTGGCCGTTCGCCGACCGGGGCATTTCAGAATAAATATCTGTCGATGACATGGCATTCATTTCTTCTTTTTTCTTTTTCCAACGAAAAACCTAAAAAAGAACCCGTTAAAGAAGCGACACGGTTATATGCCTGATCAATCCTCACCGGTAAAAAACCTTTTTATGTAACTTCTATAGGATAAAAGTTACCGGTGCGAAATCTTTACATCGGTGAAAGTAAATTTATTCGTTTTTGTAAAAGATTCATTTATCAAATATAATCGAAATAACGACATTAACAATTATATCGCATCCGGTTTCCGGCCATGAGCACCGGCAAATTCCGAGTGCATCCGCTAACAGGGGAGAATGTTTTTCAGCGGAAACCCAACCATTCAACGCCATATTGTGCTGGAAATAAAAAACAGGCTCTATTCCGAAACCGGGTTGAGATGCAAAATCCCAAAGTTTTTTGATGCGAACCACGCGAAATATACTCAAGCCGGTTGAAAATTCCGGAAGCTGGAGGCGGCAAGCCCTGCAACGCAGGGCGTTTGCGCGAGGCCGAAGGCTGCCGCCCATACCGGCTGCGGTATACCGCGAAGTAGACGAAAAAAATATGATTTTTCACGTCATTTTTGTGTGTTTGGCGTCAAAAAATGTGCAAGGAAAGCACATCAACCTGCAACCGGAGATGAGCCTGAAAAATAAGCGTATCCGGTGAATCGCCAGTCCCGCCGGAATGAGCAAAATGTCCTGTGTCACGAGATCACGCGGCGTTTTTGGAATAACGTGAATATGGCAATCGGTCCGGATGATTGGCCAGGGAGACAAGCTCGGTCAAACCAACCTTTTCAAATTCGATCTGTGACGACGCGGATTGCGACAGAGAAGATGGCGGAATGCCGATGAATATTCCCGCCGACTCATGAATGATTTCCAATAATGCCGTACAGGAATTTTTCAGCCAGTCGAGATTTGGCGTCGAAATCACCACGAGGTCAACTTTTTCGATCAGACGGTCGAGATACAATTGTTTGACGGCGATTTCCGGAGCCAGGGGAACCAGTCTGGATTTGATTTCAAAGGAACTGATCAGTCGATGAGCCTTTCGAAGTGAAAGCCCGCGTCCGTCTTCCGTCGTCCTGCCTTCAAACGGATCAATGGCACAATAATGCACATCCGATTTATCGCCGCAAAAATGCAAAACCATGTTCAATATGCTCACGGTACGGTCTCCGTGCTGAATTCCGACTTCGAGAATCTTTCTCGGATGATCGGATTGAATATGGCGAAGAATCCCCCGATGGCCGGCGGGTTTCGAAAAATGTGTCAAATAAAATACCTGAAAAAAGTTCATCGCGACGAAATTTATAAAATGAAAAGTGAAAAGTGAAAAACTAAAAGTGAATCGTTGAAAAATGAATCCAATTTTTAGTTTTTCACTTTTAGCTCAGAAAATATCTTTTTCGCTTTCGGTGATCGGAAGATGATTGCGACGCGGCGGCATCAGAGACAAAAAATCGTGAGTTTGCTGAGGAGAGGCCGGTTTCATGCTTTCCTGCCGGATTTTCTGGCTGAGAACCGCAGCATCGTACCAGGTGAAACTCAATTCAGGGTTCGAGGCGTAACGCCCTAAAACCCGAAGCGTTTCCGCACGATGTGCGTCGTTGTAAAGAAAAACGTATCGTTCCGAACCTTTGATAAGTGCAAGCATATTTGTTTCTTGATTCACAATTTCCCTCTTCTGCTTGTGTTATGGATGCGATCATAAAATTTGAGCTGCTTCCCTGGCTGCCTGCTGCACCGACATTGTTAATACACGCAAAATAGCAGGAATTTTCGTTGTCGGCAATGCAGGCGATTCAACAGACAAGCTCAATTTTTATTAGTGACACAATAATACTTACAAAACACTCAAATGACATTTTTTCCGTCACGTCATTAATATCGTCCCGGAGAACTTAATTTTTTACTTGGTTCCACAATTGTGTCGAATCGTCGGTATTACGGGTTATACCAATTTTTTGGTGTATGACAGACTCGTTCGGCTTTCCCGGCACCGCCGCGACATGACAACATTTCCCAGATATGCATGCAGCAGCAAACGCTGATGAAATCGGAACGCCGTCTCAGCATTCCCTGCCAACCGTCGATATGCCGGTCGTCGATAAACAAAAACTCATAATCGGCCAATCTCCGCGTAAAATCGGCATCGTTTCCGTTGTATACGGCAATATGTCGCATGACCGGTTCGTCGCTTGGCTCAAAATCTTGCGGCAATTCGGCTTGCGGGCCGTCCGGAATCAATCCCCGTGAGTCGGGCCAATCCTTGGGTAAACCGGGAAAGGTTTCCGGTTCACCGGCGATCAGTCCCGGCCCGACCGGCATTCCCGGCATCACGGCCAGATGATTGGGAATCGGGGGCAACTCACCCTGTATAATCGGCACAGTCGTCATCGGCACGGCCGGCATTGTTCGCGAAGTCGCCCGCGGTCTATTTTGATTATTGTCCGATTCTTGTTTCGCAAAGGTTTTTCGCTGCGTGGAGGACGACTGCCGTCTCCACGTTGTTTCCGGATATCTTTGCGAATTGGGAGATTGACTTGAACCATCGAACGGCCTGCTGAAAATCCCTTGTGCTCGATGTGTCAATTCGTCAAAAGTTGTTTCCTGTTGTTGTTCGTACAACAATTCTTGCGGAGTTCTGGCATCCGCTTGCCCGGATATTTGGTCACCGTTTGTCCAGTCTATGGAATTATTTGGCGGATAATGGGCATAATAAGTATTATAGGCGTTGGCGAGCTGTATTCCCGTTTCCGATTTCGTTTCCTGCAAAGTTGGTAAACCATTTGTGGTGCCATTTGGAAGATTTGGTAAAGACGGCGGCAATGCCGGATCGCCTCCAGGGAAATTTTGCCCCGGCACAAATGGTACGAATGGCGTGTTTTGCGGATTGATTCGGTTCAAAGAGGGTTGATATTCGCCATATTCCCCGTTCGTCAGGTCATTGGAACGGACTTCCGATTCCACTTTTTGTGTCCCTCTTTGCTTTTGTCGTTCCATTTGTTTTGGATTCGGAGTTTGCGTTTTCAACTGGGAATATGCCAATTCCTGTTCCGCTTGCAAAATCACCTTGTCCGGAATTTCTTTTTCGGCCGGCGTCCCCCACGGAAGCCCATAACCGGCGGGAATCGGATGAAAATAAGGGTTCGCAGCATAAACTTCGACTTCCAGCCCGAACTTCGGCGGCTGATAACCGGAATACTCATTGATGGTTCCAATCACCACCGCGTCGACTTGCAACAATTCGGCCAATTTTCGGATGTCATCAACGCTGTCAAACCGGGTCAATTCATTGTCGACCATCACACGCTGGACTGTGGCGACCGGTGTGACGTGAAAACCGGGAATCCGTTGTAATTGATTTGCGTACAATTCTGCCGTTTCGCGACCGTTGATACGCGGGTTGCCGGACCGATTGACAAACGGAACAACCGCAATCTCGCGAAGCTGGGGAAAAGGATTATGTAATGTCGGCCGAAAACGTCGAACCGGCATAATATCGCACCCTGTTGCAAGAATCAAAACGGCAATCAAGGTAAAATAAAATGATTGACGAAAGTAGTACATCAAAAAATCCTAATGAATTTTCTGTTTGAACTCAAAGCAGGCCGATTCATCGTTGTATTTAGCATTATCGGAAAAGTTATCGTATTTTCTCCAATTTTTATTTGATGAATTTTGAAGAAAAGAATTTCTGTCAACCGTACCATGTCCCCTTTTTTCCCGAACAAGTTTGAGCGTTCACGGGACGCTGGGAACGCCCCCTGTTCGTTTGATTTTTGAATCGATAGAATATCGTTTCGGAGTGTTGAGAGCAAATAACAAAGTTGGTCTGGAGCTTTTCCGTTCCTGTTGGTCGTTCTCTGATTGAAATCATTCTCCACACCCACTTTTGATATGCTCTGATTGTTTTTTGTCTGAAACCATCTTACGAAATTGTTGAATCATGTTGCACACGGACGAAATCATGTCGACCATCCGGATGTTGCACGCCGAACACCTTGATGTTCGTGCGGTGACGTTCGCTCTCAATATCAATGACTGTGCCGCGCCAAGCGTCGATTTGATGTGTAGGAAGGTTTACCACAAAATCACGGAACGGGCCAGCCGGCTTGTCGATGTCTGTCACAAAACCGCCGGCAAGTACGGTATTCCGGTGACGAACAAGCGAATTGCGATTTCCCCGGCGGCGTTTTTACTGGCCGGGCACGGTCAGGCCGGGGCAGTGCAACTTGCCTCGACGCTCGACAAGGCGGCGGAAGAATGCGGCGTCGATTTTGTCGGCGGTTTTTCCGCGTTGGTTCACAAAGGAATTTCACACGGTGCCCAGATCGTCATGGATTCGCTGCCGGAAGTGCTTTCAAAGACGAAACGTGTCTGTGCGTCGGTCAATGTGGCCTCAAGAAAAGCCGGGGTCAACATGGACGCCGTGTTGCAGATGGGGCGTATTCTTCCCAAAATCGCGCAAGCGACCCTGGATCAACGCGGGTTCGGTTGTGCAAAACTCGTGATTTTCGCAAATATCCCGGAAGACAACCCGTTTATGGCCGGGGCGTACATGGGTGCCGGGGAACCGGAAGCGACGATCAACATCGGTGTTTCGGGACCAGGTGTCGTCGACAGTGCCTTGAAACGCCGGATTGCCGGGGCAACCCGCAAGTTGACGCTCAACGATCTTGCCGAAGAAATCAAGGTCACCAGTTTTCGCGTCACTCGTGTCGGCGAACTCATCGGTCGCGAAGTTGCCGAATCGCTCGGCGTGCAATTCGGGATCGTCGACCTCTCGCTTGCCCCGACGCCGACGGTCGGTGACAGCATCGGCGAAATCCTCAAAACACTCGGAATTTCGAAAATCGGAGCACCCGGCTCGACGGCGGCGATCGCGATGCTCAATGATGCGGTCAAAAAGGGGGGGCTTTTTGCTTCCAGCAGCGTCGGCGGGTTGAGCGGGGCGTTCATTCCCGTCTCGGAAGACGCGACCCTTGCCGACGCGGTGGCCCAAGGGCATTTGGTTCTCGAAAAACTGGAAGCGATGACTTGCGTTTGCAGTGTCGGTCTCGACATGATCCTGATTCCGGGGGACACGCCGCCGGAGACCATGGCGGCCATTATTGCCGATGAAATGGCGATCGGAGTCATCAACAACAAAACAACGGCGGCCCGTCTGGTCCCGATTCCCGGAGCGAAAGCCGGTGATGTGGTCAATTTCGGCGGTTTGTTTGGTTCATCGCCGGTTTTGGAAGTGCGCAACGTCGGCGGAAGCAACGACTTCGTACAATTCGGAGGACGTATCCCCGCCCCGTTGCAGTCACTCGGCAATTGACATGCACTGCAACAAGTTGTCCTGCGCGGTCTCTCATTCTACAGTGCTAGAGCGTATCAAAAGTGAGTGTGGAGAATGATTTCAACCAGGGAGCGACCAACGGAAGCGGAAAAGCTCCAGACCAACTTTTTATTTGCTCTAAAACAGCAGCCTGGAGCGTAAGCGACGGGTTAAACGGAGATTACGATTGATGAATGATCGTCATTTTTAGGGGTGTTTTTCCTGAAAATGAAAGCACAATGCAACAGAACGGTCAAAACTGGTCACTGACGTTCCCGGCTGCTGTTTCTTGCAAAGTTGGCGGTTAAAGACATACTTCTTAATCGTATAAAACATCTCGTGCGACGTCCGTCAGGTGATCGACAGTGAAGCCGAAATGTTCAAACAGTTTCTCGGCGGGGCCGGATGCCCCGAAACCGTTCATGCCGACAAAGCGTCCGCGGCAACCGACGTATTTGTGCCAGCCCTGTTCGCACGCCATTTCGACGGCAACGCGGGCGGTCACGTCTTTCGGGAACACTTCGTTTTTGTACTCGTCCGGTTGCATTTCGAACAATTCCCAACTCGGCATGCTGACGACCCGGCAGCGGATTCCTTCGGCAATCAAGCGGTCGTGCGCGGCAAGGCAAAGCGACACTTCGCTGCCGGTGCCGATCAGAATCAGTTCCGGTTTGACGGCATTCCCGTGATCGTCCCTTGCATCCATGAGAATGTATGCCCCTTTTTCAAGGCCGTCGGCACTTGCGTAAATCCCGCGGTCCAACGTCGGAAGGTTTTGACGGGTCAGCACGAGTGCCGTCGGGGCGTCGGCCGTTTTGATCGCCGTGCGATAAGCGACGGCGACTTCGTTGGCGTCTGCCGGCCGGATGACGATGAAGTTCGGAATCGCACGAAGCGCGGCAAGATGCTCAATCGGCTGGTGCGTCGGGCCGTCTTCCCCGACGCCGATCGAGTCGTGCGTGAAAATGTAGAGCGTCGGGATGTGCATGATCGCGCTCAATCGTGCCGCAGGTTTCAGGTAATCCGAGAAGACGAAAAACGTTGCACAGAACCCGCGCAACCCCGAAAGCGTGAGACCGTTGGCAATCGCCGCCATCGCATGTTCGCGAATTCCGAAATGAAAGTTGCGACCGGTCGGTGTTGCAACGCTGAAATCTCCGGCACCGGAAAACTTGAGTTCCGTGTTGTTCGACGGGGCAAGATCTGCGGAACCACCCAGCATCCAGGGAAACCGCTCCGCGATCTGATTGAGAACTTTGCCCGACGAAACGCGACTTGCCATTCCTTTGGCGTCGGCGGGAAACGTTTCGATCCCATGTTCGATCCCTTTGTCCCAACCTTCCGGCAACTTGTTTTTGCAAATGCGAAGAAGTTCCCCGGCCAGTTCCGCATGATCTTTTTTGTAATTTTCGAGCATCGCCCGCCATTCGGCAAACGCTTTCGCCCCTTTGGGAATGATGCCGTCTTCAAAAATTTTGTAAACCTCCGCAGAAACGTCGAAATTTTTTTCGGGGTCAAGACCGTACACGGCTTTGGTCGCTTTGACTTCTTCGGCACCGAGCGGGGCGCCGTGCGCCTTGTGCGAACCGGCCATTTTCGGGGCACCGAACGCGATTACACTTTTGACGACGATCAACGTCGGCCGGTCCGGCGTTGCCGTGAACGTTTTGAACGCCTTCCGGAGCGACGGGAGATCGTTGACGTCGTCGACATGCAGCACCTGCCAGCCGTAAGCCTCGAAACGCTTGGGCACGTTTTCGGTGAACGCGAGTTCGGTGTCCCCCTCGATGGTGATTTTATTGTCGTCGTAAATCCAGCAAAGATTCGACAACTTCAAATGCCCCGCGAGCGACGCCGCTTCGGAGGATATTCCCTCCATCATATCGCCGTCACCGCATACCGCGTACACCTTGTTGTCGAACATCGGATAATCCGGCTTGTTGTAACGACCGGTGAACCACTTTTCGGCGATCGCGATACCGACGCTCGTCGCCAGCCCCTGACCGAGCGGCCCGGTCGTCACTTCGACGCCGGTGACATGCCCGTATTCCGGGTGTCCGGCACACGGACTGCCGAGCTGACGGAACCGCTTGATGTCGTCAAGCGTCACCGAGAGTTCGTCGGTCGCTTCGCAGTCGTCCCCCAGTTTTTTGACGCCGGAAAGATGCAGGAGCGCGTAGATCAACATCGAAGCGTGCCCCGCCGAAAGCACGAAACGGTCGCGTGCGAGCCATTGCGGATGCCCCGGATCGTAACGCATCTGTTCGTTGAACAAAAGATAGCCGACCGGTGCCAATGCCATCGGCGTGCCGGGATGCCCGCTGTTGGCCGCCTGCACCGCCTCCATTCCCAAGGTTCGAATCGTGTCAATCGCTTTTTTCTCTTGCGCCGTCATGGATAATGTCATTGTTTGCAATCCTGAAAAAATATTTGAAAAAACGTAGCAATTCAGCGGAATTTTTGTTTTGCATCCCATAGGGATGCGTCGCTCGGTAGCAAATGCAACGTATAAACACATCCGCATTCCGCAGGAATGCGTCCTCAATTGTTCGTTGGTTGCATTCCTAACGGAATGCAAGATGTTGTGTGGCGGCAACGTGGTTTTCTACCGAGCGATACAATCCTAACGGATTGCAATACGCTTCCACCAATACAAACCAAAAATTTGAGGGAATGGTTTCGAAAAAACTTATCTCGATTTAATGTTGCTGCGGCATCAAATGCCACTCCCCGTCGTAAAAATAGTAAACACCGATCACCACGCCGGCCGCCCAAACGACAATCGGTAAAATCGCAAGAAAGCGAGCCGCGATTTTTTGCCACACAGGCGGTCGGTCGCCTTGTCGTGATGAGTGTTTGATCATCAATTTACTGAAAATATAGCCTACCAAAATCGCGTTCAAAAACATGATCGGCATTGACAATAATATCCATGGCACGGGGAAAAAATTTTCGCGAAACAGCGCCTTTGGAAAAATCACCCCGCCGATCCCGCACAAAAAAGCCGGAAAAACCAGGCAACAGGATTGACAGCATTGCAACAACAGGATGTGAGGATCGCTGTTATCTTTCATTATGATTGAACTCTTTCTTCCCGGTTCCAAGAACCGGGGCTAAACATCATCATCTTCGTGGTTCTTCGTGTCCTTCGTGGTGAATAACAAAATTTCCCGGATCAGTTTTTCGATTTTTTCCTCCAGTTGCGAAATCGTGCCGTCATTTTGAAGCACATATTTGGCGGCACGTTTTTTCTCTTCCAGCGAACACTGGTTGGCAACCCGGGCGCGATATTCGCCGGGCGTCCAGCCGCGCGACAGCATCCGTTGGATTCGCAGTTCTTCCGGGGCGTCGACAAAAATGATTTCGTCGCAAAACCGGTCCCATTTTCCCTCGAACAACAACGGGGCGTCGATCAAAACGAGCCATTTTCCGGATATTTTCGCATTTTCGAGCTGTTTTTGCAAGAGTTCGGCGATTTTCGGGTGGGAAATACCGGTCAATTTTTTGAGATTTTCGTCACTTTCCGCAGTTCCGGCAAACACGATACCCGCCATTTTCCGCCGGTCGATTTCCCCCTTCTCGTCGAACGGGAGATTTCCCCAAAGCGAACGCACCTGTTTTTTCACTTCGTCGAGCCGCAAAACGTCGTGTCCCAACCGGTCGGCGTCGATCGCAACAACACCGTCACGACTTGCAAATATTTTTGCAACCGTACTTTTGCCCCCCCCGATTCCGCCGACAAGACCGATGACTTTCATGAACGACGTTCTTTCTTTTGATTTTTTGTCCACAGATGACACAGATTTTCACAGATGATTTTTAAAAAAATAAAATCTGTGTTCATCTGTAAAATCTGTGGATAAAAACAAATGATCTTGTATAAGTTTGTATGGTGAATCCATTGCGTTGTATACCGCAGCCGGTATGGGCGGCAGCCTTCGGCCTTGCGCAAACGTCCTGCGTTGCAGGACTTGCCATGTCCAGCTTCCGGAATTTTCAACCGGCTTG
>JGI20166J26741_12228917_pt1 | contig 17977 bp, 9 predicted proteins | sample TergutCu122P5_FD_26741 | JGI IMG/M metagenome (IMG submission 26741)
ACAGTCCACCTCCCAGCACTTCACTACCGAACGCTTTACCTTGCTTCCAGCCTACCTTCACCAGTACAAGCGGGCACTGCCTGGACACTTTCAGAGTGGTAAAGTTTCTGTTTCCCCCTTATAATAATAAATGTAGTGCCCCTCACTACCCCCTCCTCCCTCGAGTAGGGAAATATTAGCTGTTGTTTCTGAGACCCGTCAACACAAATGCACTCGGTGGGCAAAACGTGGAATTTTGTAAATGTTATAGCTGGTGTGTAAGTGTAGCCTGCACACATGAAACTGATCAGCTTCCAGCCCCTCTGAGCAGGCCTCAAACCCGGTGTTGAGGCGCGTCTGCATTCTGACCGGGAACCGAATCCCGGTTTCCTGGTAGTCCAGCCTACCCGGCTCCCATTGAAATTGCGGTTTCCATGTAATGATGCTTGATCTCCAGCCTTGAAGATCCCTTCTACCGTGAATCGTCATCGCTGTGCACAGCCTTGCTTGTTTCCGTCTTACTGCTTGCAGTCGCAGTGAGTGCCTTGGAAACGTACTGAACAGGCCCGCAGTGACAGCAGCATGGGAATGGGAAATCGGATCCATGAACAAGCCAAACCTAACCTAACCTAACTTAACGGTACAGTTCACATACTGTAACGGGGGACGGTGTAAAATGGCGTAATGACCTGACGGTTCGACTGCAATCAAGGACAGCAATTCAAATTTTGGGAGGGAAATAAATGGAACTGGTTCGTCTTAAGAGTACTCTTAGGACCTGATCACATCTCAGACATTTTCGCTCCCCCCCCCCCATCACTTTTGGCTCTTTGAGCCTAAAGGACCGCACATGCATTCATGTTGTGGGCAGGGTCAGCTTTTCTCTCCGAGACCCTGTTTAGCCCCTAACTATGCGCATGCTGCGGTATCCTGATTTTGGTAGTCGCCTGCTGACGTTTCTCAGTGTGTTGACGGAACAATACAGTAGTCTCAATGTTCGGCATTCCAATCTTTCGTGATCACGCATTTTAATACCACTGTTTCGACCTTTCGTGCCTGGATGATACCACGTGGCTGGTGAGCCCCCGCTTCCCTCAGGCGTGCTATTGCGCAGATCACTCTCCGCACAGTCAAGGTCTCATTGAGGGTTTTTACTTTCCTGCCTCCTTCAATTATATAATGTAGTCGGTATTTATGCCGTAAAAAGGTGTTTGTATTTTATTCAAAATTAATTTTCACGCTCTTTATGCGTTTGAGGGAACTGTTTTATATTACTGGTATTTGTATCTTATTGCAACCAAACACGCGTTGTACATTGCGCGTGGATTCCGATGTACGTGACGGTTGTATCGGTTGCAATTAATCACGAATATCCAGCCTACTGTAGTCTAAACACGAACCATCCTTTGGCATGACTGCTGTCAGGTGCCTGTGAAAGTTCAGAAACAGCAGATTGGGGCTGATTGTTTAAACCGAACTTCACGCTTAAGTTCTTTACTGCTTGAGGCTTGGACACAGGGGCAAATTACAGTTGTATGACGCCGCCCGTTGGGCTCTGGCAGCGCACCCACCTGCTGTCGAAGTTGAGCGGGCGGCAGTGCGGTTTGGTCATAGCCGCATTCATTACCTCACTTCCGCGTGTGTATCTCCACTATCAGCATATATTACAATCAGGGACACAACCGGTCGCACCACTCGTTATCCTACTATCCGACTGCATACACACAGCTGGGGTTGTTACGCACCACGCCATGTAGACGTCGCTGCTCACATGCCTAACTCCGACATCAGATGCTGATCAACTTCACGCCCCGGCCGCAATATCCCCAGGGATGGAACCCTCTCTAGTATTCCTCAGGATATTCTGGGTGGCTCCACCCTCTGCAGACTGGTGATCAAAGACTTCCCTTCGAAGATAGGCTGTAGGTTTCTGCATAGGACCTATAAGCACCTACACACCTAGGTATCAGGTTAGTCCATGTGAGATTTGAGGAGGACAAAGTGGCACTGCGACAGGTTTCTCTCACAGTACTTCGGTTTTTCCCGCCAGTGCCAGCCATTCCACCAAAGCTCCATACTCGCAGCGTCCTACAACACTCACGCAGTCCCTCAATGAATGACCACGACTGACTCCTTGAAGAGGTGTATTAGAGTTTTACATGTCTGTAGCTCCAATGTTCCTCTACGGCACATGTCATTCACCCCTACTTTAAAATTCGGTTCTTGGTGTTGCTACAGAATTTCACTCACGACCTGCTGGCGGTGGACCAGTTACCATTCTTAGGGGCACGAAGCAGTAGCACAACCCCGTAACCCACAGACCAGGATGCCACGTCATGTGCGATGTCACCATTGTGCCGGACAAGTGTGACTGTCTCAAGGTGCCCTACAGCATTAACGGTTATATGGGAAGAACTGTCGAGAGCAACAGCTTATCCCTTTAAAGGCGAAAAGCAGCGAAATTGCTGTTCTATCCAAAGCTCCCAGATTTCCGAAAAGGCACTGCTTCTTTGAAGGTCCCCAGGCTCCGTCCGTTTGTCCTTCCGAGGATGAGTATGGAGCATTGGTGGAATGATACTGACAGGGGAAGAAAGAAGTACTGGAGAAAAGCCTGTCCCAGTGCCACTTGGTCCACCACAAATCTCACATGGACTGGCCTGGCATCGAACCCATGAAAAAGGGGGGGAAGTAAACAGTAAGGGAGTAGTGATAGTTTTATGGAAGAGGGAGGAGAGCATCACTTGAAAGTTTCCCAGGCTTCGCCCGCTTGTCCTTCTGGTATTATGGAAATGAGACGTTAGAATGGTGCAGCAGCATCAGCCTGAAACCAAGGCCGCGGAATTTTTACTTCTCATTAATGCTAAAGAACATGATTTGGAAAATTAATCATATTATACTTGGAAGCAAGGGGCACTGACACATTTAAATCGGTGTTCGAGAAGCTTGCAGTTGCGACTTGAAATCACGACAGCCATCTTGGCATTTGCTGGAGAAGACGAAAACTGACATGAATTGTACATACTCAGTTCGTACCGCGCAGCAAATGCAGTTGCAGTTACAAAAACCAGTCAATGCTCTATCCGAAAATAGCCCATGTATTGGTTACTGTAATACATCGGCGCCTTGCAGTAAACACGTGACGTTCGGCCTCTCCCCTGCGAAACCACTACCAAGGTCAGAGTCTACAGTAAAGGCACAGTTCAGAATGGACGGACCAACACCTACACAGTACGCCCTCGTGTGTTTCGGCGCTGATGCACCTTCATTTGATAGCAGAGCAGCATTCTCACTGGCGACATCACACTATCTGTCGAGTCAACAAACACGTAGAACTGTACTCTGACTTTATCTGCAGTTCAGAGGCGCTGATTTTGCTCAATTTAGTACTTGAATGTACACATCAGCGAGTGTTTCACTGTCGAGCAGTAATGTAGATGAATGTATCAGGTTAGTGACGTATCTTATTACGTCGTACGGAACGATCGACTGGACACGAAATGCATGGAGCCAGCTGCTGCTTTGCACTCTGCCGGTTTACTTAGCGGTACACCAGTTCACATCCTCTCGTTACTGGTCACAATTATCCTCTAATTCGATGCCGGATGGGGGCAGGTGACGGGCACTTGTGAATGCGGTAATGTTACTTCGGGTTCCATAAAATGCGGGAAATTCGACTAGCTACCGACAGCCTCGTTCCACTCGCAACTTTGGGCGGCCGTGGCCGGTATCGTGTGCCACTCTACGGTACAGACTGGCACGCGAAGGCGCACTCTGAGCCACGACTCAAAAGCAGATGGATGATTGGCTTGGACTATAGCGCGCACGCACACGAAACTGTTTCCCAAAAGGGGGGGATTAAGATATTTCTACCAAAACATAGTTATGAAAGAACTTAAGAATTTCTGAATTCTAGTACAAATATTTGGTGTTTACACAGTACGTCTGAATCTCGGTCATCATTAATCTGACAGCTATCGGTTGTCACTTTCTCTCGGCTGTATGAAGGCAAAGTTACTGCTACATGCAGTCCCTGTGGGTCAATCACTGGATTTCTGTGTAACAGATAAAATTCTGATCACGTGTCTCTTAAGAGGCCTACCGCACAAAAAAACTCAAATACTCTGTAGTATCACGCGAGCTGTTTATCCAACAAAGTGCGAGTCACGCAGGTTGGATGGGATTGCTCTTACAGTCGGTCCATTACTGTGCAAATCCTGGTGTTAAGACAACTGGTCGGCTTCAAATGTACGCAGCAATTTCAGAGCTTCGGGCGGTACATTTCAGTGGATACCAACTGTTAGGCTACTTGCCAACGCTGTCAGCAGCTCAGTGCAGAGTCGAATGATCGGTTGCTATTCAATAAAGAATGAAGACACAAATAGTCTTGGCAAAATTTGGGAGGGTGTATCAATATTTGTTGGCTGGAACTATTTACAACCAGCAGAACTACTTTTTTATAATCGGTCATCACAGTGACGTTCGAACCTGCGACCGTTAAGTGCTACAAGCCGAGATAAACCTGTCAATACAGTTGCTGTACTTGCTTGAGACATCGTCGGTAAAACAAACAGTAGTGTGAAGATCGTACGTTTAGTAACGCAAGCCCCCCCCCCTCCACGGAACACACTCGGTCGCGCAGTGAAAAGTTGACTAGCATAGCGCCAAGGTCCACGCTGATAAGCAGCGGAATTTCCCCACACATTGTTTTACTGTTTTGTTCAGAGTCCGTTATCAGGCGCCAGCAGTGGACACGCATGGCCCGTAACGACAGCTCAACACTTCACGCATGTTTCAGGCGGGCACACTCGAGGCAACCCAATGCTTCTTTAAAGGTGGGGTAACTGGCAAAGCAACCATTAGCTTCTCAATGATAAAACCGTTCCGTGCAGTTACGTCCTGTAAAATGAACCGGTGGGCGACGTCTTTTCTCGAGACCCGTGAAATTCGGATAGTTATGCAGGGAATGCGTCGTACAACTGGCCTGGAGTGTGTCTAGTTCAGTCTGATGTGCCTACAGGCTTGACGGCCTTAATTGAATCTCAGGATGCTCAGATGCAGCATCCTAAGTCACTCAGCTTCATTACTGTTCCTCAAATTCTCACAGCAGACCCTCCCCAGACATCTTTCTCATGAATATTACAAAGCCTTGAACATGTGAGAGGGTGAGTATCAGAACCCCTTCAGCACAACTAGAAAATTCAAATTAGTTGTGTTAGACACATTCACAGTACTAACACTTCTTATACACTGCAACATTGCCTGCTGGTTATATCCCATCACAACCATCATAACATACAACTGTGGCAGCATTCATTTGTCTTCTTTGTTTCTATCTTGACCGTAAGGGAGAACAATCTCATATACTAACAGTTGTTACACATTACATGTACGTTGTTCAAATCAGGATATGGTCACTAACTTCCAGGATATAAATAGAGGAAATAATATGCCAGGATATAAATAGAGGAAATAATATGCATCTGTATATTGTGATGGCTGTATGTTCAATAACACACAAGACTGAAGATGAACCTACTTAAGCAACACCACCCACCCCACCCCACCCCTCCTCATGCAGTCCAGTCACCCAACATACTGCAAAGACAAACACAACTACTGTGTAGAAAACTCCTCATTTGGTAAGCTAACAATCATGAACACTGGTCTTGTGGGATATAACACTGTGTTACTGGGCGAGTATTTCAAGGACCATGCCCCCCTTCGTCTTCAGGGTCTGGAAGTCAGGTGGAAAACTTAACCACACTATTTCCTCCCTCACTGTTCTTGGACTGCTTGACTCTTCTGAACACTGGACTGATAAGGTTTTCCCAAAATTTCACTGACTAGCCAGCAATCTACTACACCACATACCATGCCAGAAGTGTGGCGATGGCTAATTAAATCCCTGCAGTAAATTAAGATTCATGATCAAAACACTATGTAAGGCATACCTCAATTTTGACAGTCCTAACCACATTTAATGAGACATTTAAAAAGTGGGAATAGAATGTAAGAAATAAAAACACTTTTTTTTTTCTGAAAACACTAGAAAATTATATTCATCCTTTTCAAATTTTTGTTTATGTAAAGAATACACAAGTTTTCCAATACAGAAGGGTACACGTGTGTAGTGTGTGAATACAATAAAGCAGATACATAACAAAAGTTAGTTCTCTTTACACAGAAGCAATCGCACTAAATGCAGACATGTGGCACACACAGATGGCGTACCCAACTGACTTGCAACGCTTGATAAGCTTTACTTTTGATGGCATCACTGCAGGATTTTGGTCCACGTCAACTTTGAAAAAGATGGTTACATTTGTTTTTATTTTAAATAAACAATATAATTTAAAAACAGTGTGTGCATCTGTCAGAATGCAACACTACTTGCACACAAAAATGTATATAAAACTTGATTTAAGGTGTTTTTACTTACTATAATAAACTGATAAATACATTTTCTTCATATAAATAATAAGTTATATAAATACAAATATAATATGGATACTAGCAGACACAAAATCATTCAGTCAACTATTACAGCTTGAGCTCTAACCAGGCAAAATAAAAGTATTTGTGGTTTGATTTAACTTAGTTTGTAAAATAAAATAAATTAATTTATACCTAATTAAGTTAATATGGAATCTGCACCTGTTTTATTTTTCTCTCTTCAGCTAGAAATCATTAAACTGAACCATTATTAAACTGGTTAGAAAACCACTGCAGATAAATTATTAGAATATAAAACAAACATGATAACATTACAAATCTTCTTATGGGTGCCAGTTGTGATATATATATGTATATATAGTATGATATCCAAATGAATTATAGTAAATATGCATGGAGAAATGCACTGTTTAGGACAGGTTCATTTTTACAATTGGTTGGGGGGGGATCTGATCATGTCATACAGCAACACATAATGGACCAACAGTAACTTCAGATTCTTAATTTTCCACAATTCAAAATTTATTGGGGGGGGGGGAAGGGATCATATGGCTACTTCCAACGATAAGGCATAGGCATCGTAATATATTTAGTTTCACTTTCACTGCATATCAATAAGGATTACTGTATCGGTAGTCACCACCTCACAGCAACCTTGGCACTCGCCACAAGATACAAGACTCCTCCTCAACACTGTCCTTCACAATGCCAAGATTCATCTGTACCCACCCAAACTTACGAAATACAGGAATTATTTGCCAGAGTAATTTACCTGAATTAAAAAAAAGTTTTCACTTCTGCATTGGAACATAACAGAGCATGATAAGCAGCACCACATTCTGGTACTAAATATATGGCTTTTGGTTGGTGTAACTCTTAAAAGGATAGCATAAACTAAAACTTCTTTGCACTCACTAATTTCCATGATCTTAGCAATGTCAGTGTTTATCACACTGTTAATAAAAATGTTACGTATTATTGCCAAGTTTATCATTCAAACTGTTGGAACAAAAAATCACATTATTGCTTCTTATTATATAAATCTTTAAATAAAATACAACTCCACAAAGTCCTGCCTAATCCTTGCTTGCTGCCATCTACGTAAGGCACATCTCTACTATAATCAAGACACACTTGGCATCTCTGTCCATCCATCCACACAGCCTTGAATAGAAATATGTTATCCAACTTTCTATAACCTGGAATGGCATAATAAATACATATTTTGTTTAACCAGTCTATTTACTATTACAGTTACTAAAAAAGCAATATAAAACACTAATATCTAAGGGAAAAGTATATTATATACAAGAGGTAAACAGCTTTCGACTGCTTCTGGATAACTGACTGCAATTTGCTTAACAGTTCCATGGGAACTGCTGGAAATGTTAATGCCAGCCTGGAAACATGAGCCAAAAACCATACAGCTCTAAGCCAGAAGTTCAGCAAGTCCACCAAAATCCATCATGTTGCTGCTCAGCCTGTTGAAGACTGGTAATCGTGAATCAGGGGTTCCTGGAGGAGGAGATCCACGAGGGCTCAGAGATCCTGTTGGAGATGTGCTGATAGGTGGGGATGCAGGAGGAGGACTTTGCTGTTTAGTACCACCTAGGTGAACAAGAGGAGTGAAATCTTGTCCAAAGGAGAAGGCTGTGTTGGCAGCACATGTGGCTGAAGGTGGTGGTGGTGGTGAAGCAGACATGACCGCTACTGTAGAGAAAACTTCTGGCTCAGATGAAAAGAAGGATCCAACGGAGGTTGTGGGTGATTGACTGAGGCTTGAGGTAGGAGAAGGAGAGTCTGCAGTGGAGCCTGTGACTATAAAGGGACTACTGGCCAGATTTAAGGGCTTAGGTCTGTTTGGGATGCCTACTGATTGGGTTGTGGTGGTGGCGGCAGCAGCAGCAGCAGGTGTACCTGTAGCCACTGACTGGGTGCCAGGCACCTTTGTGCGGGCTTCATCTGCATTGTGGATGAAGTGGCATCTGGGTCCATATGGGCAGAATCCTATGGTGTGGAAGGTGCGACATAATTCAGTTTTGTACTTTGGATGACGAACAAGGTTTCTCAACTCATGAGAGCCATGGGCAAACTGGCATTTGTCACCATACTTGCAGGAACCACTCTCCTCAAAGGGTCGACACAGCTCTGTTTTGTAGCGGCTTGTGTTGATGTTGGCAGCCTTGGCATTTGCTGCAGAAAGGAGTGCCGATGGTGCAGGTTCACTCTGACTGCGATCCAGCTTCCTGTGGCCAGGTGGTGGTGGCTGTGGCTGCTGCTGCTGCTGTTGCTGCTGCTCCCTGATGTTGTCGAGAATCAGTGTACTTACAGAGCTCACCAAAGAGGTGACACTGATGCGGTCAGATGTCACTGGGTTTGAGTTACGCCTGCTAATTGTCTGATGCTGGAAAGCTGCACCTGTTGAAGATCCAAGAACAGGGGAGCCTACTGCCCTGTGACTAGTCTCCAATCCCCATCGCAAAACCTTCTGATGCTGCTGTTGCTGCAAACTGTTGATGTTGTTCTGGTTGCTGGTCGTACTGCTGTGTGCGCTGTTACTGCTGCTGCTGTTGCCATGGTTCTGAAAATATAAAGAAAAGGATAAATTACTATCACTGGTCATAAAACATCATGCCTGTCAATGTTCATGTAATTGTCAGGCTTGAAGGAACAATCCACCCTCAGTTTTGCCTCCATCAAGTCCACGGTCAATACTTCTTGCAACTGCATTATGGAATCACAGTCCCTCAATGCTAATGCTCATTTGGTGCATGTGTGTGATAAAATCATATCACACATGTACAGTACCTGACAGCACTAGGGTTCTTCCTCAGACCTCCCTGAATAAAATTCTAACAGATTTTGTCTATCAGGCCACACCATGGCTGAGGCAGTCAGCTGTTAGAATCTCACCAAGTTCAAACCTGGGCCCATCCAAGTGAGATTTGTGGTGCCAGGTTGTCTGGGAGATGAGATTTAAGTGGCACCTAAAATTTGTTTGTCCTTGGTGACTTGCTTCATGTCACTCTTCAGGTCCCTTTTAGACTTTGGGAAAATTTGCAAGCGTATTTCCACAATTGTTTCAAAGCTGCTTGAATACTATCATTTTTCCAGCCTACATTTTGGCAGAATAAAAAAAAAAGCCAAAATTCATATGAAGGAAATCAAGACTTCAGTTTCTACTTCACAGCAAACACAGTAAATTTCCGTAACAAGCAAGGACCAGGTTAACACCTGCTACAACATGCATCAGCAGTCATGAAACATGACTTTTCGCTTTGCCATGTGCTGCATGCACACAATGGGTGGGTTTTCATGAAATATAAGTTGGGGTACTGAAATCCTGAGAATATTCAAGTTTGATCAATATCGCTCGCAAATGACAAACACAACATTAAGGTCCTAGGCACCTATGCTAGGGTTGCCTTGATTGTCAAGGTTATGTCACCACTGTTACCAACCTATGCCCGCTAGCTACATTCTCAAACGCATTCATCCTGACAGCACTTCCCATGTTGTTTACACCTGAAATTGACTTGGGAAGCTCGTGGTACACCTCAGTATGTGCTAAATTCACCTATGACATGGTGCAACATTTCAATGCTTTACTCCACAATTCTTAAATGAAGTTCACTGGATCATTATGTATATATTTTGTCTATCTTGGCATGAACATGTTGAGACTGCAAGCGATCTCAGAACAAGAATACTGGATGCAAAATGTAAGCCAACCTGGCACACTACTGTAGATTAGTAAGCATGCTGCACTTTACCAGCTGTTCTTTATCACTCATTGTAGCTCATAATGAGGACAAAATACAACATTAAACTATCATAATATGTAAAAGTGTGGCAGGCAGTACAGGGGTGCTTGTAAGTCCTTAGCCCGACCTACTACCTGATGTATTTTGTTTGATGGTGAAAATATTTCATTTGACGCTAATCTATATACATATATATATATATATATAGTAGTAATATTCCTCCAATTATGATTATAAATAGGATATATGAACATCAAAATCTTCTGTCGCTGTAGCCTTTTTCCTTCCTGGTTGGGCTAAGGACTTACCCCTGTACAACATTCTGACCTGTTGCAGACATTGACAGCATGCATGCAACATACTTTGCTGCCACCCTATACTGTAGACAGCACAATATGAAGAGTATTAATGTAAATTCTGGCACGGAAAATGCTGAATGCAAATAAATGTTTGGCGAAAGTCAGATGTGAAGTTTTAATTGAAGAGAAGGTGAGGGCTTATTGCCTGCAGCAATTCAACAAATTTCGAGCCATTCCACTTGTACTGTTCGATGGAATGCAGTGCCTTTTGTCAAACTGTATTCACTTTTTGGCAACTGTAAGTACATTAAGGGTATTGTAACCTGACACATTAAGGGCGGAATTTAGCAAACTACGAGAAGGAAAATATAACTACATACACCCTGCATTCAGTATGGGCAACAGTTTGTAATAAACATTGGTCAATATGCATGCATCCTTAGAAATCCTGCACCACTCCCCACTAGCAGCCTTTGGCTTTGAGCTTGCACAGCCATAAAAGATAAAATTGACATATTTCAGCCTAAAGGGCCATCCTGGTGGAAATGCCCACCCTTACACATACATTACGTATGGATATAAGACACTGAAGTGGGTCTGCTTTTACTATTTAAAATGCGCATGGACACACACACACACACACACACTATTAAACTTACTGCCTATATCTGTAACCGTATGGATGTTAGCGGATGTGCATACTTCTATAATGAACTGATATTACAAACCATGGAATGCAATTGTGTCACATGAGGCATGTACTACAAGTATACCCTTTATCGAAAGACGACCATAAAAAGATACAACATGGCTAGTCTCTGGCCGGATATATCAACCGGGACCTCCAGAGACAATGAAAGAGGGCATTCGATAGTTCACCATACGTACTGACCATTAACCAGATGATTCAATCGGCACCGCACAGCAAACACGCTCGGTCTGTTATAAAAAAACATCGGTTAATGCCGAAAACTAGTGATGTGTAAGTTGCAGACATGTGACTTGATCCTCCATCAGAATGGGCAACATTTCAGTGATTTGGTGACCTCCGCATGCAACAATATGTAACATTTACCGATATTCGTGCGTACTGAACAGGCGAACACTGCACGAGTACGTCAAGAACTGCACAATGGGTGACAGAAATACCGAACGGCGAGCTCCACTGTGTCCCTCAGCAAGGTGCAACAGTAATTAGTACCAACGCATATCCAATTGCACACAGAAGGGAATTCCGTGTAGTTCCTCAAAATATCGGCGGCGAAGAAACAGTGGCACGCTTCTCAATGACGTCTTTCAGTACTGAAGTAACGAACTCGTTATCGTTAAATGCTAACAAACTGTGCCAATTTTAACTAATGATTAATGAACAGTAACTTTTATCTTTTAGTAGCGCGGTACGGAACAAACGTTCCGTGAAGAAACGAAGCCTTTTAATGTTCTCGATCGGTTTCCGGCCCGCAAAGGGTTTGTAATCGTCAAATGCTCCGTGTGCAATAGGTTGCTCTAGTGAGAAATTTAGAACCACCGACAAATATGACGCTTGAATATCGGTTGGACTGTGCAGTTTCTTGGCCCACTACCGGCATGGAACAGATAATGCGGCTACACGTGTGTGCGTGCGTTGTCATTCGCTCGATCCCGTGGGAACTCGTCCCTACGCGCATCGCCTCACACCAACACCTGTCGTTCCCACCTGTAACGTATTATTGACAGTAATCGCCCAGAGAATGACACCATTGTGCTTACAACTCAAAATAATTTGCCGACGAAGAACAATTTTAGGTCTGGTCCGGGAAGTTCAGTGTACAGCTCGCGAACTTACAGAACGCTGTGACTCCTTATGCAGATGTTGACCATGGCTAATGCCGGGACGGAATAGGTACAGTTGTCCCACAACTTACATCAAACGTCTTCAAGCACATAAAACCTACATTCAGCTTATTGCAATTTTGCAAGAAACCACGATATGACGTGCACCGCTACAAAAGCTTCCCGTAAATATTCCACGTGGCAACAATAAACCCACTACAAAACGCAGGACCGTAACTGCAAATGGTAGTCAGTCAGTCAGGTGACAAGGACTTCGAAGAAACCCAAACGGTCTATACTTTCAAATTATGTCTTACAGTACACATGTCAAATGCAATTACGTGCTGAATGACTGCCATCGTCACCAACACACGCCTGCCCGAAAATTTCGTTTAAAGAACTACATCGTATTAAAAAAAAATCCCACCGTTCCGGCCATGTTGCAGAGCTGAAGGCCGGACGCGGTCTCCACCTACGTGAAATAATATTGTTCAATCGTTTCGGATTCATCATACGCAACTCCAACACTAACACCGACCGAGCAGATAACATTTTACAGTATTACTGACGTGTCGGGTTCGAAACTCGGTCGGGTCACCGGCTACTCCATACACGCTCTACAATCCCGCTTGATCACAATTATAACGTTAAACTCATGTCTTGCAACTTATCCGCAACTACACTGCATGTACTGCAAGTCATAAAATTCACTACACGAACGAAAGCGAACTGCAGCATCCACAAACTAGACAGAACAGCTGCCATGTTAGTACACCATTACAGCGTAAGTGGGAAAAATCTACGACTTGTTGCATGAGCTGGAACGTAAGGCAGTGGAATCGCAAATACGAGTGACGTAACTTCCAGATACACCCGAAAACCAGGCGTTGCCGCGCTGGGCAGAATTCCTGCATCTGCGCTACGTTGCCACATCACATACTACTACTACTACTACTACTACTACTACTACTACTACTACTACTACCACCACCACCACCCCGTTACATTTATTAATATCTATACAACTTAGACAAGTCGCACCACTGCTCCCTCAAACGACCACAACCACTTACTAAGGCACCCACCCACACACGAATCCAAACATACACAAACTAAAGACCACAAAAGAACCGAAATGGCACATCATTGGTGCATCACAAATCTGTTCCACACAACAATACTCACACCCAAGTATTTATAGTTCTATGGCTAACAATGTTGAGCACAACGCTATATCAGCAACTAAGTTTTCATCATATGACTGCGTACGATTGACCCAAGCTCCGAAATGCTCGCTGCGTGCAGTAATCGGTCAAACAGGTGCAGCGTCCCGCGCACCCTGCAACAGGTGTAGGACTACAAGGTCTCTCATTCCTCACACAGCATTGCACGTGCGCAAACTGCACTGCACTGTCACAAATACGGCGAGTTTGACCATTTCAAAAACTAGTTTTAGAATGTTCATTAGGGGTCACAAAGGCACTGCTCGATCGTCTAACTCCTTTTATGTTCCAACTTTCCAGCAAGCACAAAGCTTTCGGTTCAATTCCTGTCCATAACATTTCGTGCTGGTTATAACAAACTCCTATACGCAAATTAAAAGACTTACAATCACTACATCTAGTGCTGCCGTATAGTCTGGGACACCGGTGCTCGCGTTTCGAAGGACCTACCATCCTCCAACCAGTCCATCCCACAACTGGTACTATCACCGAATATGGCTTCAAAAATTTCAGCTTATACAATCCAGTGATCACTATATATACCACCAAATTGTAACATTCAACACTATATTTTTCGCACATTCTCGTGTTTTATGTGGATATGAAAACAAACAGCAATTATTTCCCATTACAACGTTAAGCGACTGGTCTGTATAACCAAGGCGTTAACTGCGCGATACGGGCTGCATGGTACATCAAATCAAAGCTACGCTGCAACTGTCCCACCGTCATAACTTTCACAATGCTGCTCTCCAAAACCAAAACTCAGCACAACTACTAGAGTTCATTCTTGCGCTACAGATTTGCAACGATTACCTCCACCCGACGTTATGCTAACGATCAGACACTGCCTCCAACCGCAGAAAAAAGTGTTGTTCCTCATGCACTGTAAAAACACGAGGCACCACCACTCTGGGGGTTACTCGCCGCGTAGCCCCGGGTTAGATCACAGGCCCGTCCATGTGTTGGACAAAGCGACACTGGAATAAACTTTTCTCCGAATACTTCGATTTTCCGCCTATCACTCCACAAATTCTCCGTACTCATCGCCCACATGTTTCTCTTATTAGCACAAACAATGGGACGCTGCGGTACGTTCGAAGGAACAGTTGTTGTTTTGCTTGTTGCAGTACGAAGTGAACGATTCATATAGTGACCGACAAGTAACTATGCAAAAACCTGCAGTCCGCAACAACGAGCCGACAATCATACAAAGACTTCGAACTTGCCTTCAATATATTTCCTGAAGACTACTAGACATTACATACTGCACTAACAAAAATCACTGTCACAACTAATTATACAGAATTACATTTTACAGACCAGATATAAAAGCTTTTCTTTCATCTTTCTCTGCTCCATTTCCTAAAATAACTCTCTCTTGTCGCTGAACGCCCTCTTCAGCATTTCTCTCGTGGCACACAATCCTACTTTGCCGGCACGTACATAAGACTCTTCGTGAAAGCGTCTGTACTATCTAATACAAAAACATTAATCACGTCAACACACTACACGACCACATGCCTCGTTAATTGATTACGAAAACTGGTGAATTTTAGACAAGTAAATATAACCAAAAACATTAAAAACACGCAGCCAGCGCTGAACACTAGCAAAATTATGCCTTGGTCACTACGGTCAACTCGGCACACCTGGACACAAAATCAACCTCGTAAATGCGAATGACTTGCGCTCGCTAAAATAAAATCTGAACGTCAGAACAAGAAAATGACGTTAAGAAACTGACCTTGTACATCATATCACCAAACTCGTAGAGCGCCGATGCCGACATCATTACCGCAGACATTCTCACAGTCAATTGTACAGGAATACACACTCTTTGAACTTTGTTCTTCTACAAGTCTAACACAAAATTGCCCGAACAACAGAATAAAACTGACTATCGCTAAATAACACTGCACAACCGGTAATACCGCCTGTTCGTACTGCGATACGCACACACTACTCTTCTGCTGAACACCAAAACCATTCACACGAGCGCTCCGAACCTACTGCGCCGTGTTGTGTGACTGCGCTCCGTGAAAACATCACGCGACAGGATTGGTGGGGAGAACTCAACCAATAACAGCGCTTTGCGTAACGCTGACGTCATGATGTAGTCTGTCGGCTTGTGGCACAGATCTTGAAGATCACGGGATGGAATTATGGGGCCTCCCCACGACTGAGTGATATTAACTTTTGATTTCGTTTCAGTACACGTCAGTTGTCAACTTTTCTTTCTTGTTTCGTATCATCTTTCCGAAAACCAATATCGTACGCCAGATGCAGGTTACAAATTCCCTAGCGTCCACATACTGAGATGCGTAATTGAGACTGAAGCAACACTACCAACGGTACAACATAAAATTCTGCATATCGCAGGACAGTCGTAAGACGTACATACAAAGTATGTTTAATTTATTTCTGCATCGTATGTTCGCAGTGTTACAGACTCCGGTGGATATTAAAGGAATCACGACATCCCAATCACGACAGTGACAAGGCTGCGGGAATGACAACCCGTGGTCCGATTGCCGTCAGTGGCAAGAGATATTTCTGTTCTCAAAAGGTCCGGACCGACTTTGCGGCCAATCCAACAGCCCAGCCGATGGGTACCGAGGGTAAAGGGGCCGAAGAGTGAAGGTGACACTCACGCTCCTTCTCCCCACACCTTCCTACCGTACGCAGGGACAACTTTACCTTCATAAGAAGTTATCCCCTCGGTTAATGTCACACCACACGCAACATGAACATTTATGACCAAGTGTGTGTCTACGCTTTCTCAGCCTCGCACGGTAAACCTGTCCCCGCGGAAGAGCGGCGTCCAGTGTACAGGAGATTGGGTGGGCAGTGGAGCCTGTCAGGACTTGGGCCCTTCCGGCCGTCGAAAGCTGACTTATTAGCCTGGGTCGTGGCCTGATGAATAGGGCAACTGAGCCGTCGCGGCGCGTAAGTTGTGCGGTCCCGAGCGGGGGTGGGGGGAGTCAAAAGCAGAACTAGTACTGTGTGTATGGGCACCAGCGGCGGCGTTGGGGGCTACAAGTGATTTTTGGAAAAAGAAAAGAATCGAGACTGAAAGTTTTGTGGAAAGGAAGGAATGGAGCAAATATTTTTAGCAAAGCATGAAGCTTTGTGCCTATAGAAAAAATACTGTTCTGAGCGACAAGGGCGTTTTCACATCGGTGCTGCTGAATTTCAGTTCTGTAGAACATGACGCCTTGTCGATTGATAAATAGTTACGGACATTTCTGAACAGTTTGCTGCCTTCATAGTCAGTGTATATGCAGTCCAAGCAAGACCACAGTTCTTCCCAAACTTACCAATCGAGACAGTGTCATATCCCAGAAGAATCCAATTTTCAAATACTTTTCTATCTGCAGTAACAAAGCCTCTGGCGATGTACTCTAGCAGCATCCTCCAGTTGCCAAAACTTACTGCTTGGGTGTTGTGGTGGCTACTCCGAAGTTCCTAGCCTGATTCATCTGCCCTGCAGCACCCGTATACCAGACTGCACGGCGTAACGGCCAAGAGGTAGCAACTGTTAGCAGTTCTGCGCAATTACACTCCCGATTCTTAAGTAAAAGAACGTGCCTGATCTTTAGGCAACCCGCTAATCGAAATGTTAGCTCCGACCAAGCGCAGAAGTGGCCTAACGCCCCGTCACGCGGTAGCTGCGAACGTGACGGCAGTGAATGCTGTCTGGCGTTCTGCGTGTGCGATTAGTAGCAAGTCGTCTGCACGAATGGCGAGGGGGCTATTGAGACGTACTCCATTTTCATGGGCCGAAACTGAAACATTTTCGACTTAAGGTTGGCATCGCCGGCTCGTCCTTTTGGTAAAGGTAGTTAAGTGGAAAGGTACAGTGTGTAAAACAGAAGGTGGAACGGCGCTGTCGAGTGGGTATTCAGCAGAGGGATGCCTGACATTCAATAACAGTGAATGTTTTATCTCAAGGGAAACACACAGCATCCGTATTAGCGAGATGTAATCTTTTAATGCTGCTTGGGAATTATGAAAATGTAGACACGTGCTGCATTACAATTCTTCTTTATTTTAATCTGTGCTCTACTGGGACATGTTTTGGCCAGTATGTATGGCCGTCTTCAGGCAGTTCGTACACACTTAGCAACAATACACAAAGGTAGACACAATCGGTCACACCGTACAACCAATATCCCTGCACAACCTCACTTTTCTACACGTTTTAATGGTCGGAAGTTCCCGTTGAATTAATTTCTTCTCCTCTTACAGACTTCACATTTTTTTGCGTCATGATCTCTGGGGAGGGTTAAATGACGCTCTGCCTGCTTCCGTCGGACGCTTTTGGATCCGCCCGATCACGCATATGGGCCGATTCACACTATACGTCACGTTTCCGTTCCGTCGCGGAACGTCACCGTTCAGTAAACTTTTCTCATGTGTAATTAAACGGAAATGTTCACACTGA
>JGI20166J26741_12231139_pt1 | contig 17976 bp, 16 predicted proteins | sample TergutCu122P5_FD_26741 | JGI IMG/M metagenome (IMG submission 26741)
CCATACCAGTCGCCTGACTGAACTCTGGTCTCTGCCCAGACCGGCCCAAGGGCTGAATACCAATAATAATAATATTATTATTATTATGACATATGGTATAATAATAATAATAATAATAATAATAATAATAATATACTGTAAAGTTTGAGATCTCAAACTACAAATTGCAGTTGTAAATATTGCTTTTAACTTTCTTGAAGCATGGTCTTATGATGGATACCTTAAAGCATTTTCCGTATCTTGAAACTTATCAGTTGAGGAAGAGGGGAAAGACCAAGGAAGAGGGAGGGGCACAAACAGTAGTCACTATCCACACCAGGCTAATACCCTCCCCTCCCTGCACACATTCCTTAAACACATTCCAAGTGTCAAGGTATGGGAAGTGAACTGCAGCTGTGTATTCTGACATATAAGAATACGTTGTGCTGACGGATTTGTTGTTAACAGTTTGAAATATAAAAGCCAGGTTACATGAAATGTGGTTATATGTGTACTTGAAAGTGGTCACAATGGATAACATCATCCCTCAGTCTGACTGAATATTCCAGTGCAGCAGGCTACTTTCATATCTACCTACCTACCTATCAGTTTTCCAGTGGTACACTGGTTACAGGTTTTCAGTCACCATAGTTGCTGGTGTAATACGAGTACATCGTCCATTGTTTAATTCCTCTGCTTCATAACTCTCTCAACTTCCTTTTCCCACCTTACATTGGGTTGTTCTCATCATCATCTTTCTCGCAGTGACCTGGTCGTTATTTTGTTATGACATTTGCTGTCCTCCATGCATACATGTCCAAATCACTTCAACATGTTGTTTTCCAGTCTTTCCAAAATTCTTTGTGTTACCTGCATTTTCCCTCTGATGGCTTCATTTCTTACTTTCAGTAGTCTGGTGGTCCTTGCAGTTCTTCTCCAAACATCCATTTCTATACTCAACAATTTTTTCTGTAACTTGTAATCCGGCGCCCAAATTTCCCAACCGTAACTTAAAACACTTTCTATTAATACATAAAATACTCATTTCTTTTTATTCACTGAAATATATTTACTCCAGAGTAGGCTATTTAGCGCTTCTGTTGCGTTCCTGGCTTGCTCATTTGTGTTCAACACCTCTTCATTGCATTTTCCAGGGTTCATAAAGATTGATCCTAAGTACATAAATGATCTACTGCCCTTAATTTCAATGTCATGTTCAAGCTTTATATTCTGTATGTCACTCCCTATATTTACATACTCTATTTTATGAATATTTACATGTAAGCCCCATCTCAGATATTCTTCTATTAATTTTTTTGTCATATATTCTGCATAAACTTCATCTTGTGCTATAATAGCCTGGTCATCCGTAAAACGAAGATGATGTATTGTTTCATTCCCTACTGGTCGTACCATACTTTTGCACCTCTGGTTCCAGTCATACAGCACACTTTCTAAGTCAATCTTGAATAAGGTCGGTGATAATACACATCCCTGTTTTAATCCTTCCAGTGTTCTAAAGCCCACTGATATACCTTTCCAGTTTTCAAATGTGTCTCATTCTTGGCATATATTATTTGAATCACTTCTAAAGTTTCCTGTGGAGTTTCTATTTTTCTAATTGCCAGCCATAACATTTTCCTTGGTATTTTCATATTCTGGGTAAAATCAGTAATGAAGTGAAACAATCAACCTTACAAAAACTGGTATCAACTAAACTCTGCATTAAGAAGTTAATGACACGTCACACTCACCCCTTGTGTGAATACTGCTGGATTACCCTGCTCTAACATTTCTTCTAATTCTTCATTGGTTGTCGTTCTACCAGCTGAAACATCGAATGAGCCATTGAATGTGAAATGTTAATGCACACACTATTAACTAATTAAACTGACCAACTACCTACCTACATACATACATTCGCATGCAAATGCATGCCCCCCCCCACACACACACACACACTTTTACTTACCCAACTACTTACCTATCTAAGCAACTGACTGACTGACAACTAACTATCTAACTACAAACAGGAGAGTCCTTCTTGAGAAGCTAACAGTTCCTAATATTCTCCACATATTTATGGAACCCAAGTCTCATAATCTACAAGACTGTCTACAAATGGTCCACATCTTGAGCCAGATGAATCCAAACCACACCTTCCCACAATGATATTATCCTCCAATCTGTGTCTTCCAAGCAGCCTCTTTCCTTCAGTTTTTCCCACTGAAACTTCATATGCATGTCTTTTCTCTCTCATGAATGCCACATGCCCAACCAACCTCATCCTATTTGGTGTGATCATCCTGATAATATCTGGCAAGCAGTACAGACCATGAAGCTCCTTTTAATACCTCCCTCCTAGGTCCAAATATTTTTTTATGAGCCCTTTTCCCTAAAACGTCCAATACGGGAATCTTTACAGCTAATCTTTATCCATAGGCTACAAGCTATTTAGATTACAAATTTAAATTAGAAATCATATGGAAAATTCCACATAGATGTGAAGTTCACAGCCTTCTTGGATGTGACACCATGTTGTTTGGCAACAGTTAGTGAAGTTTTGGACTTCAAAGTAGAAAGAATAATGGGGTGAAAACAGATGCAGCAGGATCCTCCAAAACATTGATACATATATACGAGGGGGTGCTGTTAAGTCCTTAGCCCGACCAGGAAGGAAACAAACTACAGCGACCAAACTCGAGATGTATCCAACATACTCCCCATGAAGCTCAATACACTTCTTAGCCTGTTGTTCTACCATTTGCAAGCCACTCAAAAAATATTCAGAAGGTTGTCCATCCAACCAGGTCTCCATGCCAGCAATGACCTCTGCATCAGACGAAAAATGGCGACCTTTCAATTGTTTTTTCAGCCCAGGGAACAGGTGGTAGTCCGACGGAGCCCGATCCGGAGAAGAGGGTGGGTGACTAAGATACTGGAAGCCCAGGTAGGCCAGTTTTTTCTGGGTAGCAAGTGCCCAGTGAGACAGGGCATTGTCATGTAAGAACAACACCCCCTTGGTGACCTTCCCGCAGCATTTTTCCTTCAAAATGTCTTTCAATTGCACCAGCAGAGATGAGTAATATTCTGCATTGATAGTTTGGCCCTTTGGAAGATAATCAATGAGGAGGATGCCATCTTGACCCCAAAAAATCGAGGCGAGAACTTTTCCAGTGGATTTTTTCACTCGGAAATTTTTAGGACGAGGTGAGCCATTATGCCGCCACTCCATTGATTGATGCTCTGTCTCCAGGTCGTAGTGATATAACCAGGTTTCGTCCATGATCACCAATCGCGCCCAACAGGCAATCATTTGGATAGCGCCGAAAAAACTACAAAAGTTGCTCAGATGACTGGCACTGTTGACGTTTTTCATCTGTGTTCAAGCATTTCGGGACCCACTTTGTGGAGAGCTTCCGCATGTCCAAATCTTCATGAATGATGGACCCAACCCGCACATGTGAGATGCCCAGTTGCTCAGCTATTGATTTAGCCTAAATCCAGCGGTCTTCCAAGATCAGCTCGTGAATTTGATCAATAATCTCAGGGGTGGTCACTGTTTTGGGTCGTCCACGAAAGGGTGCATCACAGACAGAAAAATCACCACATTTAAACTGGGCCACCCAGTTTTTGATGGCGGTATATGACGGGGCCCGTTCCCCTAATGTTTCCATCAGAATGGTGTGAATTTTCTTCAGCGCCTTGCCTTGCAGGAAAAAAAACATGATGACAACTCACACCTTGATGTTGTTGAAATTGCGCGCGTCACCTGACATGCTTCCTTTTAGCCTCTGTATCAAGAAAAGACTTGCAATTCGGCACATGAAACAGACCCCTCTTTCCAACAACACTATCGATTCTGTCCTATGACATCGGGAAGTAGGTCGGGCTAAGGACTTATCAGAACCCCCTCGTACTAGATTGCATGGTGTCACACGTCCAAGGACCATAAACTCAAGTGGTTTAAACATGGGAAAAATATGGACTCTTACACATAGGTATTGCTTCAACTGCACACTTACAGCAAAAAATATGGGCCTGCTTGCATATTACAATATGCAGCACTTAACAGAAATCTGAAGATACACATGACTGGGTGCTTCATACACTCCTTCATGCCAATATGTGCTACATTATGGAAGCTATGGGATACAGCTATGCACACACACAGTGAAATGACATCCCACCACACAAACAATGACAAAGTTTGAATGGTATAATGGATGTCTAGACAGTCCTCCAGTTTTAGGAAGCCACATTTATTCAGTACATTAACATACAGAAGGAAAGGGGGGGGGGGAAAGGAAAAAAAAGGAAAAAAAGGGGAAAAAAAAGGAAAAAAAAAAAGGCAATCACAGACAGTTTCGATCAGTAAATATTCATTCACACCCCTTTGTGGCACAACAGGTTATCTAAAACAGTAACTGACAGCAGCCAACACAGGCTTGACATCTCTGGAGTTGCATCATCAGCTGCAGAGATGTGCTAAATACCAACCAAGTTGGCCACCTGCCAGCAGCAAACACAAACATGGTACTTTGACATAACTCTACAATAAACAGTCATGTGTCATCAGGTTTGATGAAGATCCATTACAGGTTTCATAGGCATTAGATCACAGGTCTTCAACCTGCAGCCCACCAGGCTATATTATGTGGCCCGCAGCCACAACTGCATATATGTTTATACAGAGTGTCCCAGGAGTTAAGGTCAATGCTTTGGGATTTAATTCTAGAGCTGATGCTGAGTCAAAAACATCATATACACATGGGCCCAATTCGCAACAGTTCTGGAGTTATGAGTTTTTAAAGGACATTCAATAAATTAGAAATGAAAGAAGAGTATTGTGCATTTATTGAGATATGTGGTTAAATGTACAGTTACAGGTTCGCTGCTCGACACTCAAGCAAGTTGTTCAAAGTGTCCTCCATCTGTTTGGATGCATTTTCTGACTCGTGTGACCAGAGAACTTGTAACCTTAAGATGAACAGCACCATTGTTGATGCTTCTTGCAGCACTGAGAATTCACTGGAGTAGTTTTTCACTTCATGTTAACCTTGCGTGCACTCACCATAGCTTTCATGTAACCCTATACATGGTAATTTAATGGATTCAGATCCGGTGACCATGGTGGCCAATTCTGTGAACTGCCATGACAAAGTCCATCGGTTTTGGAATTTATGATTCAGATACTGCCTGACAACCTGACTGAAATGAGGTGGCGCTCCATCATGCTGGTAGTACATCTGTTGTCATGTTTGTAGAGGAACATGCTGTAAGAATGTTGGCAGTTCATGTTGCAAAAAGTTGGCATAAATATCACCTGTCAGACGTTGCAGGAAAATATATGGACCAATGATTTGGTCACCATTGACACCACACCAAACTTTTATGGCAAAGAGATGTTGGTAGTTGCTTTTGACAGTTCCATGTGGATTATCACGATCCCATAAATGGGAGTTTCTTGTATTGTTGACCCCATCGCAGGTAAAATAGGCCTCGTCAGTGAACAAAATGTTACGAATCATATGGGGATTAGAGTTAATCCAATGGCACAATTCCAACCAGCTACACATGTCCGCAGATTCAAGATGCTGAATACACTGAATGTGGTATGGATACATTCCTTCTGCAATAATCCATATGGAAAAGTTGAAAGCAACTACCAACATCTCTTTGCCATAAACATTTGGTGTGGTGTCAATGGTGACCAAATCATTGGTCCGTACATTTACGTTAACTTTTTGCAACATGAACTGCCAGCATTCTTAGAGAATGTTCCTCTACAAACACGATGGCAGATGTACTACCAGCATGATGGAGCGCCACCTCATTTCAGTCAGGTCATCAGGCAGTATTGGAATCATAAATTCCCAAACCAATGGATTGGTCATGGCAGAACGCAGAATTGGCCACCATGGTCACCAGATCTGAACCCATTAGATTACCATGTGCGGGGTTACATGAAAGCTATGGTGAGTGCATGCAAGGTGAACACGAGAGTAAAACTACCAGCAAATTCTCAGCGCTGCAACAACACTGCAGTTCTTCATAAGATTACAAGTTCTCTGGTCACACAAGTCAGAAAATGCATCCAAACAGATGGAGGACACTTTGAACAACTTGCTTGAGTGTCGAACAGCAAATCTGTAAATGTACATTTAACCACATATCTCAATAAAAGCACAATGCTCTTCTTTCTTTCTAATTTATTGACTGTACTTTAAAACCTCATAACTCCTGAACCATTGTGAATTGGACCCATGTGTATATGACATTTTTGACTCAGCATCGGCTCTGGAATTAAATCCCAAAGTACTGACCTTAACTCCTGGGGCATCTTGTATACTATACAAATTACAAAATAATTTAGGCAGTTAAGTGTACCACTTTTTGTTATTCTTACATGTGCAGGCCAAAAACCAGTCCACAATAACAGATATGGACCTTAGCCATAACAAGGTTGAATGCCCAAACATCAGATGGAATACTGAGGCCTGATCACTTGACCTCCAAGACAGCCACATTTGAAACTCTATACAATTATCTCTTGTGGGGCTATATTAAAGAATTCCATGCACAGGTGCAGTGCTCATAGGAACAACTACCTCAACAGATCAACGCACCTGCTGAAGTAGTAATTCTACACTTACAAAATGAATATGAGTTGAAGTCAGTTATTGGCTATGTGTCATTCCACAGAAGGGACAAATGTAAAAATTTACTGACAACTTCCTGAGTTTACCTTCATTTACATACTGTTCTTACAATACAACATGAATGTGGTCACATCTGCATGTTGGTAATATTCTTCCGACTAACACAGTAACATCACGGGTAACGAAATTTCAAAACATTGGCTATCTAAGGCATGAGTGAGATTGAATTGAGCTCCATCTGCTGCAAATTATGCCTCAAAATGCAGGAGCAGTTCACATGTCAGTTCATCAGGGTCTGAGACAATCCATTTTGTCATGTGCCTGTATGCAACATTCATACTTACAAACAGACTGTCATACAAGAATTCAATCAAAATTTTCAAAACAAATAAAGTATTTTTTTTTTACACATTTTATGCCCAGACCTCAAAAATAAACTCTCTATGCATGATGAGGCACATCTCCACCTAAATAGTGATACAAACAGACAAAATTATTTTACTAGGCTACAGAAACTCTTAACAAATGTTTAGAATCACCACTTCATTCAACAGAAGTAACAGTATATGTCCCCTTTCCAGTTATATAATTTTGGCTCTTACTTTTTGAAAGAGAACACTATGAAACAGTTGCAGTAACAGAAAAATGTTACTGTGAAAGGGTTCAAGAAATGTGACAGTCTTAACAAGATAGGAAAACATCTCAAACAGCAAGGGTGGATATGGAGCTCTTAAGTGAAATTTTCGCTGGGCGGCTCATTTCTCACTCTGGACATATGGCATGGCCAAATCATTAACCTGAACTCTCAGCACCTGACTATTTTTGTAGGCTTATCTGAAAAACTGTGAATATGTGACTAAAGCACAAACTAAAGAAGAGTCAAAGATGTGTATTCATTATCAAACTGCTGGAACACATGAAGAAGTGCTACGCAATGTCATGAAAGATTTCCCCAGCCATGTTAAAGAAAGCACATTTGTCACAGCAACATGAACCACTTGAAGGTTATTTCACAGTAACATGTCTAAAACTCCATATTCCACATATAACACTCAACAGTGGACAGAACATATATACAGTGGACCCTCGATAGTCGAACAGTTTGATTCTCGAACAACTTGAAACTCGAACAAAAATTCGAGAAAAATTTGGTTTGAAACTCGAATTAAAATTCGAAAGTCGAACCACGAGCGCAGCATTGCACAGCATCGTGTGGCTCATGCCACCGTGAGCCAACAAATAAGAACACGGCTAGTTGAGTGCTGCTGGTGGTTTGCGCAACAGCGCGTCCAGTTCTCTCATAATTTCGGGTTAAAAAGTGAGCGTCTGTGTTGTATAACTATTTTTGTGATTTATTTGATTTATTTTCATTTTATTTTTAAGAATACCCATTTTTAATGGCACCAGAGAAAGTTACTAATGTTGAAAAGCCTAAGAGGATGAGCATAATGACTACCATAGAACTGAAAAAAGAACTTATCACTAAGTGGGAAAAGGGTACACGTGTATCAGACCTGGCCATTCAATACAGTAAGGCTAAGTCGACAATATCGACCATACTGAAGAACAGGGAAGCCATTAAAGCAGTTGAAGTAGCGAAAGGAGTAAAATCTCTTACTAGTAAAAAACTGCCAACTGTGGAAGAAGTGGAAAACTTTTAATGGTTTGGATTAATGAAAAACAGTTAGCTGGTGATAGTGTGTCTGAGGCTATTATTTGTGAGAAAGCTGGTCTTTTGTATAGTGACATTACGTGTGATACCCCTGGTTCTAGTGCTGAAGAATCTAAGGCTAGTAAAGGGTGGTTTGACAATTTTAAAAAGAGGACAGGGATTCACAGTGTGGTTAGGCATGGAGAAGCTGCCAGTTCAAATAAATATGCTGCTGAAAAATTTGTGGAGAAGTTTGAATACTTTGTGGATAGAGAGGGATTTATTCCCGAACAAGTATTCAATTGTGACGAGACAGGCTTCTTCTGGAAAAAAAATGCCAAAAAGGACCTATATCACAATAGTAGAGAAGGCCTTTAGTGTTATTATATCATGTTTACATAACCAATATTTATAAATAAAATGTTTTACAATGAGTAAAGTTTGGAGATCTTGAATGGATTAATTCAATTTACATGATTTCTTATGGGGAAATTTAACTCGAAAGTTGAACAAATTGAAAGTCGAACCACCTCTTGGAATGGATTGTGTTCGACTTTCGAGGGTCCATTGTATATGTAAACAGAGCTGTTATTCCTTTCTCCATAAACAAATAATTGAAAACTAAAATGTGCCAAGTTCTTTCTAGCAGACAAGTATAATGGTTAAGAAAATTTAGATGCCTAAAACACTGGGGTGACTTTCTGGACACTGCATAAATCATATGACACTAAAAACTATGAAAGGCAATCTATTCCAGCTGCCATCCTAAATTATAGTTGCAGCATTCAGTCACACCAGCCAAAGAACTGATAACAGGTCCATTAATTACAGCTATCAGCCAAAAATATAGTTTCCATATTCTATCACACTATTCTAATTAGTGACAGCAGGTTTATTTACATGTTTATTGCTAGCAAAGTATTTTATATTTCTGACCGAGGTTACCACGTGAAACGAATGTTGTTTCTGCAAGATAGTGACTTTTCACACATACAGACAAGTATTTGAGTTACCACATGCTACAACAAGCACACTTGTGTGAAAACAAATCCAAGATTTACACAGCAGACACCAGTGACTGCTGTGGCATAAGGCAAATGCAGCAGGAAGCACTGGTGCCTGCTGCAACAGCATGGTAAATGTACTACACAGACACCTCCATACTCCATGGTAATCAACATGTTAAAGTTACATTATGCAACACAAAAAGCAATTCAGCAGGTAGGTAAACATATTTTATAGACATTTTCTTGAAGATAAACTGTAAAGCAACCATTCCAATGTTGGATTACAACATGAAATTTATCTGTAGCAAACCAAACTGAACCTTGGACTTACTGATCTCAAGTTGCCTCTGTATCCGCCCCTTACATCGTTCCCTATAGTCAGTTTGAGTCCGATTGTACTCAGTCATTACTTCAACAAATTTCCGCGACAACGTAGAATGTTGTGTTTTCCGTATCCTCAGATCAGCTGAAGACTTATTTGACTGTTCTTCTTGCTCTACAGCTTGTTCTATGACTGCAACAAAGAGATACAATAATACACACTTACCTGATAAAATCAGTGACTGTAGAATAGAACAGAATACAATACAGGAAGGGCAGGCACAACAGTGACCCATGAACTTTGTCCACACTTGATCTTTAGTGCAGCCCTTATGTTCATGCATTTAGCAGCCACAGACTTTGAACAAGTGCAGTATCCTGCTGATAGAATTTCCTCTAAGTTACCAGGTTTCATAAAATGTTGATTCAGGTGCCTGAATCTGAATGTGGCTAAGGTCTCACAGTCACAGAGAACATGTGAGGCCACTTCATATGCCTGTTTGCAAATGTCACACTCAGAACCATTTACCAGGCCCAGTTTATGTACGTCCTTTTAAGTGACAGTGTCCTGTTAACAGTCCCGTCACTATTTCTAGCCAGTTTTTACTAAAGTTGAGCGTCCTTAGCAGAAGGTGCTTTAAGAAAGCCCTTTCCTTGCTTTTGTCCATGAATGGACTGCTAATACTCCCCATGTTTCTTACTTGTCCAACCCCTGGCAACCTGCTTACGGCAGGCTCAGGTCCTACAAGTGGACATGAGGGGCCTCGTCTGGCTAACTGATCAGCCATTTCATTCCCATCAATTCCCGTATGTCCAGGCACCCATATCAGTTGAATCCTGTCATATTCTGCCAGTTTCACCAGGGACTGATAGCAGTCCCAGACTAATTTATAGCTTATCTCAAAGTTTTTAAGTGCCTTAATGGCCACTTGACTATCAAAGAGAATATAGGTGCCCCTACCTTTGTAGCCATTTTCTATATTCTCCACTATGCATGCCTTAATGGTGCATATTTCCACCAGCAATAATGTGGTGTGGAGCCCAAGACTGAAGCTATGTCCCTTTTCAAGCCCCTATTATACAACCTGGCACCAGTGCCTTCATTGGTCTGTATACCAGACTGACCTCCTTTATGGTCTGGGTTAAAAATGTACTGCAATTTGTACTTACTGGGTAACTTGACTCTGAATGATTTATGATATGCATATCTCAGTATTATTTTGTCAGTCCCCATTTGTAGGATGGGTTCATGCTCCATGTCCCAAGATTTTGAGCATGACCATAGGTAATGGGTTTAGGTCTCCACTGTTGGTTACATATGAGTCTGTAGATCCCTGCCTAGCCCTCCGTCTGAATCACTACACACAGAGAAGGAGGTCCAGGAGGACCTCCATTGCTGCTCTAGGGGTTGTCTTCATCAAGCCTGTTACATCTATGCAGACTAATCTCTGTAGTTTACTAAGCTCCAACCTGCTGATGTTGCACCTGATCCTCCGCCACCAAATCACTGAGCCACAAGTCAGAAAAGGTCGCATTATCATGGTGTAAATCCAAAGCAACAACCTGGGTTGGAGACCCACGATGCACCAAATGTGTCCTTACAGCTGCATAAAGCCCTGAGGCCTCATTCATCACATTTTTCAACCATGCTTTTCATGTCAATCCTTTGTCCAGAGCAAGTCCAAGGCAATTGACCTTGGAAGTCAGCTACAATTTGTGTCCAGAGAGGGCTGGTTCCTCTAGGCCCCAAATGACTCTATATTAAAACCACTTGTTTTAATATATACTCTTGAAATACACACAGACTTCAACATCATGACATTACCAGCCAATTCAATTGAATAACCAAATTAGTGTAAGCCAGTGGGTGCAGTTATTTTTAAATCCATAAATATAAACTTCTGTGGCTACTTGAGTCTGGAACAAAGCCTTCTGATTATCGCCAGAGCCACTCAAAACATGGTGAGTTTTTGAGGGGGGGGAAACAACAACAACAAATTCATTTGTGAGCTGTGATCCAAAAGTTTCTGGACTGATTGCAAGACGGCACTGCTGAAGTTAGTGCAGAACTCATAAATGGGTGAAGGAACAGTAGTTATGAAGATTAATTTGCATCAATGTTCTAGAATAAATTACTCTAACATAATGCCTTTTGAACTGAGACTGTGTACTGTGCCTGCCACAAATTCCACTCCTTCAGAGTAGAAATCAAAGCAGAATCACGTCAGTGTATGCCACTGCCTTCAGGAAAAACCTCATAGGAACCCAAATTCCTTTAAAAAATCATCAGAGGTCATAAAACATGGGTTTATGTTTATGAGCCAGAAACACAGCGACAGTCTTTTCAGTGTCAGAGTCCCAATCATCTCTACACCCTCAGAAGTTCTAGTGTGAAGTGTATGTATATCTTTTTGACATGCATGGAACTGTCCAACACAAAATTTGTTCTGTAGTGACAAACTGTACACCAACAATGCTACAGAGGCAGATGTCTACAGAAAGAACTGCAACAAAAAGGACATGGAAAGTGGCACACTGGAAACTGGTTTATCCACCGCAACAATGTTCGCCTTGTATATGTACAGAAATTTATGGCCAATGATAACTTTACTGTTGGCCTGGACCCTCCCAGCTCCCTAAATCTAACAACCTGTAACAATTTTTTTCCTGACACTCAGATTGGCAATGAACCAAAGGAGATTCCAGAATAGCCACAGCTTAAACTTGTACAGTTCCAAACACAGGATGTCCACATATGCTTCCAACAGTAGTGCAGCCTATGGTCACACTGTACCAAGATGCAAAGAAACTACTTTGAAGGACACAGTACAGAACAGAAGGCAAATGCAGATTATAATTGAGAGAAAAATACAATCCTGAAACTTTCTGATCACACCTCATAAATGTTGCACTTTAATACTTGTGACACGCAATGAAATAACAATAATACAATCTGGTTGTGTACTAGCATGAATGTGATGTTTTCTAACCATGTGGTCACTTCAAAACATACCCTTTAATTTGGCACGGACTTTGTTGGCAGTTTTTTTAATATCGGCCATCAAATCCTCCAACTCCTGTTTGACCTCTGGAACAAACAAATGTAGATTATTAACACACACTCTAACAAAACTGCAGCTTGTACCTGAGTTTGAGCAACAGCTTCTAAAGGATCTGCACTATTCTTTCAGAAGGCACAGACAAAATAAAGTGACCTCGTGATTAACACTTCTGGTTCATATTCAGAAGATCCTAGATTCTGGAGACTGGCTGTCTTGACTTAGGTTTCTGTTGTTTTCCTCAGTCTCTCCAGGTAAAAGTTGAGACAGCACTTATTATTGGCCACAAAGGCTTCCTTCCACACCTCTTTTCCAAACTGACTATTCTTAAATCATCCATCATTCAATGCTACAGAATCTTAACTGAACCCATCATTATATCAACAAAGGATAAAGAAGGCAAAGCATGACTACAGCACAAGACACGCAACAAACATATAACGTAACACTGAGGTGCATTCATGCAACCACTGTTACAGTGTAAAAACAAATATATATATATATATATATATATATATTGCATATTCTGAGTGCGTGTTTGTAGCCTTAGGTATCCAGCATGCAATGTCATTGCACCATATTATGATCTGTGGCCTGTCCAGGTCTACAATATTTCACCACATTTCATAATTTTTGGAAGAAAGTTATTACACATAAAACGTGTGTTTTGATCTTCTCTGCTAATTCTGTCCAAAACATTTCTCATTCTAGGAATAAATGAGTGAGGTATGATCAAAAATGTATATTGGTCTTCATGTAAAGTACCCATTATTCTTGTCCAATATTAATGAAACTTGAATTTTCTGGACAGATTTTCGAAAAATATTCCAATATCAAATTTCATGAAAATCTGTCCATTGGGAGCAGAGTTGTCCCACGTGGACATTCGGACAGACGAACAGACATGACGAAGCTAGTAGTTGCTTTTCGCAATTTTGTGAAAGCGCCTAAAAACATACTCGGGTGACAGCACATACATGCACAATTTTAGGCAATGTTTCCTTACACAAAATACAACTGTCATGTTCCATTTAGCACAGCTTCAAACATGATATATCCCAAATGTTTAAATGATTAAAATACAACAATCAGTTTACAGATAACGGATGCACATAAGCACCTAATTAAAACTACTGCCTCTTGGGATGCTGTGCCATTTAGTCTGGAGAAGTTACCAATGTTTAGGAGGAATCTGCTGCCACCACCTTCAAGTGCTCTGTAGGTGGTGACAGTAGGTTCTCCTAAATGGTGGTATCTACAAAATACATTATATGGAATCACTGCCCACAGAAACATGACCTTAACATTCACTGCTGTGAGAATCTCAGATCTCATGAATAATACCTGTCAATTTTGTGTCACAGACCTACACTGTTTTATTAGTAATGACTTCAGTACACATCTGCAGTGAAGTCCAGAATCAAGGAGCATTTATGTCAGGACAGCCCAGTCCATTGATTAATCATGGGTTTTACTCCAGGCAGAAGCAAGAGACACTCAATATCCCTTCTCCACGGCATCCAGACTGGCTCTGATAACCAACCAGTGCTCTTCCCAATGGGTACCAGTGAACCTTCCTGTGAGGAGCTGACCACTTACCTCCACATAATGCCAAGGATAAGAGGGCACGGAGCTATAAATATAGTCCCCCACACTTTTTCTATCTCAGTGGATCTCCACCTTATTCATGAAGTTTCATTTCTAAACTGACATTACCAATGCCTATACCATTCATAGCCTTGTTAAAAATACTCAAAATGTTTCAAACTTTCAAAATCAGACAGATACAAATTATTATATAATACATTCCAAATCTATTTCAGCACCTTCAGATGGAAACTTTGTATATGGTTACATTCAGACTAAAACTAGTGCTGGCTACTTCTTTAATAAAAGTTGTTACTCTGAGCAAACACACATATTGAATCACAAATACAGGTAAAGATACAGTCAAACACAACTTGTAATGTTTATATTGTTAAGGAGTTTTTACATAAATTGTCTCAATGAGGACATGTTTCGGCCTTTTCATAGGCCATCAAAAAGTTGCTCAATTATCTCTTATAAGGTAACCACATGATATACAATATTATGTTCTTGTTGTCAACGAGATCTCGTGTACATCTATAAAATTTCCAATTAAAAATGATCACAATAGTAGTAGAATTAAAAGTAATTATAATATAACAAAGGTATAAAATTTATTACGTGTCATGATTTCGGAAGGGGAGTAGGGTATCGAAATTAGGCAGTATTCCTTTTTTAACTATGCTGGTTTCTTCCTAGGTATTCCGTAGTGGCATAATAAATAGGATGTTGCGCAGTGCAGTAATAATCGGTTCATTGTAGAAGAGTCTTCTACAAGGGGTCGACACATACACACTTACATACACGAAATAATATGGCAGATCTCAAGAAATTATTCAGAAGTGCTTTCTATAAGTGAAACTTTATCATAGGAATTCAGGAAATATCACCGTTATAAACAAAGACAGCCACACTAATCAGCACCTCTCCACTATATGAAAACAGAAAAAATGTACCAACCAACCAATGGACCCTTCACTTCATACACCATACATCTGAAATAGATATTGTACCATGCTTAAACAACATCTCAAGCCTGGACCCCTCTACTAAACAACCATATATGTTCTTCAACCACCTGCGGTTAACAACCACTCTCATAAATTGTTAAACACCAACTTCTGCATAATATCTTCCTGGAACCGATTATTACTACACTACGCAACATACAATTTATTACGCCACTATGGAAATCATAAGAAGAAACCAGCATAGTTAAGACAGGAATACTGCCTAATTTCGATACCCCACTCCCCTTCCGAGATCATGAAACCTAATAATTTTTATACATTTTTTATATTATAATAACTTTTAATTCCACTACTATTGTGATCATTTTTAATTGGAAATTTTATATATGTACACGAGATCTCATTGACAACAAAAATGTAACATTGTATATTGTATGGTTACCTTATACGAGATAACTGAGCAACCTGATGGTGGTCTATGAAAAGGCCGAAACATGTTGTTGTTGAAACAAGCTATGTAAAAACTCCTTAGCAATATACACATTACAAGTTGTATTTGACTGTATCTTTACCTATATTTGTGATCCTATACAACACAATGGGGATGGCTCACCTGAAAGTTGAAAACACATACTGAAATTGTAGTTGGTCTAACTATGTGCTACTGTTATCATTTCCAGTGCTGAGAGAATTGAGTGAGTAACATGGGAATGATAGACTGGATGATGTGGAAATGATGAAACCAGCACACCTTCTCCAGTACAGCTATAGCTACTACTTCAAGACTGTTTACTTCTAGGTTATTATATTCTGTAGATTCATGGGTGCTACCAACATCTGGCATAAGCTGCTGTGTCCATTTTCAGTATACAAGTGTTGAGGCACTATGGTTCCTCTCAAGTGTCAGTAGCCATTTGCTAAACTACAAATGTGATAACCCAGTGTGAAAATACTGACAGCTGCCATATACAGTACACAAAAAGATGAGTAATTTCCTAAAAGACTGTCAGATGAAAAGGTGATAAGTACTGAGGGGGTTTTACTGCCAAATATGTCACAAATAAATAAAGGTGACATAAATATATTCATTTGTATTTCAATAAAATTATCTCTATTTATGAAAGTGTGCAAGGATAAAGTTATGTTCAACAAACCTTGTGGAAGTCACTGCTACAGATTTCTAGTACACTACCTACAAATTGTAAAGTAACCTTAAAATTTTATGTGGCTATGCTATTGGCAGTTGTGACGAACAAATAAGTTTCATTTAGATTTTCTGGACAATGCTGAAATGGCATAATGTACATGGCTACTAGCAAATGAAGGTATTACAATTCCATACTGTAGTCTTCTCGATTATGACACCATAAAGTTTTGCATGCGTTTAGGACTGTTCCAGAGGAACATACAGGGTGAGGCATAAGTCGGTTAACACCCCTTTATCCCATGAACGGCTTGTTGTACGCACCTGGCTCGCAGTATATAGTGGTTGGGGGTAAAGCTGCACGAAATGCGTGACATGGGTGCCACGGCCACCATCTTGAATCCAACTTTGGAATTTTAAATGGGAAGGGGGGCATGTGATATGTCATTTAACACGAGCTTGATCTCAGATGAACAATGGTGAAGTCCATTCCCACCTACGTTGTCTTGTTGAGAAGTTATTATGTCTAAAAGGTGGAAAATTTTCCACCTTTCGGACACAATAACTTCTCAACAAGACAACATAGGTGGGAATGGGCTTCACCATTGTTCTTCTGAGATCAAGCTCGTGTTAAACGACATATCACATGCCACGGCCGCCATCTTGGATAAAACTTTGGAATTTTAAATGGTAAGATGGCGGCCGTGGCATGTGATATGCCATTTAACACGAGTTTGAGCTCAGAAGAACAATGGTGAAGTCCATTCCCACCTACGTTGTCTTGTTGAGAAGTTTTTGTGTCCGAAAGGTGGAAAATGTTCCACCTTTCGGACACAATAACTTCTCAAAAAGACAACGTAGGTGGGAATGGACTTCACCATTGTTCTTCTGAAATCAAGCTCGTGTTAAATGACATATCACATGCGCCCCTTCCCATTTAAAATTCCAAAGTTGGATCCAAGATGGCGGCCGTGGCACCCATGTCACGCATTTCGTGCAGCTTTACCCCTAACCACTATATACTGCGAGCCAGGTGCGTACAACAAGCCGTTCGTGGGATAAAGGGGTGTTAACCGACTTATGCCTCAACCTGTACTTACTCCATATTCAAGGCAGAAGACCTACTCAAAAACGAAAACTAGTATGTTGATACAAAATACAGCGACAGGTATGAAAAACTGAACACAGAGAATACCTCAGCATAAAAATCTCTTTTGCTGGGCAAATGAGATAAATTACAGTTATGGTCTGGAAAGCAATATGCCTAGTCCCCAAATCGATTGGTGGAGCACCAACATTCTGCACCTGTATTTGTGAGATGCTGGTTCAAATCTTGGTTAGCTCATGGGCGTTTCGTGTTTTTCCTCAGCTCCTCCAGGTAAATGTCTGGATATAATCTCATTTTGGCCATGACAAAATCTTTCCACATCATTTCGATTCTCATTCATCGATCATCCTTAACATTCCACGCTTACAGCCCCAGGCTGCGGCAGGGCCTCTAAATAAACCACCATCCAATATGCTTATTCAGAATTCTGTGTTGTTTCAATGACACCAACGTTCCTTACGAAACTCCAAGAAATTTAATCGGAGGG